>OGXP01001744.1_pt1 | contig 16720 bp, 14 predicted proteins | sample 1576351 | NCBI WGS metagenome assembly OGXP01 (sample SAMEA3541517, study PRJEB24748) | human gut metagenome | biome: human gut; feature: human-associated habitat; material: faeces | place: China | collected 2012
CTACCGGCTGCCAAACGGCAAGATTTTAATTTTGCGAAAAACTATTGACACAATCCTATGAACAGCATAAAGATGGTTTATTTGTTTTACTGGATTTACTGTTTCATCGTATCAATTAGCTCTCTTAATAACTTTATTTGTTTTTGTGTAAGACCATCAACAGAAAGAGAAATTTCTGTCATATCATTACACCGACAAAGCAAATAATCTGTTGTAGTATGATATAAGTCAGCAAGAGAAATAAGTTTTGTGGGGCTTGGCATACGTTCATTTCTTTCATAAGAACTAATTAAAGCTGGGGATACTTTTAGAATTTTGGCTACATCATGTTGGGAGAGCTGATATTGTTCTCGTAATTGTTTTAAACGTTCAGCCGTAGACATTATAAGTTTACACCTCCATTTACTTATAGTGTATATACAAAACGAATACTATAGGTGTATAATAATAATTACTCAAAGTTTATAGGAGGAGTTAAACAATGAACCTAAAGAAAAAAGTGAAATGGAGGTATAAGTAATGTTATTTTCCGGGAAAAAAATGGTGCTAAGTGTAACAGTCCTAACTTTTTTATTAACAGGATGCTGCATATCTCACGAATGGGTAGAGGCAACATGTACTACTCCAAAAACATGTAGCAAGTGCGGAAAAACAGAGGGCGAAATGTTAGGACATAACTGGGCAGAAGCAACATGCCAAAAGCCCAAAACTTGTAAAGTTTGCGGAGCAACAGAAGGGAATGTACTAGAACATAACTGGATAGAAGCAACATGCCAAGCACCTAAAACATGTAAAGCTTGTGGAGCAACAGAAGGAGATGTATTGGAACATGACTGGACAGAAGCGACATGCCAAACACCTAAAACGTGTAAAGCTTGTGGTTTAACAGAAGGGGATGTACTAGAACATGACTGGGCAGAAGCGACATGTCAAGCTCCTAGAACATGTAAGATGTGTGGTTTAACAGATGGAACAGTTGCAGAGCACAAGTTAAATTCGTATGGTTCTTGTGAATATTGCGGAGAAACTATTGGATTTGCGTTAAACAGCACGAACTATAAAAACTATATTGGAATAAATGATGTTTTAGAACCAATTCGTGATAGGAGAATTAACAAATCATATAAAGAATATATAAAAACAGAACCTATAAAGAACGTAAAATTCCATAATGTAGTTATTACTTATGAGATACGATCTGAATATGTTTCGGAAGGTTCTTTTTATGTAACAGTACAGTTAGATGAATATGGCTACGGAAAATCAAATGAAATTTATACTAATAGCAAGAAGGGTCGTTTATTGTTGGACAGTATTAGTGGTTTTGTCATAGAATAACTATTAGATTTAACATAAGGCTAGATGAAAGCATATGCTTCCAATCTAGCCTTTTATAATTATGAAAATGTTCTTAGTCAATAAAAAATATTTAATTGTAGACCGTTGATGATTTTTTTATAATACGTGCATTGAAGACAATTTGAAGACACATAGAAGACAGTGTGCTTTTCTCCTTGTATTTATTAGCTTTTTTGACGGTGACAGAGTTCGAATCCCGTCTCGCGCTTTTTTATTGGCTGGAATTCCTTGAATTTTCAAGGGTTCCGGCCTTTTTTGTTTTCTGAATTTTTTTGAAAAATAGCAGGTATGGAAGGGGGACTGGTGTTATAGGACATGCGATTTAGGCTTGCAGTATCTCTGATAAAATAATATAAGTAAATCAAATTTTTCTGATGGCTGGAATTCTTTGTTGTTTCAAGGAGACTGGCTTTTTTGTATTTTATGGAAGCAAAGACTGAAAAGGGGTCTAGCGGTTACTATAGTTTTTTGCAAGGTATCATCTGTGAAAATAAAATTAAGACATTAAATTATCAAATAAATAACAAATAAAAATTAAAATATCTAATATTGACATATTATCAATATAATAGTATCATTAGAATATGAAACAAGTCAATATATAACATTATATAATCTATGTGTAGAGTTAGGAGGAGATAGAGTGCCAAAGTATATTTTGCGGAGAATTGGATTGGCGATTATAACTTTTTTTGGGATTACAGTTTTGGTATTTATGATTTCATCCATGGCATCTGGAAGTCCGCTTGAGCTTTTGCTCAGCAACCAGAATATTTCTCCTGCAGAGGTAGAACGTCAGCGGATTAAACTGGGATTGGATCAGCCGATTTATATCCAATATTTTAATTGGCTGAAGAATTTTTTCCAAGGGAATCTAGGAGAGTCTTACAGAACGGGACAGCCAGTTATGGAGATGATTATGAATGGTTTATGGCCAACTGTATTGTTAGCTTTTTCTTCCGTGATTGTAGCCTGCTTAATAGCTTTTCCTCTAGGAATTCAATCGGCTAGGCATCAAAACAGAGGATGGGATAATTTTTCATCCCTGTTTTCGTTTTTAACAACCTCTACGCCCAGTTTCTTTTTAGCTTTAATATTTCTTTATTTTTTTGCAGTGAAACTGAAGCTTTTACCCATCGGTGGCATGTATGAGTCAGGACAGCAGGAGACTTTAAGTTCTCTTTTACAGCATTTGTTTATGCCAGCAGTAGTTTTGGGAATGCAGATGGTGGGAAGTTTAATTCAGTATACGAGAAGCAGTATGCTGGAGGTTATGCGAGAGGATTATGTAAGAACAGCGCGTTCGAAAGGATTAAAGGAGAGAGTAGTCATTATTAAACATGTACTTAGAAATTCTTTAATTCCTGTTGTGACTTATCTGGGAATGGAGATACCGCTTTTAATCGGCGGAGCAGTGGTAACGGAACAAGTATTTTCTTGGCCAGGGATTGGTAATTTAATGATTAAGTCGATTGACAGTCGAGATTATCCGGTAGTTATGGGAATTACCGTTTTAGTGGCTGTGGCTGTTCTTGTTTTTAACATTTTAACAGATTTGATTTACGGAATTCTGGATCCTAGAATCCGCTATGATTAGGAGGGATAAATTTGGAAGTTGTTGAAAGAAAAAGAGAGTCTGCAGTAAAAGGATTTATAAAACGCTACAGTAATAATAAATTGGCTGTAGCAGGTTTTTTCGTATTACTGGCTATTACCCTTATTGTAATTATCGTTCCTCCTTTTTTACCCTTTTCCGAAGCGGAAATTGATCCGTTGGCCTTTAACGCTCCACCAGGAGGAAAGCATATTTTAGGGGGAGATGATGTAGGAAGAGATGTATTAAGCCGTTTATTGTATGGAGGACGCGTTTCTCTATTTGTGGGGATACTCTCTACAGCTGTAAGCGTTCTGATAGGTATACCGCTGGGCATGATTGCGGCATTTTACAGGGGAGCATTTGAAATTATAGTTATGAGATTTTCTGACATTTTTATGTCGTTTCCGGCAACGATTCTCATTCTGTTTCTGGTATCAATGTTTGGTCCGTCTATTATTACAGTAACTGTAGTGATTGGTGTGTTAGGATGGCCTAAATTTGCCAGGCAAATATATGGAAGCGTTCTCAGCGTCAGGGAAAAAGATTATATAGAGGGAGGAATTGCTATTGGTGCTAAAGATTCCAAAATTATTACACATTATATTCTGCCGAATGCAGTAGCTCCAATTTTTATTTCTATTACCTTTCGAATTGCATCAGCTATTATTTTGGAGTCATCGTTAAGCTTTTTAGGAATGGGCGTGCAGCCGCCAGCTGCTTCTTGGGGAAATATGCTTTATAATGCACAGTCAATTACTGTTTTGACAAGCCGTCCGTGGATGTGGTTTCCACCGGGATTGGCACTTGTAATTACTATTTTGGCTATCAATTTTATCGGAAATGGCATGAGAGATGCATTAGATCCAAAGACAAGGATATAGCGGCATTGAAAATGTATGTGTAGTAATGCGGCAAGATATTAAAGAAAAGGAGAGGTGAAAGCATGAAAAAGAAAAACATGATACTTTTAGCAGGGGCTTTGGCAGCTTCCATGCTAATTGGAGGATGCTCAAAAGAGAAAACAGAAAGTGAAACGACAGGAAGTCCTGCTCAGGGCGAGATTTCCAACGAGACTCAGGGAACTCAAATAGTTGAAAAAGGGGACGAGATTGTTACTATGGCTATTACAGCTTCCTGGGATACATTGAATATCTATAATACTTCAGGAAATTATGGAAATGCAGTAGCAGATCAGATGTTTGAAAGGCTTGTAACCAGAACTCATGACGGAGAGGTGCTTCCCCGCTTGGCAGAGTCTTGGGAAATGTCAGGGGACAACAGAAGTATGACTTTTAAGCTGGCTGAAAATGCACTTTGGCATGACGGTGAAAAGGTGACGGCAGATGATATCGTATTTACCTGTAAAGCTATGACTAATATTGCTGTAGATAATTATTACCGTTCTGCTTTCAATATGCTTGCAGGTACTGACGATGATGGAATTGCAGAGGATCCGGAACAGTTGGGAGCCGAGGCAGTGGATGAGTATACAGTTAAGTTTACATTTAAGACAGAGAAGGATCCTGATTCCATTTTGAATGCTTTTTTAAGTTTCCTGTATGTACTGCCTCAGCATATTTTGGATACAGGTGATTATGCTTCAATCAATGATTCTTCTTTCTGGACAGATCCAGTAGGCTGCGGACCATTTAAATATGTAAAAGATACGGCAGGGGAAACGTTGGAAATGGAAGCTTTTGAGGATTATTATCAGGGATGCCCTGATTTTAAAACGCTTGTTGTGCGTGTAGTTCCAGCGGCAAATCTGACAGCGGGTCTGCTGAATGGTGATATTGACGTAGTGGGAATGGGAAGTATTCCTCTTTCTGACTGGGAGACGATCAAGAATTCTGATGAAGTAGTAGCTGCATCTGTAGAAGATTATTCGTATCAGTATATGCAGTTTAATCTTTCAGATGAAAAACCTGACTTCCAGGATCCTAAGGTGAGAACTGCCTTCGATATGGCTATTAATAAGCAGGTAATGGTCGATCAGCTGATGCTGGGAGAAGGACAGGTAGCAGTAGGTCCGATGCCTAAGTATCATCCATATTATAATGAAAAGCTTGTAGCAAATTCCTACAATCCTGATAAGGCAAAGGAAATGTTAGAGGAGGTAGGATTCGATTTTGAAAAGGAATATTTGATGTTGGTTCCTAAGGGAAACCAGGTAAGAGAGCAGTCAGCTCTTTTAATCCAGCAGGATTTAAAGAAAATTGGAGTCAATATTAAGATTGAGACCTACGATTTTACCACATTGTTGGAAATGTTAAGAAATGGCGAGGAAGATCTGGCCCTGCTAGGAGGAGGAAGCAATATTGATCCGAATGAAAGCAGTGTTATTGTAAAACCGCATGATGCAAGAAATTATTCGCTTCTTACAGAATCGAAATGGTTTGATTTGGCTAATGAAGGTGCTTCTAAGGTAACAAAAGAAGAAAGAAAAGAATGGTATGATAAATATCAGGAGGCCTTAGTAGCAGATCAGCCGTATATCTGGCTGTATCATCAGAATAATTTGTGGGCTTATTCTAAGAAATTTGAAGAGATACCGATAGAGGACTTTGTATGGTTTAACTTTGAATCTTGGAAATGGAAATTAGCTGATTAATATAATAATAAAATTTAGTAATGAAAATTTCATAGTTTAGGGAATAGGGGCGTCTGTTTAAGTAAGGAGCAGAAACCTGCATCTGGCAGACGTTCCGGGGATTCCCGAACACTATATAACTGATACGCATGGGCTTTGACAGGCAGTCAGAACCTATACGTATCAGTTATATGGAAAAAATATGGAACAAGACAACTAATAGCACATAAGGAGGACGGTATGAAAATAGAGGATATAAAGGATGTACTAGATTTTTTGGAACAGAATTTTTCAGAAGATTTAAAAGAAGTACAAAAATTTATGAAACTTAAATCAATCTCCGCTACAGGCGAAGGAATCCGTGAGACGGCAGAAACGGTTAGAGATTTAATTATACAGGAAGGCGGAGAGGCAGAGCTGTTGGAAACGCCAGGAAATCCGATTGTGTATGGAAGAATGGATGAAGGGGCGGAGTATACACTTTTAATTTACAGTATGTATGACGTGCTTCCAGCGGAGGAGCCGGATTGGATTTCAGACCCATGGGAGGCGGAAATACATCCGTTTAGAGATTATGGGGAATGCATTATCGGAAGAGGAGCAGTTAATACCAAGGGACCTACGATTGCTTTTTTTAGAGCTCTTCATGCATATAGGCAGATAAAAGGAAAACTTCCTGTTAATCTTGTGTTTTTGATAGAAGGGGAAGAGGAACTGTCTTCGGAGTCTCTGCAGGATTTTTTGGAAGAGAATAAAGAAAAATTTTCAGACTGCGACGCTATGTTTTTTCCATCATTTGGAGAGGAAAATAGAGTTGCATCCATCTTTATGGGAGTGAAAGGAATTATCAGCTTGGAACTGACAGCCAGAGGCGGAGAATGGGGAGGTCCTACAGAGCGGGGAATCCACGGCGCATTTGCCGCCTGGGTGGCAAATCCAGCTTGGAGATTAATTAAAGCTCTTTCCACCATGATAGGAGAAAACGAAAACGAAATCCTGATTGATGGATTTTATGACAGCATACTTCCTCTGTCTCAGGAAAAGGAGGAAGCTCTTAGGGAATCTTATGACTTGATGGATGAGAATGAGTGGAAGACATCCTACGATGTAAAAAAATTCAAATGGGATTTAGAAGGTCCGGAGCTTTGGAAAAAGATGCTGACCGTACCGACTTTAAATATAGACGGGATTAAGGGCGGCTATATTGGAGAAGGTTCTAAAACACTTCTTCCTCATGAGGCCAGCGTGAAAATGGATATCCGTCTTGTGCCGGGAATGGAGCCAAAGGATATGATTAGTAAGCTGAGACACCATCTGGACAGTCATGGTTTTGCAGATATAGAGATTCAGGAATTTGGTAAAGCGTATTATCCATCCAGCGTTCCGTATTCTTCTTCTTCTGTTCAGACTTTAAAAAGAATGTATGAGATGATGGGAACCAGACCTCAGATATGGCCATGGAATCCGGGTTCAGCTCCGTATTATTTATTTGAACGTATTTTGGGAATTCCGTATGTAACAGGAGGAATGGGGCACGGTTCCAGACAGCATTCCAGCAATGAGTATTGTACGGTAAAGGGTGTACTGGATTTTGAGAAATCAATGATTTATTACCTGTCCCTGTTCCCTGAAATTGCAGATGAGACAAAGAAGAGACCCTGAACTGAGAAATGAGGGACAAGATGAAGGAAGATACGATTTTAAAGGTTAAGGGATTAAAAACCTATTTTTATGACAGAAAAGGAAAGGTTCCAGCAGTTGACGGAGTAGATTTTACTGTCAGAAAAGGAGAAACACTGGGAATTGTAGGAGAATCCGGCTGTGGGAAAAGTGTTACCTCCATGTCTATTTTAAAACTGCTCCCACCAGAGGGAAAAGTAGTTGAGGGAGAGATTTTATTTAAAGGCAGAGATTTGACGAAATGCTCTTCGTCAGAGATGGAAAAGATCAGGGGAAAGGAAATCGCCATGATTTTCCAGGAACCGATGACCTCCTTAAACCCTGTATATACAGTAGGGCAGCAGATAGGGGAAATGATTAAAACTCACGAGCAGCTGTCTAAAAAACAGCTACGTGAAAAGGCTATTGAAATGTTAAAGCTAGTAGGTATTCCTTCACCAGAAAAGAGAATAGACGAATACCCTCACGAACTGAGCGGAGGTATGAGGCAGAGAGTTATGATCGCAATGGCTCTGTCCTGTAACCCAGAGCTTCTGATTGCAGATGAACCTACCACAGCGCTTGATGTGACAATTCAGGCTCAGATTCTGGAGTTGATGCGAGAACTGAAAAATAAGCTGGGAACTTCCATCATGATGATTACACATGATTTAGGAGTTATTGCCGAGATGGCGGATTATGTGCTGGTAATGTATGCGGGAATGGTCATGGAATACTGCAGCGTAAGGGATTTATTTCAAAAACCGCTCCACCCTTATACTCAGGGACTTATTAATTCGCTTCCTAGAATTGACGATGCAAAAGATAAGCTGTACGTGATAGAAGGCTCTGTTCCAAGTCTTTATGATATGCCAGAAGGGTGTCGATTCTGGCCCAGATGTCCTCATGCAAAGGAAATCTGCAAAACCAGAATACCAGAACTTTATGACTGCGGCGGAAGAAAAGTTCGATGCTTCCTTTACGATGATGAGGAAAGCTAGGATTAGAAGCTAGATAAGGAGCGCGGAAGGCAGGTGGGACGGATGGCAGAAGTACTGCTGGAAGTTAAGAATTTAAAAAAATATTATGTGTTAAAATCAGGCTTCTTTGGAAGAGGAAAAAGGACTGTAAAAGCTGTTGACGGCATTAATTTAACGGTAAATGAAGGAGAAATTTTAGGAATTGTCGGCGAGAGCGGATGTGGTAAGTCAACTTTGGGAAGAAGTATTTTAAGGCTGATAGAACCGACAGATGGTCAGGTTATTTTTGAAGGAGAAAATATCAGGGAATTAAAGAAAGAAGAAATGCGTTTGAAGCGTAAGGAGATGCAGATTATCTTTCAGGATCCAGGCGCGTCTCTAAATCCCAGAATGACAGTAGGAGAAATTATTGGGGAACCAATCGATATCTTTAACACGGCTCAAGGGGAGAGTAAGGAGGAGATGATTTACCGCTTAATGGATTTAGTAGGCTTAAACCGTTCCTATACCCAAAGATTTCCTCATGAATTTTCCGGTGGACAGAGGCAGAGAATTGGAATAGCCAGAGCTTTGGCAGCTAAACCGAAGCTTGTCATTTGTGATGAACCTGTGTCGGCTTTGGATGTTTCGGTACGGGCGCAGGTATTAAATTTGATGAGAGATTTAAAAGAGAGAATGAATTTAACATATTTGTTTATCTCTCATGATTTAAGCGTAGTCCATCATATTTGTGACAGAGTAGCAGTCATGTATCTGGGACGGATAGTGGAGATTGCTAATAAAGAACAATTATACAAAAATCCGATTCATCCATATACAAAGGCTCTTCTGTCTGCTATTCCGATACCAGAACCGGATCTGAAGCGTGATCGTATTATTATACAGGGAGATGTACCGAATCCGGCGGCTCCTCCGCCAGGATGTCATTTTCATAAACGGTGTCCTTACGCTAAGCCAGAGTGCTCCGAAGCGATGCCAGAATATGTGGAGGTAGAAAAAGGTCATATGGTGCTCTGCCATCTGGCAGCCGGGGAAACGGAGGAGAAATGAGAACTGATAAACAGATAAGAGAATCTATTGACGAAAAGAGACAGACGTATATTGATACAGCTGAATTTATCTGGGAACATCCGGAACCTATTTTTAAAGAATATCGTTCTTCTGAACGGCTGAGAGAGGTGATACGGGCAGAAGGCTTTCGGATTCAGGAACAGGCAGCAGGCTTGGAGACTGCTTTTGTTGCAGAGTGGGGAAAAGGCACCCCAATTATCGGCTTTATGGGCGAATTTGATGCTCTGCCTGGAATTAGCCAGGAAGCGGATGAGACCGAGAGAAAGCCTGTTGTACCAGGAGGATACGGCCATGGATGCGGTCATCATATCCTGGGAACAGCGGCTGTAGCTGCAGCGATAGCGGTAAAGGATATGCTGGAAGAAGCTCATATGCTTGGAACAGTGCGATTTTATGGTTGCCCTGCTGAAGAGGGTGGAGCAGGAAAAGTATTGATGGCTCAGAAGGGAGTATTTGATGACTGCGATGCAGCTATCAGCTGGCATCCTACAGATGATAACGGTATTTGGTCCATTAATTTTCACGCCCAGCAAAAGGTGGAGTACACTTTTATTGGCTACAGGGAAAAGGGAAGCAGTGCAAAAGAAGCGCTGCAGCTTTTCTACATGGGAGCGCAGAATTTAAGACATCATCTGGATAAATGTTTTGTTGTCCGTTCAACGATTTTGAAAACAGGAGATGAAGGAGATTATCCGGAAGAATCAAAAGTGCTTTATGCCTACCGGGCACACGTGCGTACTCAGATCGAAGAAGCTATGGAGCATCTCCATCAGGTGGCGCAGGGGGCTGCTTTAATCAGCGGCTGTACTTTGAAGGCAGATTATCACACAGGAACCACAGAGCTTCTTCCCAATCGGACGCTGGAGCGCCTTATGTATGAGAAATACAGGGAAACAGGAACCGTGGCTATGACAGAGGAGGATTGGGAGTATGCCGAAAGGATGCATACGGCTCTGCCGAAAAACGGAGAGCTGGCTACCTTTGATTTGATGCGTCTGCTTTATGAAGAGCAGGCGGAGGATATTATAGAGCAGGTGAAGGGAAAACCTTATAATGATATTCTCTATCCCTTCCGGGAAATCAATATTCATAAGCCGGGTTCTACAGATATCTGTGATGTCAGTTGGACGACTCCTACTGTACAGTGTGTGTCAGCTTGTTATGTTAAGGATACGCTGGGGCACTCTTGGCAGGAAACGGCACAGGGGAAAAGCAATATCTGTATGAAAGGGATGTTGATTGCGGCAAAAGTTATGGCTTTGACAGGAGCACAGCTGTTTAAGGATCCAGAGATGTTAAAACAGGTGAGAAAAGAGTTCCTCGAGAAAAGAGAAAAGCAGAACTACAGCCCATTAAAGGCAAGGAGCGTTACAGAGCGGGCAGAGGAGATTGAAAGCAGGTGTAAATAGATGGAGAGCATGAGAATCCAGTTTATTGGGATCGAAGATGATGGCCTGGCATCTAGGCATTCAGGAGCTAGAGGAAATCTGGGAGGGAATGCTTTGGAAGCTATGCAGATGTTTGAACTGGCTCTGTATATAGAAGAGAAACATTTTCCAGAAGGGAATTTTGTTGAAGAAACGATTCTCCACACAGATGATGAAGATATGGTGCGTGTTCCGCAAAATACAGAGGTAAAAATTACAGTAACTGGGAATGAGGCACAGAAAATATTGGAATTTGTTAAACGGACGGCAAGAGGAGCAGCCCTTATGGCTGGCTGCCGGGCAGCATTTTCATAAAATATGAGGTGACACTATGAGCATAATGATAGGCGTAGATGTGGGGGGCACATTTACTGATTTTTCTACCTTCGACACAGAGACAGGACGGTTAAAGCACTTCAAGCACAGCTCCACTCCGGAGGATCCGTCCAAGGCGATTGTAAGCGGAATTCTTCATGTATTGGAGGAGGACGTCATTGGGCCGGAACAGGTAAGCTATCTGGCCCACGGAACGACAGTAGCGACGAACGCTCTGATTGAGAAAAAGGGAGCAAGGCTTGGACTGATCACGACAAAGGGGTTTAAGGATTTGATGGAAATTGGCTGGCAGAAGCGGCCATCCCTCTACGATTTGTCCAAGCAGAAACCGGAAAGTCTGATTCCTGACGGAATGAAGTGCGAGGTAGAGGAGAGAATTCTCTACGACGGCACGGTAAAAACAGCGCTGAATGAGGACAGCGTCCGAGAGGCAGTGCGGTATTTAAAAGATATGAAGGCGGAGACCATAGCTGTCTGCACACTGTTTTCCTTCTTAAATCCAGTGCACGAGGACAGAATTAAGGAGATTATCAGGAAAGAATACCCGGAAGTCTACGTATCGGTATCCCATGAGCTGGTGCCGGAGTTCAGGGAATATTCCAGAATGAGCACTACAGTGCTGAATGCCTATCTGGGCCCGGTTATGGAGAAATATGTCCACAATTTTGAGCGTTCCATTCTGGATGCTGGGATCACGGTTGCTCCTTATGTAACACAGTCTAACGGCTCTGTCATTTCCATTGCAGAGACCATTGACTGCCCGATTAAGACGGCTGTCTCAGGACCCAGCGCCGGCGTGATTGGGGCCGCCTGTATTGGAAAGCAGTGCGGAATTGATAAAATTATTACGTTTGATATGGGCGGAACAAGTATAGATGTGAGCCTGATAGAGAATGGAAAGGCCTCTCTTTCAAATGAGCGTCTGGTGGAGGGCTATCCGGCCAGAATTCCAATGATTGACATCGTAACGGTAGGAGCAGGAGGCGGTTCCATTGCCAGAATTGACGCGGGAGGCGCTCTTAAAGTGGGACCAGACAGCGCGGGCGCGACTCCTGGCCCGGCCTGCTATATGAGGGGAGGCACGAATCCCTGCGTGACGGATGCAAATATTGTCCTGGGAAAACTGAACCGTGAAAAGATTTTAGGCGGGCGGATGGATGTAGATGCAGGTCTTGCAGAAAAGGCGATTAAAGAGAACATCTGTGATAAATCAGAGCTTACCCTGGATCAGGCAGCAGCAGGAATTATTTCTGTTGTTAATTCCAACATGACGAGAGCTATCCGTGTGGTTTCTGTGGAGAGGGGCTATGACGCCAGAGAGTTTACGCTGATGGCTTTCGGTGGAGCGGGTCCGCTTCACGCCTGCGAGGTAGCCAGAGATATGGGAATTACCTCGGTTCTTCTGCCTCCGTCTCCTGGAACGCTGTGTTCTCTGGGGCTTTTGATGGCCGATACTAAGTTTGATATCAGCCGCTCTAATGTGATGATTGCGGAGGAGGAAAATCTGAACCGTGTGCAGGACATTTTCGATACTCTGACAAGAGAAGGAAACGAGCTTCTCAGCCGAGAAGGAGTAAAGGAGAAAGACAGAAGCTTTACTTATCTGATTGAGTGCCGGTATGAGAGACAGAATTATGAGATTGGAATTGAGGTCAGCGGACATTTTACCAGAGAGGCCATGGAAGAGATGATCGAAAAGTTCCATAAAGAGCACAACCGTTCCTATGGATATTTTAACCGTTCTATGCGGATTCAGATGGTCAATTACAGAGTCAGCGCAGTGGGAGATATCGTGAAGCCGGATCTGAAGGAAGAAAGGATTCAGGAAAATGCTCCGGCGCCTGAGCCGTTTGATGTGAGAAATGTTCTGTTCGACAGGGAAAAAGATTATATTTCCACAAATATTTACCATAGAGAAGATTTTGTTCCAGGCTGTGTCATCAAAGGTCCCGCTATCATTGAGCAGATGGATTCTACCTCTGTCATTCCGCCGGGATGGAAGGCATACACGGATGGCTATAGGAATCTTCGCGTAACCTACGAGGGAGGTGGAAAGTAATGGGAAAACGAGTTGACGCAGTTACAGTGGAGATAGTGGGGAACCTCCTGCTCTCCATTGCCGAGGAGATGGGAGTAGCGCTGATTAAGAGCGCGTATTCAACGAATATCAAGGAAAGACGGGATATTTCTACTGCTGTCTTTGATCCGGAGGGGAATATGGTGGCTCAGGCAGAGCACGTGGCTATGCACCTGGGTTCTCTTCTGGGAATCATCAAGGAGGTTTACAGAAAGCACCCATTATCTGATATCCGCCCAGGCGATATGTTCATGGGAAACGACCCTTACAACGGCGGAGGAACTCATCTGCCCGACATTACAGTAGCCCAGCCTGTTTTTGTGGGAAAAACTCTCATTGGATGGGTGGCTAATCTGGCCCATCACAGCGATGTGGGAGGCAAGGTAGCCGGATCTACTTCGGGAGACGCGGTCAGCATTTTCCAGGAGGGACTTAAGATTCCTCTGGTACGCGTGTGTGAAAACGGAGAGATCAATGAAGATATTATAGGATTTCTCATGGCCAACAGCCGGATTCCAGGAGAGAGGTACGGGGATCTTCAGGCTCAGATTGCATCGAACCGGGTAGGAGCGAAACGCCTTACAGAGGCATTTGACCGGTATGATATGCTTCTGGTGGACAGTATGCACGAGCTCCAGGACTACGCGGAGCGGAGACTCCGGGCCGGCATAGAGGCTCTTCCTGACGGCGATTATGAGTTTACAGATTATATGGACGACGCAGGAGTGAATCATCCGGATCCAATTAAAATACAGGTAAAAATCACCATTAAGGGAGATACGATGCACCTGGACTTCGCAGGCACAGATCCCCAGGTAAGCGGTCCGAATAATGTGACGAAAAATGGTCTTCTGGCTACGGTATTCTATTCGTTAAAGGCTTTGATTGATCCTGGAATTCCGTCCAATGCAGGCATTTATCGGGCATTTACAGTGGATGCAGAGGAAGGAACCATCGTCAACGCATCCAATCCGGCTCCTGTGGGAGCCAGAATCGATACCTGCATGAGAGTAGCGGACGTCATTTTTGGAGCTCTGGGTCCAGCGGTGCCGGAGCGGGCTTTGGCAGGCTGCAATTCCTCCTGTACTTCTGCGATTTTCAGCGGAACCGATCCAGAAGATCCGTCCCATTTTTACGTGTATTTAGAGACGATTGCAGGCGGTTCAGGAGCCCAGAAGCACAATGACGGTTTAAGCGGCGTTCAGGTTCATATGACGAATACCTCGAATCTTCCTATCGAGGCTTTAGAGATGGAATTTCCGCTTCTGATGGTTCACAAATACGGTTTAATTGAAAACAGCGGAGGAGCTGGCGAGTACAGAGGCGGTTTGGGTATTGAGAGAATTTTTGAGGCCCGATACGACAACATTAATTATACGGGGCTGGGGGACCGTCAGATTTATAAGCCATGGGGACTTTATGGCGGCCTTCCTGGATCAGGAGGCGAATATTTCATCACCAGAACAGATGGAACAGTAGAAAAGCTGATGTCCAAGTGTACAGACGTGCCTCTGCATAAAGGAGATATTGTGACAGTCCGCACACCGGGCGCAGGCGGATATGGAGATCCCAGGAAGAGAGATCCAAAGGCAGTGCTGTCCGATTGCATTGAGCACAAAATTTCTATTTCTGAGGCAGAAAAGACGTATGGAGTAAAGGTAGTAAAGGAAGGAAACCATTACCGTCTGGCGTAGGAACATACAGTAGATTTAGTGGGATACAGACGGAATGGAATGAGGAGGTTTATATATGGACATCAGGAAAATGGTAAGTGAAATCAAAGAAAAGATGGATCGGGCCGGAGGGCTGAAGCATGTATATTTTGTGGCCTGCGGAGGTTCCAAGGCAGCTATTTTCCCAGGCCTTTATCTGCTTCAGAGTGAGGCAAAAGGGTTTGGCGCGTCTACCTATACCAGCAATGAGTTTGTTCATGTGAAGCCGAAGGAACTGGATAACAGGTGTATTGCTGTCATCTGTTCTCTGAAGGCTACGCCGGAAACTGTGGAAGCGGTAAGAATGGCGAATGGGAAGGGAGCGGTTACGATTGCTATGACTGGCTCTATGGAGACGGGCATGGCCAAGGTGGGACAGTATGTTGTTACCTATTCAAATGGAGACGACCAGATTTACAGCCAGTCTAACCAGGCAAACGTGCTTCGGCTGGGGTTTGAAATCCTGAATCAGTTCGAGGGATATCAGTATTATGACGAAGCGATGGAAGCGTTCTCTTATATTGATGAAATTGTAGATGAGGGAAAAAAAGAGCATCTGGCCCGAGCAAAAGAATGGGCATCAAAAAATCAGGATGAGCCGGTATTTTACGCCCTGGCATCTGGACCCAGCTATGGAGTAGCATATTCTATGTGCTGCTGCCACTTTATGGAAATGCAGTGGAAACATGCAGTCTGCCTGCATACAGGCGAATATTTCCACGGCCCATTTGAGACAACAGATAAAAAGCTTCCGATGATTCTTCTGATGAGCGAGGGGCGCACCCGGGAGCTGGACGAAAGATGCCTGAAGTTCCTGAAAACCTATGCAGAAAATTATATTATCATCGATTTTAAGGAACTGAATAAGGGGCGGATTGGCAGCCATGTATCGGAGTTTTTCAATCCGGTGGTTCTGATTCCCATTGAGCGGTATTATGTATCACAGATGGCAGAACTTCGAGGCCATTCTATGGACGAGAGAAGATATATGTGGAAGGTAGAGTATTAGAACGCAAGGCAGAGATTTAAAATCAGCCGGATGAGCAGGAATTGAGGTGACAGGATGACGCTGAATGGAAATGCAGTTTCCCCGCTATATGTACAGTTGATGGAGGATTTAGAAGCTAAGATCTGCGATGGAACATTTGCCCCAGGAGAACGGCTTTTATCAGAAAATGAGATGGCAAAGCGTTATGGCGTCAGCATCATCACAGTCAGAAAAGCTGCTCTGGCTTTAGAGGAAAAAGGGCTGGTAGAAAAGAGACAGGGAAAAGGAACCTTTGTAGCCAGAAGAAAGTATACCCGGGATATGAAAAATCTCCAAAGCTTTACAGAGCTGTGCGCCAGATATGGTGTGAAAGCAGGCGGAAAAATGCTGGAAAACAGGATTGTAACGCCAGATGACAAAACGGCAAGACTTCTCGGCATAGACAAAGGAGGGCAGGCTGTTTTTATCTCCAGACTGAGGTTTGCTGACGAGGAGCCGGTAGTGATAGAAAATAATTATTTTCCTCTGTCCTACTCGTTTCTTCTGGAGCAGCAGTTTGATGACAGTTCCCTGTTTGACTACCTGAAAAAACAGAAAAACATTACAGTGGACGGTTCGGAGAAATGGTTTGAAATCTGCCGTGCGCGTCCAGAGGAAGCGGAGCTTCTCCATGTAAAGCGCAGAGATCCGCTGCTCCGAATCAGAAGCGTCACCTATAGCGCGGGAGGAAGCCCGCTCTATGTAGGGACTCAGCTGGCTAATGGAGAGTGTTTTTCCTTCTATGTATATGAGTCTGGAAGAGGATAGAATATAAGGCAATAGGAGAGAGGAGTTTCCCAAAGTTAAAGATACCACATCAATCCCACGCGGACTTTTGCTCAACCGATACAGCCGGAGGGCTGGATAACAAGAAAAGGCGGTATG
>OGXP01001761.1_pt1 | contig 16536 bp, 10 predicted proteins | sample 1576351 | NCBI WGS metagenome assembly OGXP01 (sample SAMEA3541517, study PRJEB24748) | human gut metagenome | biome: human gut; feature: human-associated habitat; material: faeces | place: China | collected 2012
AGGTTTTGGTATGTTTGACGCAAATAATATGCCTATTCTTTGTCAGTTTGTATCTGCACGTTACAGGGCAACCGCTTATGGTATTATGAATATGTGTGGTGTATTTGCCGGAGCTGCTATTACTAGCCTTTTAGGCGAATCAATGGATGCCGGACACCTGGGACGTGATTTTGCACTGCTTGCTATATTGGTACTGGCTATGCTGGTTATTCTGGTCACTTGTCTGCGACCTAAAACAATTGATATGAAAGATTAATTTTCAAATTTTAATTTTATATTTTATGAAAAACTCAATAAAGCATACGAATAAAATATTATCGGTGTTATTTGCTTTTTTATTTATTTCCCTAAATATTCAAGCAGATGATATCAGTTCTAAAGAAATTAAAGTTTCTGGTATAGTACAGGATCAAACTGGGGTAGAATTGCCCGGAGTTTCAATTTCTGTAAAAGGAATAGATAAAGGTACCATTACCAATGCGTCCGGTGAATTCTCAATAATGGTTTCTCCTGACGCTACTCTTATTGTTTCTTTTGTAGGAATGGAAACAAAAGAAATTGCAGTCAAAGGGCGTAGAAATATTGTTATTGTTTTGAAAGAGAGTTCTGTATTGCTTGATGAAGTTGTAGCTATAGGCTATGGAAAACAATCAAGGGCATTAATAACCAATTCTATTTCTAAGATAAATAAGGAAGAATTCCAGAAGGCACCCGGACAGAATCCATTATTACAGTTACAAGGAAAAGTGCCTGGTCTGTCTTTACAGATTTCTAGTGGGCAGCCTGGAGCTGATCCTCAATTATTTATTCGTGGAGGAAGTTCAACTTCGCCGGAAAGTGATACGCCTTTAATAATTATTGATGGTATAATATCACAAGGTTTTAGAAATATATCAGATATGAATCCGGCAGATATAGAATCTATAGAGGTCTTGAAAGATGCTGCTTCTACCGCTATCTATGGTTCCAGAGCAGCCAATGGTATTATTCTTGTCAAGACTAAATCCGGTCAGAAAGGGAAACCTGTTGTGAGTCTGCGATACACATACGGAGTGGAACAACAACCTCAGCGAATCCCATTATTGAATGCACGGGATTATATAACATTATCTCGTTCGAATATTGCCAAATTTAATCAGGCAGACTTAACTTATAATGGAAAAGAAGATCAGGCTAAATTTTTGAGCGGTTCATTTGGTATGTCAACCGGAAATCCTAGAAATTCAAAGAATACGCTTGAGTTTTTGGATGTTTATCTTCAAAAGTATGGTCAAGGTTACGTCAGTAACTTGTTGGAAAACGAAGGATGGCAGACAATGGCAGATCCTGTTACAGGTAAACAACTTATTTTTCAGGATAATGACTTTCAGAAAGCCACCTTTACAACTGGGCAGAAGCATGAAATAGATTTGAGCATTAGTGGAGGGACGGAAGCTATTAACTATTATGTAGGATTAAGATATTTGAATCAGGATGGTATTCTTCGAGGTACGAATTATAAGAATTACAGCGTTTTGTTTAATGGAAACTATAAATTGAGTGAAGCATGGAGTCTGTCTACTAAAGCTAGTTTGCAGGTGAGAGATGCTGTAGGAGGTGGAAATACAGTTAATACCATATCACGAAGCATATTGACTCCACCAACTTACCGCTTGTATTATGAAGATGGAACTCCGGCTCCGGGTGAAGGAATTTCTTCTTTCAGAAGCAGATTGCATGAAATTTATTATAAGACTAACTATGATGATACCAATGTATATAGGACAACTTTCCAATTAGGTGCAATTTGGAATATTCTGCCTGGCTTGATATTAAAGCCTACAGCCTATTATTTCGGTACGGAAGGTATAGAAAATTATTTTCAGGCAGATAATGAAACAACCGGAAATACAATTCGTCCGGCTTCTGCCAAACATAATTTTGACAGGCATTTGCAGGGAGATTTAGTGCTCTCGTATGATAAGAAAGTGAAAGATCATAATATTGGAGTCGTAGCAGGTGCCAGCTATACTCATGATTATAGTTATAGGCTTTCTGCAAGTGGCAGTGGTTCTTCCATAGATTTAATTCCGACATTAAATGCAACGGCAGATAGTACTCAGCGGGCAAGTTCAACTAAAACAATGGAAGCCACTTTGAGTTATTTCGGACGTGTAAATTATGATTATAATGGCAAATATCTTTTCTCTATTAGTATGCGTGCCGATGGTTCTTCGCGATTTGCGGAAGATAATAAATGGGGATTTTTCCCGGGAGTATCTGCTGGGTGGAATATGCATCGGGAAAACTTCTATAAACCATTGGAAGCTATCGTTAGTCGTTGGAAATGGCGTGCTAGTTGGGGGCGCACAGGTAACAACAATTTGAGTGTGGCTAATTCGAGAGGAGAATATAAGATTACAGATACCAACTATCAGGGCTCTGTCGGTATATTAAATACAACATTGAAAAATTCGCAGTTGCGCTGGGAAACAACAGAATCCTATGACATCGGGGTTGATTTGGGCTTTTTCAATAATAGATTAGGACTGTTAATCGACTATTACAACAAACTGACATTTGACAGATTGTATGATGAACCTTTATGGAGTTCTACCGGATTTAGTTCCATTAAGAGTAACTATGGATCTGTAAGAAACTCCGGAGTAGAGATTGAGTTGAATGCTACTCCTATTCAAACTAAAGATTTCTCATGGGATTTAGGGTTGACATTTGCTTATAACAAAGGAGTGGTAGTAGACTTACCGGATAATGGAGAAGAAAAGCATCGTGTAGGAGGAAACTTTGTTTATGATCCTGCAACTGGAGGGACAAAAAAAGTGGGTGGTATTGCCGAAGGTGAGAGATTTGGCGGAAGATGGGCTTTTCATTACTTGGGAACATATCAGACTGAAGAAGAAGCGGCCAAGGCACCTAATGACCCGAACGCACAAGGAAGAAAGAAACATGCGGGAGATGCAATATTTGAAGATGTAAATAATGATGGACAATTGGACTCTAAAGACATGATTTTCATGGGATATGTTCGTCCCGATAAAGTCGGAGGAATTATTAATACATTGAAATACAAAGGACTAACCGTGCGAATCGTTATGGACTGGGCTATGGGGCATGTAATAGACAATGGCTTCAAAGGACAGATAATGGGTAGCTCACGTAATAATAATAATGCCATCAAAGAGGCAATGACCAATTCTTGGCAGAGTGCGAATGATGGAAGCAAATATCCTAAATATACTGTTCAGAGTGACTATGATTATCAATATAGAAATCATATGAGATGGGATAATCAGATCGGAAGCTCTGCAAGTGGTAGTACTAATAATAGCTTGTATTTTAGCAAGGGAGATTACCTGGCATTCAGGGAAGTGTCTTTAAGTTATATGTTGCCATTATCTTGGATTAGAAAGATGAGACTCAGTGCTGTGGAAGTTTTTGCAGGAGCGTATAATATTGGTTATATAAAAAAATATGATGGCATGTTCCCTGAAATATATACTGGTGTTGACTATGGTATTTATCCGAGACCCAGACAATATAACATGGGAGTAAAAATTAATTTCTAATTAAATAAGACTCATAATTATGAAACAATTTAAATCAATACTATTAGGCATTTCTTTATTCTTGTTACATTCGTGTAACTTACTGGATGTAGATACTGTTTCAAGCATTACCGGAGATGGATACTGGAATACAAAAGGCGATGTAGAAAGTTATATGATCGGTATTTATACCAAATTGCGCGATACATCGAATTCTACTCTTCATTTTGAAGACAGAGGAGATGCCTTTACAACAGGGCTGGAAGGTGGCCCTTCTAATTTATGGGCGCAAAACCTCACATCGCAAAATGGTTATAGCTGGTCAAGCTATTACTCTGTAATACAACATTGTAATATGTTACTGAAGTATACTCCCGGAATAGATTTTGGTGTAGAGGCTGATAAAAACAGATTATTGGCAGAGGCGTATTGTATCAGAGGGTATATGTATTTCTGTATTGCCCGGATATGGGGGGATGCCCCTTTGGAACTGGAACCGACAGAAAGTTCAAATAAGCCTAAGTTAGCAAGAGAACCCGCGGAGGAAGTTTTGGCACGTGCTCTAAGTGATGTAAATACGGCAATTGATCTTTTTCCGGAAGAAAGTTATGCAAATGGAAAAGGAAGGGCATCGAAGCCGGCATGCTATGCATTGAAAGCCGATATTTTGCTATGGAAAGCAAAAGTGATGAATGGATCGGAACAAGATTTGAAAGATGTCATAACTTATGCGGATTTGGCAAGTAAAGGACTTTCACTGGAAGATAACTTTGCAGATATTTATGGAACTAAATATGGGAAAGAAGTGATATGGACTATCCATTTCGAAATTTATGAAAAGGAAGCTCAGTATAGTCAGAGTCTGAAGCCAAGAGATGTTTTTGTAGAAAAGGCGGTCAATAAGGATGAAATTCCTTATGCTAAAGGAGGAGCTCGGAGCACTTATGCACCAAGTCCGTTTTTGATAGGTCTTTTTAATGCAAATCCGGCAGATATCAGAACCAAAGACTCTTATATCACTGCAAAGGATGCGGACGGAAATGAAATAGGGACTTTTGATAATAAGATGAAGGGAACAAAAACAGAAGGAGATCGCACCTATGACTCAGATATAGTTATATATCGGCTTGCAGAGATGTATTTATTTAAAGCAGAAGCTTATGCGGCGTTAAATCAAACACCACAGGCTATTATTGAACTGAATAGAGTCAGAGACCGTGCCAAGATTGGAACTTATAATGGAAGTACCAATAAAATAGCAGTGGAGAAAGAAATTCTGAACGAGCGTGCAAGAGAGTTATATCTTGAGAGAAAAAGATGGCCCGATCTTCTTAGATTTCATTATGGTGGAACGATTGATGTTTATCAGGAGGTCCCGAACTTAAAGAAAAAAGTCGATGATAATATTATCATTCCATTATATCTTGCAATCCCATTGAGCGATATAAATATCAATCCTAATTTAAAACAAACTCAAGGATATGAAAACCTATAAGATTATTACATGCGTATTTCTTTTTACAAGTATGTTTACACAGGCTTGTCAAAAAGATGATGAGACACAAGGAAACCCAACTCCTGTTCCACCGGAAGAAGAAGTGCCTTCGTCCGAATTCAACTATATTTATAATCAAGGGACGGATGGTTTTGAACTCTATCGAATACCTGCTATTGTTAAAAGTAAAAGCAATACTTTATTAGCTTTTGCTGAAGCTAGAAAAGCTCGAAGTAATGGAGATAGCGGAGATATAGATCTTGTAGTCAAACGTTCGTCGGATAATGGAAAAACATGGAGTAAACAGATTACGATATGGAATGATGGACAAAACACTTGTGGAAATCCCGTGCCTATTGTTGACGACAGAGGTAGAATACATCTGCTTATGACTTGGAATTTCCAGACTGATAAATGGGGGGCAATAACCAATGGTACCGGAGAAGACAGCCGACGTCCGTACTATACATATTCTGATGATGACGGCATTACTTGGGCGCAACCAGTTGAAATAACTTCTTCTGTAAAAAAAGAAAAATGGGATTGGTATGCTACCGGTCCGTGCCATGGTATTCAGATTCAAAAGGGAATACATAAAGGAAGATTAGTTGCTCCAAACTATTTTACAACTCGGGAGAGTGGAAAGGTCACGAGTTATTCTCATATCATTTATTCTGATGATTACGGAAAAACATGGAAACCAGGAGAACCTACTCCTGTCGGTGGTGTTGGAGAATGTTCTGTAGCCGAGATAGGAGAGGGAACGTTAATGTTGAATATGAGAGCAGATGAAGGCTTTTATCGGAAAAGTTGTACTAGCATAGATGGAGGACTTACTTGGTCTTCACCTCAAATTAGCATTGATCAAATAGACTGTAAGTGTCAGGGTAGTATATTATCAATAGGAGGAGCTGTTTTTCTTTCGAATGCTGCTTCCGCTACGGAACGTATTAATATGACTATCAAAAAAAGTACGGATAATGGGAAAAACTGGAAGGGACAATATACAGTTTATGAAGGTAACTCTGGTTACTCTGATATAGTTGAGCTCTCTGATTCACAGATTGCTATTATCTATGAGGGAGGAGAAAAACGATATACGGATGGGCTGGCATTTAAAGTTGTTAGCATAAAATCAATACAATGAATTTAATACATTACTGATATGAAAAGAAAAACTATATATTTATTACAGTGTATTGTTGTGATATTGTTATTGGCTTGTTCTGAAGATGATTTGCAGTCCTTGCAAGCTGCTTTCGAATCAGATCTTCAGGAAGTCACAATCGGAGAAAGTATTACTTTCAAAGACATATCTACTGGTGAACCTTCTAAATGGAATTGGCGGTTCGAAGGTGGAGAACCAGAAACCTCAATCTTATTTAGTCCTAATGTTGTATATAATAAGCCTGGAGTTTATTCGGTTACCTTGTCTGTCGGACGCGGAGAAGAAGCAAACGAAATGGTGAAGGAACAATATATTACTGTTAACTATCCGTCGCAGATAACTGTTGACTTCTCTGCAGATAAAACTACTGCTACAAATGAAGATGTTATTTCTTTTAAAGATTTGTCCAAAGGCTATCCGAATGAGTGGTTATGGAGTTTCACACCTAAAGAAGGTGGAGCAGTTATCACTTCAACAGAACAAAATCCACAAATGACACTTTCTCCGGGAATCTATACTATTAAATTGACAGCTAAGAATCCCAAAGCGTCTTCGGACAAAGTAAGAGAGGATTATATTACTGTTATTGATAAAAATGCGATTGCCGCTGATTTTGGTGCACAATGCCGGAATACTTATGCCGGGGGATATATTAACTTCTTGGATAAGACATTAGGAACGGTTGAAGAATGGGAATGGACATTTGAAGGAGGTACTCCAGCCAGTTCTGTAGAACAAAATCCTGTAGTGCAATATAATAATCCAGGAAAATACAAAGTGACGTTGAAAGCTAAAAACTCAGTAAATAGCTCTACGAAAGAGAAAGAAGGTTATGTATATGTTGTTTCTGCAGAAAAGTTAGTATTGTATTTGCCATTCGATGGTGATAATAAAGATGCAGGTCCAAATCAATTGAATCCTGAGGAACTTACGGCAGGAGCTGGTTCCAGTGTATATAATTCTCAGGCGCGCTTTTCCGGAGAAAGTGCTGAATGTCGATTTGCAGCACACTTCCAAGGCGACAAGCAAAATTATTCAATTTTGTCTATTCCTGAAGAAGGATTGAAGAATCATTATACGGATAGTGAATTTACAGTTGCATTTTGGGTGAAGGTTTCAAATATGACAGCTAAGAATGCAGTCTTTCATCAAGGTGTGGGACCTGGTGCTACTTATACCGATCCTGTGCCCAGACAAAGTTGGTTTAGACTTGATACCAGTGGTAAAACTGTTGTTTTCTGTGTAGAATACAAGGGAAAAGCAGGAAACTGGGCTGAATATGAAGGTAAACGAATGGATGACGGTGAGTGGCATCACTATGTATGTATTTATAAGAAAGTGGATGGAAAAAGAGATAGTTATTTGTATATAGATGGGCAGAAAGTTATTGAAAAGAAAGGGGTTGTTGACAAGGTGGTAGATAATTGGCCATACTATATTGGTTGTAACTATCGATTTACTAATGGAGAATTTGCACCTGAGAACTTCTTGAATGGTTATCTGGATGATTTTATTTTGTATAACAGAATATTGTCAGAAGAAGAAATACAAGATTTATACAATAACTAAAAACTAATTGTGGAACTTCTCTTTTAATCAGTAAAAGAGAAGTTCCACATTCAATTAATATCAGAATATGAAAAAACTTTTTCTATTGATTTTCATGCTTGTAAATTGCATTGGTTTATATGCACAACAGGTAATGGAGACAAGTGAAGCATACAAGAAGGCGGATGAATTATTAAAGAAGCTGACAATTGAGGAAAAAGCGCTCATGGTCAGGGGCTATAATAAGTTTTTTATCAAAGGTTTTGAAGAAAAAGGAATACTTCCTGTTTATTTGTCGGATGCGACACAAGGGGTTAATATCCGGAATAATTTGCCTGATCCTAACGTTGTAAAGCAACTGGAACGTTCAACAGCTTTTCCTTCTCCCATTTTGCTAGCCTCAACATTTTCACCGGAGTTATCTTACCAATATGCTAAAGCTATTGGAGAAGAATGTAGAGCTGGAGGAATTGAGGTTTTGTTAGGTCCCGGATTAAATATCTATCGACAGTCTCAATGTGCCAGAAATTTTGAATATTTTGGAGAAGATCCCTATTTGGTATCTCAAATGGTCAGTCAATATGTGACCGGACTTCAAAGTACGGGTACAGCGGCATGTTTAAAGCATTTCTACGGGAATAATACTGAATTTTATCGTAAACGGAGTAATTCCATTATCGGAGAACGTGCTATGAATGAAATCTATTTGCCGGGTTTTAAAGCTGGGATAGATGCAGGAGCTATGTCTGTAATGACTTCTTATAATCAGATCGATGGCGAATGGGCAGGACAAAGTTCGTATGTAATAAAGAAGATTCTTAGAGAAAAGCTGGGATTTAAATGGTTGGTTATGAGTGACTGGAATTCTGTGTGGGATTTGGAAAAGGTTATTAAATCAGGTCAAAATCTGGAAATGCCGGGTTCATATAATTTTGGAGTATCAGTATTGGATTTATATCATGAAAAGAAAATAACAGAGAAGGATTTAGACGATATGATACGGCCCACTTTGGCTACTTGTGTTGCCATGGGATTTTATAGCAGGCCTAAGTATGACACGACTTTGTTAAGTAAATATCCTGAACATGAGCAGACTGCGAGGCGAGTTGCAGAAGAAGGTGTGGTATTACTTAAAAACAGGAATGAAATTTTACCGCTTGATCCTACAAAAAATAGAAAAATATTATTAACCGGTAAATTTGTATATGAAATACCTCGTGGCTATGGTGCGGCAGAAGTGATAGGGTATAATAATATAAGTCTGATTGATGCTTTGCAGAAAGTCTTTGGGCGAACTGTATATTATATTGAAAAGCCTACTGTGGCAGAGATAAAAGAGGCTGATGTTGTTTTATTGAGTATGGGTACACGGGATAAAGAAGCCGTAGAACGTCCGTTTGCTTTACCTAGGGAAGACGAATCATTTATGCGCTATATCACTAAAAATAATCCTAACACTATTGCTATTATCAATACTGGGTCTGCGATTGATATGTCAGCATGGAACGAACAATTAGCAGCTTTGATTTATGGTTGGTATGGAGGACAATCTGGATTTGAAGCACTTACTGATATTATTATCGGAAAAGTAAATCCATCAGGAAAATTACCGATGACTATAGAAAGGTCATTTAAAGATTCACCGGCATGGGGATATTTGCCACAAGGGGCATCACTCTATAATGAGCTTAAAAATGAGCATCTTATTAATGTGTATGATGTTAATTATAAGGAAGATGTATTAGTTGGATATAGGTGGTATGATACAAAGAAGATAGAACCGCTTTATCCTTTTGGATATGGACTATCCTATACAACATTTGCTTTGACAAAACCACGATTATCATCTAACAAGATGAATGATAAACAGACTATAAAATGTTCTGTTACTCTTACGAATACAGGTAAGTGTGAAGGAGCTGAGGTGGTACAATTATATATCAAAGAGAACCAGCCAAGTGTATTACGTCCCGAAAAAGAACTAAAAAGATTTGAGAAAGTATCCTTGAAACCTGGGGAAAATCGAATCCTTGAGTTTATAATAACTTCCAAGGATTTAGCTTTTTGGGATGATCAGACACATAGTTGGAAAACAAATACTGGACAATATACAATTTTTCTAGGAACATCCTCCAGGCATATAAATCAAACTCTTTCTTTTATAAAAGAATAGGAATACTTTTAGGGCTACTTTGTGGATGCCGATGATAGAATTTGCCTTTAAGCATAAATTAATAAAACTACAGTCTGATAATTATTTAGATTGTAGTTTTTTTGATAATATCTCATTCATTTATTATTTAATGGTGGAGTTGTCTTATTTATTTGGCCAATTCTGTATATTTGCAGACATATATTACAATATCATGAAAATTATATTTATTAATACACTTCGTATCCTGATGATTCTCGTGATTATGATTTCATGTGGAGTTGCCTATGTAGTATACGAAGATACATTGGCTGCCTGGTGGATACCTGTTGGAGTGGCACTTATAATAGTGATAGCAACAATTCCTTTCTATAAAGGATGGATTTGGCTGACAACAATGGATAATAAAGTAATTAATTGTTGTTGCCATTTGGTTTGTGTCGGTGCTATCAGTTGTGTTTTGTTTTTTGGGGGGAATTACTGGTTCGCCGATTCTGCTTCCACGCATGAAGAGGAAGTCATGGTACAGAAAAAATATATAGAAACACATAAGAAAACTCGTAGGGTCGGCAGACATCGTTATGTGTCGGATGGTGTTCGTAAAGAATATTATTTGCAGGTAGCTTTTGAAAATGGGAATGTAGAAACATTGCATGTATCTCCTTCTACTTATAATAAAACAAAGACAGGTCGGCCGAAGATTCTGACTTTGCAAAAGGGCTTATTTGGGTTGCCTGTAATTACCAAAGGACTTTAATGAAAGTCACACCACCTTTAGAATGGGTTATATATCCTTTAAAAGCGATATTCTTCTTTTCTTTTATTTTTCATCTTGCTAATTTTGCATTTAGTCTACAAATGGGACACGTTCGTCTCATTTGAAAAATTAGTGCTGATCTCTGCCTTATCTTCGTGACGAAATAAAAACGGAATAAAATCATGAAGATGAATAAAACTAGATTATTAGAGAAAATATCTATTCAGTCGGGTGTCTCTTTAGATGAGTGTGGGACAGTGCTCAAAACTTTTGAAAAAGTTCTAAGTGAAGAACTTTCCCGGAAAATATATCGTTATGGCGGATGGATCCTATTATTGACCGCTTTATTTGTGTCTGTAACAGTATTCAGCCAGACAACAGGACGGAAAGGACGTCCGGTGCAGACCATCCGTGGAATTGTTATAGATGGAGACTCGAAGTTTCCGATACCGTATGCAACAGTAAAGCTATCTGAAAAAGAGGGGGCGGGTACGATAACAGACAGTCTTGGTCGTTTCAGTATACCGCAGGTTCCTGTCGGCCGACATACCGTAGAAGCTGCGTTTATGGGATATGAACCGGGCATTTTCAGAGAAATACTGGTGACCTCCGCCAAGGAAATATATTTGGAAATACCTTTGAAAGAAAGCGTGAACGAATTAAACGAAGTGATAATTCGTGCGCGGACGAACAAGGAAGAAGCAATGAATAAGATGGCTACTACCGGAGCACGTATGTTGAGTGTAGAAGAAGCGAGCCGTTATGCAGGTGGATTTGATGATCCCGCACGTTTGGTTTCTGCTTTCGCCGGAGTGGCTCCCAGCGTTTCTTCCAATGGAATTTCTATTCATGGCAATGCCCCACATCTGTTGCAATGGAGACTGGAGGATGTCGAAATTCCTAATCCGAATCACTTTGCAGACATCGCTACATTGGGTGGAGGAATCCTTTCCTCTCTAAGTTCACAAGTGCTTGGAAACTCTGATTTTTTCACAGGAGCATTTCCTGCCGAATATGGAAATGCCGTATCCGGAGTCTTTGACATGAAATTGCGTAACGGCAACAACCAAAAGAACGAAAATACCATTCAGGTGGGAATTATGGGAATCGACGTCGCTTCCGAAGGCCCTTTGAGCAAGAAACATAAAGCATCGTATATTTTCAATTACCGTTATTCTACAACCGGACTTCTGAATCTTGAAGGAGGAACGATGGATTATCAGGACCTGAACCTCAAACTCAACTTTCCGACACGGAAAGCCGGAACGTTCTCTGTTTGGGGAACGAGCCTGATTGATAAGTTCACTAGTGATTTTGAAAAGAACACAGAGAAATGGGATTATTGGGGCGACCGCAGTGAATCAAGAGACAAGCAATATATGGTAGCCGGAGGTGTCAGCCATCGTTATTTCTTTAATAATGACGCATCATTGAAGACCACGATAGCCGCTACCTATTCGCAACTCGACGGAGGAGCAACCTTGTTCAACCATTCGATGGAGTCTACTCCTTATATGGATCTTGATTCAAAATACACCAACCTGATATTTACCACCACCTTTAATCGTAAATTCAGTAACCGTTTCACGAACAAGACAGGATTCACCTATACCAATATGTTCTACAAAATGGATCTTTCCATTGCTCCTTATGAGGCCGAACCACTGGAAATTGTATCTCAAGGAAAAGGTAATACAAGTCTGATTTCAGCCTACAATAGTTCATCGGTGGGATTAACAGAGCGTTGGACCCTTAATGCCGGAATCTATGGACAGCTTCTGACTCTGAACAATAAATGGTCTGTAGAACCACGGGTTGGCCTGAAGTGGCAAGCTACTCCAAAAGCAACCTTTGCGTTGGCTTATGGAATGTACAGTCGCATGGAAAAGATGGATGTATATTTTGTTAAAACGAAAAGTACAGGCGATCAATCCGTCAATAAAGATCTTGATTTTACAAAAGCACAGCACATTATGTTATCATTCGGTTACAAGATTTCTGATCGCATGAATCTGAAGATAGAACCATATATCCAGTTTTTGCATGATGTCCCAGTAATGGCGGATAGTTCTTACTCCGTACTTAACCGTTCTGATTTTTATGTGGAAGATGCGTTGGTCAATAAAGGAAGAGGACGCAATGTTTTTCGTAATCGCTGTATTCCGTGTTGTAATGTGGGAATAGACATTACCTTCGAACGTTTTTTGGAGAAAGGACTTTATTATATGATTTCGGGTTCTTGGTTTGATTCCCGTTACCGGGGTGGGGACGGTGTGTGGTATAACACGAAGTTTAACCGTAATTATGTGATAAACGGACTCATCGGTAAAGAATGGATGTTGGGAAGAAATAAACAGAACATACTTAGTGTTAACCTGAAACTAACCTTGCAAGGTGGTGATCGATATTCTCCGATTGACTTGGAGGCAACGATGAATCATCCGGATAAAGAAGTGCAATATGACGAAACGAAAGCTTTCTCAAAACAATATTCTCCTATGTTGATTGGTAATTATACTGTCAGTTATCGTATCAACAAGAGAAAAGTATCACATGAATTTGCAGTGAAAGGACTTAACTTTACGGGTGCTAAAGAACATTACGGTCATGAATATAATGTGAAAACTGGAAAAATAGATGTCAGCGACAATTCTACGATATTGACGAATGTGAGTTATAAACTTGAATTTTAGAGATACGGTATAGAGTCTAACCGGAAAAATGTTTTATCTTCGTCCCCAATAAAGCGTATGACAACTGAAACACTTGCAACAGGTAGTGAATCTACCTTTTTATACCGATTTCTCGTTAGTCCGGACTTACGATGGATGCGGTATTTGGTACTTATCCTGGTGCTGGGGACGATCTCTTTCAATCAGGTCTTTATTATCTTTTTGGATTATAAGGATATATTGGGCGGATGGATTTACACATTTACCTTTCTTTACCTGCTCACTTATGTAGCGGTTATCTACTTGAATCTTTTCCAACTCTTTCCGAAATATTTGTTGAAGAGACATTATCTGACCTATTTGTCATTGCTTTCTACTGCGATGATCGTAGCTCTGTTGATACAGATGTCAATAGAATACATGTCATATTTCTATTGGCCGGAACTCCATGCGCGAGGTTCTTATTTTTCGATGCACATGGTAGTGGACTATATTTCTTCTTTTATGTTATCTACGCTGTGTATGATAGGAGGTACGATGACAGTTCTTCTGAAAGAGTGGATGATTAACAACCGGCGTGTTTCACAAATGGAGAAAGCCCATGTCGTTTCTGAAGTGGAACGGTTAAAAGAACAGATCAGCCCTGAACTTCTTTTTAAAACATTGCATCAATCGGGAGAATTAACGTTGAGTGAGCCGGAAACAGCCTCAAAGATGTTGATGAAGTTAAGCCAACTTCTCCGCTATCAGTTGTATGACTGCAATAGGGCCAAAGTCTTGCTTAGTAGCGAAATTACATTTCTTACTAATTACCTGACATTGGAACAGACCTCCCGACCACAATTTTACTATGAATTTACTTCCGAAGGCGAAGTGAACAGAATGTTGGTACCACCTTTGCTTTTCATCCCTTTTGTACAATATATAGTCAAAGCAATAGACGAGCAACAGATACAGCCTCCTGTTTCATTGAAAACTCATTTGAAAGCGGAAAAGGGTACGATTATTTTCGCTTGCGCTTGTCCTGAAGTAAATCTCTTGTCGTCCGATAAAGGGCTGGAAAGAATCAGACAAAGATTGGATATTTTGTATGGAAGCCGTTACAGATTATCATTGGCTGTCGGCAGTATATGGCTGGAACTGAAAGGAGGTGAGTCATGAGTATGGATACCAATCATGGTAATGACTTCAATAAAAATACCACTGATAGAAACATGAATGATAAAAGTGTCACTGCATTTCTATTGAGTCCCCGTTATCGGATATACAGGCATTTGCTGCTGCAATTGGTTGTTGTTTTGATAACAATCAACGTCCTTTGGTATGAGCCTTTACAAACAGTCTCCTTTGGGAGGCGACTGGGCGGATGTCTGGCATATTTTGCTTCTATGAATATGGTGATATATATAAACCTGTATGTATTGGTTCCTTATTTCCTGTTGAAGAATCGTTGGGGTAGTTATGTGTTGATGGCAGTCATTACAAATATAGCAGTCATTACTTTTCTTTCAGTTACCCAAGGTTTGCTTTTTGAAGTGATTCTGCCCGGAAAAGATCCCAATGGCTTTGCCACTTTTATCAATGCTTTTTCGGGCATACTGACCATTGGCTTTGTCATGGCAGGCTCTGCGGCTATTTCATTGTTCATGCATTGGCTACGCTACAACCTGCGTATTGATGAACTGGAATCCACGACTTTACAGTCGGAACTGAAGTTTCTTAAAAATCAGATTAATCCGCATTTTCTTTTTAATATGCTGAATAATGCCAATGTCCTGATAAAGAGAAATCCGGAAGAAGCATCCAAAGTACTTTTCAAATTAGAGGATTTATTGCGCTATCAGATAAATGACAGTTCGCGAGAAAGAGTCTCGTTAGCATCGGATATCCGTTTCTTAAATGATTATCTGAATCTGGAAAAGATCCGTCGTGATAATTTTCAGTTTACGATGGAGGAACATGGAGAGACAGATTCCATTTGGGTTCAGCCGTTATTGTTTATTCCTTTTGTGGAGAATGCGGTAAAGCATAGTTTTGACAGCGAGCATCCTTCGTATGTGCACGTTTCGTTTAAGGTTGATAATGATAGATTAGAGTTTCGATGCGAGAATTCCACACCGGAAGTTGCCGTTAGTAAAGGTAAAGTCGGAGGGATAGGACTTGTGAATATTCAACGCAGATTGGGGCTGTTGTATCCCGGTCGGTATGAGCTGAAGCAGATAGAGAATGAAAATAAGTATACTGTAATTTTAAGTATAACATTATGAATTGTATTATTGTAGACGATGAACCATTGGCACGTGAAGCCATGAAGCTATTGATAGAAGAATCGAGTAACCTTCAATTAATCGGGAGTTTTAATAGTGCGTCCACTGCTTCCGATTTCATGGAGCAACATGTGACTGATTTGGTTTTTCTTGACATTCAGATGCCAGGGATTACAGGAATTGAGTTTGCACGTACGATTTCAAAGAAAACGCTGGTTATTTTCACTACAGCCTACACAGAGTATGCACTGGACAGTTACGAAGTGGATGCGATAGATTATTTGATTAAGCCTGTTGAAGCGGAGCGTTTTCAAAAAGCTGTGGATAAGGCTTTGTCTTACCATTCTTTGTTACTGAAAGAAGAGAAAGAAGCCATAGAAACGGTGGTTACTGCCGACTATTTTTTTGTGAAAGCAGAACGCCGGTATTTCAAAGTCAACTTCTCCGATATTCTCTTCATTGAAGGATTGAAAGATTACGTTATAATCCAACTTAGCGATCAACGTATTATCACCCGTATGAGTTTGAAAGCCATATTCGATTTGTTACCCAAATCAACTTTTCTGCGGGTGAATAAGTCATATATTGTCAATACCGGTCACATCGAATCATTTGACAATAATGATATATTCATAAAATCGTATGAAATAGCTATCGGTAATAGTTACCGCGACGATTTCTTTGAGGGGTTTGTGATGAAACAAAGAGTGTGAGATCGTGATGTAGTATTATTCAATGTTTCTGCATTTTTTCAATTTGAAATATAAATAAGAAGATAAAGTGAAGTGCGAATATATGCAAATATGTTTGTTCTTATCATTTGGCATATATAAACAGCCCTCTATCCATCTTCTAAAGACGAATAGAGGGCAGTTGTCATGACGAGAAAAAAGTCGAAGTCTATTGCTTTGCTTCGTTATTTTGTTTCAGAA
>OGXP01001775.1_pt1 | contig 16413 bp, 13 predicted proteins | sample 1576351 | NCBI WGS metagenome assembly OGXP01 (sample SAMEA3541517, study PRJEB24748) | human gut metagenome | biome: human gut; feature: human-associated habitat; material: faeces | place: China | collected 2012
ACGGGGAGGGCGGGGACCGCGATGGGCGGGGATAGCCCGATTATTTTCCGGTTCGGCGAACAGCCGATCGTGTCAAATTTGGTCTAACAGAGCCAAAAGAAAAGCGCGGGGCCGCATGGCGACTCCGCGCTTTATTGTTCAGCTTTTGCAGCCTTGCCCTTACGCTACGAAGAAGTAGACGGGGAAGGCAAGGGCTGCGATCCACCCGTCCTGTGCGAAAAAGTGTTTACGAGCGTTTGCGACTCGCCAGGGCGCCTGCGGCGATGGCGGCTGTTCCCGCAAGGGCGGCTGCCACGATGGCTGCGTTCGAGGTGTCGCCGGTTGCCGCGAGCTTGCCGACGGTCTTGGCTCCCTTGGCTGCAACTGCAACGGTCTTGGTTGTCTTCGTGCCCTCGGACTTGGAACCCTCGGGCTTGGTCTTGCCGTGCTTTTCCTCGGGCTTGGTCTCCTCGGGAGGCACGATGACCGTGCTCTTGGCGACAGCGGCGTCATAGGGGGAGTCAATCGTGGCATCGCCCGTGCCGATGGTCTGCCCCGCCTCGTAGACGATGCCGTCGCTGAGCTCTTCCTTGTTGCGATAGTCAATGACTTTGCCGCCTGCAGGCGTCTGGATGGTGGCGTCCTTGATTTCGATGGTGCCGATCGCCTTGCCGTCCGCGCTCATGGCAAGGGCGAAGATAGCCGCCGTGTCTCCCTCGGCCGTGACCTTGCTGCGGACGATCGAGATGGTCGCGGGCGTGATGCCCTTCTCGGTCTGCGCGAAGATGCCGATGTTCAGGCCCTCGGACTCAGGGATGATTTCGTCGTTTTGGTCTCCACTGTAGTGGTCGGGGCCGTCGCCGCCGGTCTCGGCATAGCGGGCTATGGCCTTGACAACGGAGTCGCTGATGTAGATATGGCCACCCGCTTCGTCGGAGTAGAAATTACTGGTGGAGATTGCAACCGAGAACCTGCCTTCTGCGAGCGCATCCACAGTCGAGCCGTTCTTGATGACGATGTCGTCCTCATCGGTGAAGAGTGCGCTGGCTTCCCCGCCATCTGAGCTTGCGCGGACCGTCACGGTCGCGCCATCGAGCGTGATGCCCTTGTAGACATAGATGCCATACCCAACGCCACTTGCGTTGAGGGAAGCGTTCGTGACCGTGAGGCTGTTTTTACCGTCGATGGCGGCGTCTTCCTCGGAGCTTGCCTTGACCTGGCTGCCACCCGAGATCTCGATGTTGCCGTCGGCCCAAATCGCATTGTCTTTGATAGAGCTTGCCTCTACCTTGCCGCCGCCCTTTATGATGAGGTTCTCGTTAGCATCGATACCCTGATCCTCGGTGGCCTTGGCGGTGACGGTTCCGCTGTTGTCGATCGTGATGTTGCCGTCGGCCCTGATGCCATCCGAATCGCCCGTGGCGTTAACGTTTCCCGAGCCCTTGATGGTGACATCGCCCCCGGCATCGATGGCATCGTGCTCGGTGCTCGTGGCGTTGACAGTGCCAGCGCCGTCGATGTTGATGTTGCCGACGGAAGTGATGGCGTCACGAGAAGATGTCACGTTGAGCGTGCTGGACGCGTCGCCCTGAATATTAAGCTCGGCGTTCTCGTTCGCGCCATCCTTAACCTTGATGCCGCGGCCGTTGTCGTTAGTGACGGTGTTGTTGCCCTCGTAGCTCACGTTGAGCTTGCCCGCTGCCTCGATCGCGCCGCCGTTATAGCCGTTGAGCTTCATGTCGTCGGCGCCGTCCCAGCTCCAGGTGCCGGCGGCGTCGCCCGCCGCGGTGCCGGCGTTGTATTGGGTGCCGCCGACGTCCACCCACTCGGCCGCGAGCGAGACGCTCGGCATGAGCAGCGAACTTACCGTGAGCGCGTATACGGCGCCTACAACGATGCGGCGTGTCACGCGGCGCCAGCTGCCGTGTGCGAGCAGCGTGCGACGGCGCACGTCGGGCTCGACAAAATGGGCTCCAGAGGTTTTGTCATTGCGCTTGGGGGTCGTGAACAAGGCGGCCATGGTTACTCCCATCCTCATAGGGCCTATGCGATTACGCCCAGCATATCTGCAGGATGTAGCCGGCGGTAGTGCCGTTTGGAGAGCAAAACGTCCAAAACTTGCGAAGCAATACATCGCGCGTCCGTGTGGCGCCTGGCTTTAAAAGCAAAGCGCGGAGCCGCTCGATGCGACTCCGCGCTTTGCTGTTTGGTATTGCAAATCTTGCGCCTACGCTACAAAGAAGTAGACGAGGAAGGCAAGTGCTGCGATCCACATGAGCGGCTTGATCTTGGAGGCCTCGCCTTTAAAGAGCGCGACGATCACGTAGGCGATAAAGCCCAGGCCAATGCCGGCAGAGATGGAGTAAGTGAAGGGCACGCCGGCGACAATCATGAACGCCGGGAAACCTTGCGACACGTCGGACCAGTCGATCTCGGAGGCCTCGCTCATCATGAGGTAGCCGACGTAGACCAGAGCACCGCAGGTGGCGGCGCTGGAAACGATGGTGACGATGGGGGAGAAGAACGCGGCGAGGATGAACAGCACGCCGGTGGTGACGGAGGTGAGACCCGTGCGGCCACCGTCGGCAGCGCCGGACGTGGACTCGACGAAAGTGGTGATGGAGGAGACGCCCATAAAGCCACCGGCAGCAGCGGCCACGGAGTCGACGACCAGGATGGGACGGATGTCCTCGACATTGCCGTCCTCGGTCAGGAACTCGCCCTGCTTGGCGACGGCCATCGCGGTGCCCATGGTGTCGAAGAAGTCACTCATGAGCAGCGAGAAGGCCACGACGAGCAGCATCGGGTCGGTCAGAACCTTCACGATGGCCATGTTGCCATCGGCGGTGCTGGCAAACGGGGCGCCAAAGGTCGAGAAGTCGAGCGGTGCGATGAGGCCCTCGGGCGCATGAGTGACGCCCAGCGGGATACCGGCGATAACGGCGACGATGATGCCGATGAGCAGCGAGCCCGGCACGTTGCGGGAAGCCAGGGCGACCGTCACGACGATGGAGATGATGCCGACGATAAAGGTGGGGGAGGTGATGTCGCCCAGGCCGACAAGCGTACCGGCGCCAGCGGTGATGATGCCGGCGTCGCACAGGCCGATCATGGCGATAAACAGGCCCAGACCCACCGAGATGGCGTGGCGCAGGACCACGGGGATGGCGTCCATGATGGCCTCGCGCAGGCCGCACAGGACGAGCAGCAAGATGACGATGCCCTCGAGGAAGATAACGCTCATGGCCACGTGCCAGTCGCCGCCGCACATGGTGGTGGCGATGCCCGCGATCATGGCGTTGATGCCCAGGCCCGACGCGCAGGCGAGCGGGCGGTTTGCGAAGATGCCCATGCAGATGGTCATGATGCCGGCGCCCAGGCAGGTGGCGCAGGCGAGCGCTCCCGCATCGATGCCAGCGCCCGAGAGTACCGCGGGGTTGACGGCGATGATGTAGGCCATCGCCAGGAATGTTGTCAGTCCAGCGCGAAGTTCGGTCCCGATTGTGGACTTGCGCTCACTGACGTGAAATAGTTCGTCCATGCATACCCTTTCCTTGTTCGGCCCCGAGTTTAGGCCGATTGACACGAACTCACCCACTATATCGCCTTTGTGAAGTTGGTGTTCCTCACATGTTGATGTTCGGCGGTTTGTAACGGACGGGCGGTATCTTTCGCATGAAATTGTGTAGGTACCGTATACTTAAGCGGTTACAACGACCCCTATGGAGGAACGTATGATTAAAGAGCTCTGCCGCGACGAGGCTATCCTGTCTCAGCGTTGCGAGGTTGCGACTGTCGAGGACGAATCGGTCGCTCAGGATCTGATTGATACCATCAAGTCGCTCGATGATGCCGGCTGCTTGGCCGCCAATCAGATTGGCGTTACCAAGAAGGTCTGCGTCTACCTGGACGATGCCGGCGAGCCCCACGTGCTCTACAACCCCCGTCTGGTGTTTGGCCTGGGCGCCAGCAAGATGGAGGAGAGCTGCCTGACGCACGAGGAGGTCACCAAGTCCACGCGCTACATCAAGTGCAAGGTTGCCTTTGACCAGATCGTCGACGGCAAGATGAAGGAGTGCCGCCGCGACTACGCGGGCTTTGAGGCGCAGATGGTCCAGCATATGATCGACCACTGTCTTGGAAAGTTGGTCTAAGGGGACCAAAGCACCGCACTTCGTCTCTTTTGGTCCGGGCGTGACATTGTTGTCATGTCCGGGCTTTTGTGTTTAGCGCCTTTTTGTTTGGTGACAATAACCTTAGCAAGAACGTAAAGCTAGGAGGCGCTATGTGTACGAGCATTCGATTTACCGATAATTCTGGCCACATGTATCTGGGCCGCAACCTCGACTGGAGCTTTGACTACGGCCAACAGGTTCGCGTGATGCCGCGCGGGTTTCACATTCCGTATTCGTTTATCGACGATGCGTCGGCGGCACACGCGGTAATCGGCATGTGCATCGATTACAAGAACTATCCCATGTTTTTCGACTGTGGTAACGATGCGGGTCTGGCTGTGGCGGGGCTCAACTTTCCCGGCTATGCCGAGTATGCCGAGGGCCCTGTCGACGGCAAGAACAATATCGCGGCCTATGAGTTTCCCCTGTGGGTGGCAGCGACGTTCTCGACGGTCGATGAGGTCGAGGCCGCGCTGCGCGACACGGTGATTGTCGCCAAATCTGCCGGAGAGGGGCTGGGCGTGTCGCTGCTCCATTGGATTATCGGCGACAGCCAGCGCAGCATCGTGGTCGAGATGATGGCTGACGGCCTGCATGTATACGACGATCCGGTCGACACCCTTGCCAACCAGCCGACCTTCCCGTGGCACATGGAAAACCTGCGCACCTATATCACCGCCACAAGCGATTTTCCGCAGACGGCGACATGGCGTGGCGCCGAGCTTAAGCCCTATGGAGCCGGTGCCGGCATGCGCGGCATTCCGGGCGATTGCTATTCGCCGAGCCGTTTTGTAAAGGCGGCGTACCTCAATGCCAATTACCCGCAAAAGGAGAGCGAGACCGAAAACGTCGTTCGCATGTTCCGCTCGCTCGAGGGCGTGGTGATGATTGAGGGGGCGTCCAGGATGGGCGATGGCAAGTTCGAGAAGACTATCTATACCGGATGCTTTAGCGCGCGCACGGGCAATTATTACTACGCGATGTATGGAGATCCGTCGATTCGTTACGTGAGCCTGATGGATGCCGAGGGCGCGAGCCCCGATAGGCTCGTGGTTCCCGAGCCGCGTCGTTCGTAGCTCACTGGTCCGTTGCGACATAAAACGGCCTCGCACCTCTTATGAGATGCGAGGCCGTTGTCGTCAATGGCTGGTGGCGTGTTAGAAGTTGGCGTCGTTGAACTGGGTGCTCTCGAGTCCGTCGAGTTGCTGTTCGGGCGTATCGGCGACGCTCTCGAGCAGCTCGGTGGGATCGACGTTCATGCTCTTGCCGGCCTCGTTGCCGTTGACCAAGTCGTCCGAGAAGATGTCGACCTCCATTTCCTCGGCCTCTTCGATCTGAACCTCGAGCGGCACCTGGGTGCGCACAAGTTTGACGGCCGGGCGCATGCGGGCAAAGAGCGGTACGTACTCAATGATGATGGCCGAGTTCTCGAGACCGTACCAGCGTGCCGGGCTTCCGCAGGCGCGGCGGACGGCGTACTTGATGGCCATCACGCGGTGGTCATTGCGGTTGATGTCCGTTTCGGGGGCAAGCATCTTGCGCAGCATGCAAAAGCGGAAGTCACCTACGTTGCCGCGCGTCTCATAGATGGAGTAGGTGTGATGTTGCGGCGGCAGCTCGCCCGATGCCATCAAGTCGCCGACGATCTGACGCAGATAGGCGTTGACGCGCTGGTTGACCTTAAAGCCCAGGTCCAGGCGCACGCGGAACAAAAAGTCCGTGCCAAAGGTCTCGACGGAATACTCGTGCGTATAGGGTTCGTCGGTAACGTGCACGTTGATGAACCAATATGCCTTGGCGCGCTTGGGGTGCTTGTCCAGAATGGAATAGAGCACGTCGCGGTCGAGTGTGAGCGGGTCGGGGCTGTTGGTGAGAAATACCAGATTGTCGGCGAGCACGGGATAGGTCTCGTCATTGCGCAGGCGATTGAGCTGGTCGATGTACTTGGAGACGGGCAGCAGAATCGTCTGCGTGCGCTCGATGGCGGTGCCGCGACGCCACACATACATAAGGCCAAACAGCAGTGCGGCCAAGAAGATCATCACATAGCCGCCGTCAAAGAACATGGTGAGGCACGAGGCGAAAAAGCACAGCTCAATGGCGCCGAAGAGCAGGGCGAAGACGCAGGCGCCCAGCTTGTGCTTGAGAATGCCGGCGATATAGCTCGTCAAAAGCGTGGTGGTCATAAGCATGGTCACGGTAATGGCGAGGCCGTAGGCACTCTCCATGCGCTCGGAGTTTTGGAACAGCAGCACGATGAAGATGCAGCCGACCCACATGATGTTATTGACGAGCGGAATATAGAGCTGGCCCTTGGTGTCGCTGGGGTAGTGGATGCGCAGGTGCGGCATAAGGTTGAGGCGCGTTGCCTCGGATACCAGCGAGAACGAGCCGGTGATGAGCGCCTGTGAGGCGATGATGGCCGCCACGGCCGAAAGCACGATGGCAAAGGGGCGTAGGGGCTCGGGGAGCATCATATAGAACGGGTTGACGATATCCATCGCGAGCATCTGGGGGTTGGAGTTATTGGCGAGTAGCCAAGCTCCCTGACCCAGATAGTTGAGGATAAGGGCCGCCTTAACAAATGGCCAGGATGCATAGATGTTTGCCTTGCCCACGTGGCCCATGTCCGAGTAGAGTGCCTCGGCACCGGTTGTCGACAGGAAGACAAAGCCGAGCACCATAATGCCCGAATGGTTGATGGGCGAGAACAGGAACATAATGCCGCGGATGGGGTTGAGCGCGCGCAAGATGGACAGGTTGCCGAGCATGTTGAACAGACCGGCGCCTGCCAGGAACAGGAACCACAGCGTCATGAGCGGGCCGAAGAGCTTGCCGATTGACGAGGTGCCGGCGCGCTGCATGGCAAATAGGCCGCAGATAATGATGATGGTGATGATGATGACGTTGGTCTGGCCGTCGCCCAGCAGCGCATGGCCCCATTCGATGGTGCGTAGACCCTCGATGGCTGTGGTGACCGTGACGGCGGGGGTGAGGATGCCGTCGGCGAGCAGCGCCGCGCCGCCGATCATGGCGGGCAGAATCAGCCATGGTGCCACCTTGCGTACGAGGCTGAACAGGGCGAAGATGCCGCCTTCGTTGTGGTTGTCGGCCTTCATGGCGATTACCACGTACTTGACCGTGGTCACGAGCGTCATGGTCCAGATGACGAGCGAAAGCGCGCCCAGGATCATGTCCTCGCTGACGGTACCGATGCCGCCGTTGTTGGCGACGATTGATTTCATGGTGTACATGGGGCTCGTGCCGATGTCGCCATAGACGACGCCGAGCGTTACGAGCAGCATGCCAGCGGAGAGGGGGATGGCTCCGTGCCCGCCTTGCCCGCGCTGGTCTTGGAGGTTTGCCTCCAGTTTGTTGTGTGCCACGAGGACTCCCTTAGACATCCGGTTATCTGTCTAGGACAAAAAACTTTATGCCGTCTTTATACATACAAGAGCAGTTTGGCACATCGGGTTATTTTAGACAATAATCCTCAGCTGGGGATTATTTATCTACGCAGGTAGCATTTCAAAGCAGGGGCTTTTAAGCACGTGCTATCTGGGCGATGCCAGCCTTGGCGTTTGCGCGTTTGCCGGCGAGTTCGCAAAAAATCGCGCCGCCGATGATAAGCGCGGCGCCCATCAGGCGGACCGGTGTTATGGCTTCACCCAAAAGGGCGGCTGAGAACACGACCGCCGAAAGCGGCTCGAGGTAGCCGACGACGGCGACGGTCTGAACGGGCAGCTTGGCGACGGCGCTAAAGTAGAGCAGGCAACCAATGCCGGTGTTGACGACGCCGAGCATAGCGACGGCGCGCCAATCAATGCTGGCGGCGACGCCGGCGGACAGGAACGAGGGAGCGCCCTGCGTGATGAGCGTGAGGGCCAGTGCGGTCACAAAGGCGGCGCTCACTTGGAGTGCGGAGTTCTCGAGGCCCTCGATGTGAGGCGCACCCTTGCTGGCGATGACCATCAATGCATAGCAGAAGGCCGAGGCGATTCCACAGACGATGCCCGCAATGGGCATATTGCCGCCTAGACCTTGCGCTGCAATGAGAAAAGCACCGCAGGCGACGGCGATAAAGCCGGCGATTTTGCTGCCGGTCAGCTTTTCGCCAAAAATGAGCGGGGAGAGGGCCATAACGATGATGGGGCCGCAGTAGTACAGCAGCGAGGATACGCCGACGCCGATCGTCTGGTAGGCGCGGAACAGAAAAATCCAGCTGGCGCCCAGCGCGGCGCCCGAGACGATGAGCGCTGCGGCCTCGCGGGGGCGAGACGGAGCCTGCAGGTTATGGCGCTTGGTTATGAAGAGGACAGCGGCAAGGGTGAGAGCGCCCAAAAACGTGCGCAACAGTACGATATCGGAGCTCGGCAGCGCGATGGCAGCGGCGATGATGCCGTTGGAGCCAAACAATAGCAATGCTGCTAAGTACGTAAACAATCCGTTGTTCATGTGCTGACATCCCCTCTATATCCGAGCATGTTCACTATGGGTGAACTGGCTTTAGAAGAAAAGCGAATATAATGCATGGATAACATGACAAAAACTCATGTAAAGGTGGAGGGGTGCCGTGGAAACGAATATTCAAAAGATGCAGGTGCTGCTCGAGACGGTGCGGGCCGGCAGTTTTACGCGCGCCGCCGAGCGGCTGAGCTATTCGCAGTCGGGCGTGAGCCGCATGGTGGGCGACCTTGAGACCGATTGGGGTTTTAAGGTGCTCGACCGCAGCCGCGAGGGTGTGGTGCTTTCTGCCGATGGGCGGCAGATCATGCCGGCGGTTGAGGCGCTCTGCGAGGAGTTTGGCCGCCTGCAGCGACACGTGGACGAGATGCGTGGGCTCATGCGCGGCAAGATCTGCATTGGTACGTTTTCGAGTGTGGCGACCCATGTACTGCCGCCGGTGATTGCGCGCTTTCGCGCCGATCATCCGGATGTCGATTACGAGCTGCTGATGGGTGATTACTCCGAGATTGAGCAATGGGTGGCGGAAGGCCGCTGCGACCTGGGCTTTATTCCGCGCGAGCCACGTGGCGCCGGCATGGCGTCGCGACCGTTGGTGCAAGACGAGTTGATGGCCGTGGTGCCAGCGGACTCCTCGCTTGCCACGGCGGAGGTCGTTTCTCTTGCCGATTTAGCCAACGAGCAGTTTATTCTGCTGGAACGGGGTACCGATGATGAGATTACGCCGCTATTCCGTCGGGCGGGGCTGTCAGTGCGCTCAAAACTGTCGACTTGGGATGACTATGCGATTATGGCTATGGTCGAGGATGGCTTGGGCGTGAGCATTCTTCCCGCGCTCATCTTGCGTCGCTGCCAGTTCGATGTTGCTGTGCGTCCGCTCGAAGGGCATCCCCATCGGCAGATCAACGCCATATATCGAACGGCCGATGTTTCGCTTGCCGCCGCTCGTTTCCTCGAATACCTCTAAATGCGTGCACGTCGTTATCGCCTTGGGATAAATCTCGAGGTCTTGCTCATTTTATTTTTGAAATTGAACTTTTCGAAATAGCACGGCGTTATACTGCTGCCTAAATTGAACTCAGGTTCAATTCGTGTTGTATAAATTGAACTTTGCCAGCAAGGAGGTTCTAGTGGCCCAAGAGACGTTTAGCGATCGTCTGCGACAGGCTATGTCCGATCGCGACGTTCGCCAGTCGGACGTGATCCGCGCATCGGAGATGCTCGGCAAAAAACTCGGCAAGAGTCAGATGAGCCAATATGTGAGCGGCAAGACGATTCCGCGGCGCGATGTGGCTGAGCTGCTCGCCCGTATTTTGGAGGTCGATGTTACCTGGCTGCTTGCCGGCGACGCCGATCAAGGCGAGGCATCATCACCCCGCAACGATTCCAAGCCCGAACCCCATCCCTCAGCTCAAATTGCAAGGAGCACCACCATGCGTACTTTTTCTAAATCCACCAAGCTCGATAACGTCCTGTATGACGTGCGCGGTCCCGTCGTCGACGAGGCCGCCCGTATGGAGGACGAGGGCGAGCGCATCCTCAAGCTCAATATCGGCAACCCGGCGCCCTTCGGTTTCCGCACGCCCGATGAGGTCATCAAGGACATGCGCCAGCAGCTGCCCGACTGCGAAGGCTATTCCAACTCGCGTGGCCTGTTCTCCGCGCGCAAGGCGATCATGCAGTATTCGCAGATCAAGGGCCTGCCCAACGTTCAGATGGAGCATATCTACACGGGCAACGGCGTGTCCGAGCTCATTCAGCTTTCGATGAACGCGCTGCTCGACAATGGCGACGAGATTCTGATCCCCAGCCCCGACTATCCGCTCTGGACGGCGTGCGCAACCCTTGCCGGCGGTCATCCTGTGCACTATCTGTGCGATGAGCAGGCGGATTGGTATCCCGACCTGGAGGATATGGAGTCCAAGATCACGAGCGCGACCAAAGCCCTCGTTATCATCAACCCCAACAACCCCACGGGCTCGGTCTACCCGCGCGAGGTGCTCGAGGGCATCGTCGAGGTTGCACGCAGGCATCAGCTGATGATCTTTGCCGATGAGATCTACGACCGCCTGTGCATGGACGGCTACGAGCACGTCTCGATTGCCTCGCTCGCTCCTGATCTGCCCTGCGTCACCTTTAGCGGCCTTTCCAAGTCGCACATGATCGCGGGCTATCGTATTGGCTGGATGGTGCTTTCGGGCAACCAGCGCTGCATGAGCGACTTCATCATGGGCATTAACATGCTCTCCAACATGCGCCTGTGCTCCAACGTGCCGGCTCAGTCGATCGTTCAGACGGCGCTCGGTGGCCATCAGTCCGTCAACGACTACATCCGCCCCGGCGGCCGTGTCTACGAGCAGCGCAACTTTGTGTATGAGGCGCTCAACAAGATTGACGGCATCTCGGTGGTTAAGCCGCGTGCGGCGTTCTACATCTTCCCCAAGATGGATGTGAAGAAGTTCAACATTACCGATGACGAGCAGTTCGCCCTTGACCTGCTGCACGAGAAGAAGATCCTGATCACGCGCGGCGGCGGCTTTAACTGGGCTGAGCCCGACCACTTCCGTATCGTGTACCTGCCGCGCATGGAAGTGCTCAAAGAGTCGCTCGAGGACCTCGCCGACTTCTTCGATCATTACCGCCAATCGTAGGGGATTAGGTGTCTGCCGCCACAAGAATCGAGGCGTCGCAGGATAGACATACGACAGCGAGCGAGCCGCATTTGCGCCAAGGTGACGTGAAATGAGAGGGCGCTGACCTTTTGGTCGTGCCCTCGAAATTGAACGTCAGATTGGCGTGAATACGGCTCGCGCAGCGTCAAGTGGTCCGCCGTTCGGTAGAACGGCGGAACTATATAACAATTCCGCAACAGTGGTCGATTTCGTGTTGGATGATCTCGGCGGTGTAGCCCGAGAAGTTTTTGATGCGGTGGACGAAATTCTCGTCCAAATACTCAACCTTAATGCGGCGATAGCGAGTACAGGGGCGCTCGCCGGAAAGCGAGAGACATCCTTCGCTCGTCTGATAGGAATTGACCTGCTCAAGAATTTGAGGGTTGTACATCAGCAGCGCCCTGTTGCCGTCCTTTACGCAGATGATGCGTTTGCGCACGCCAATCATGTTGGCGGCAAGGCCCACGCACTCGTGCTCATGCTCATGGAGCGTATCCAGGAGGTCCTGCCCGGTCGCGGCATCGTCGGGTCCCGCGTCTTCGGAAGGCAGGCGCAAAAAGAACTCGGATTTCATGATGGGCTTAATCATGGCGGGCTCCTCATGTCTCGTGCTTTCGTGGACTTTTAATAATAGCGCGGAAGGAAAGCTGCGCGTCAGCGTTACAATCTTTCAACGTTGGACCATGTTGTCGGATCCGTCGCGTGCGGCGTCTGACGTAAGTCTAGGGCTCATGCTCGCCCTGGACTGTTCCTCTGGGGCGATGCGACTGTCGTTCCAAGAGGAAGGAAATGCATGGGGAGCAAATCTCAGCAACAAGTTCAAGTAGCGCCATCGGCCACTGCGGCGTTTCTCGTCGTAATGTATACTGCAGCCTTTGTCGCCGCGTTTAACGAGAACATTATTAACGTGGCGTTGCACGACATCATGGCGGTCTTTTCGGTGAGCGCTACCACGGCGCAGTAGCTCGTTTCGGGATACATGATCGTGACGTCGATCTTTACGGCCATCATGGCCTTTCTGTCCGGTCGTTTCTCGACGCGCAAGCTGCTGTTTTTCGCATGCGGATGCATGGTCGCCGGAGAAGTCCTGTGCCTGGTCGCCCCGTCGTTTACCGTTTTGCTGCCAAGTCGTATTTTGCAGGCTGCGGGATCGGGCATCTTGTTTCCGCTCATGATGAATGTGGTGCTATCTTGTGCTCCGCGCGAGAAGCTCGGTCTGTATCTGAGCTTGGGCGGTGCCTGCATTACGCTAGGGCCGGCGTTTGGGCCCGTGATTAGTGGTCTTATGTGCACGTTGTTTGGCTGGAGGGCGGTGTTCGTAGTGCCGCTGGTGGGCGGTGTCGTGGTCGCCGCGGCGGCAGCAAAGCTCGTTCGGAATGTCGGAGAGTGTTCGAACACCACGCTTGATATTCTGTCGGTTGTTTTGCTCACTGCCGGCATTACGGCGTTCGTGTATTCCGTAGGCGAGTTCTCGACCAATGTGATGGCCAGTATCGTGGCGCTTTTCGCCGCTGTTGTGGTGCTCGGCCTGTTTGCGGTTCGTCAGCTCAAGCTCGAGCATCCGGTGCTTAACGTGCGTCCCATGGCGAGCGTTCGTTTTTGGCCTGCATGCCTGCTTGTGGTGGTGTCGATGATGACGACGTTCTCGATGAGCGTTTTGTTGCCGCTCTATTTTGAGGGCGCATACGGCATGACCGCACTTGTTGCGGGCCTGCTCATTTTGCCGGCGATTGCCTGCAACGCCGTGACCTCGATTGTGGGCGGACGCGTGATGGACGCCCGTGGCGCATGGCCGCTGCTGCCGGTCGGCTTTGCCCTGATTGCCGTGGGGCAGATCGCAATCTCAGTGACGGCGGCAAGTATGAACATCGGCGTCGTCGTGGCGCTGACCGTTGTGGTGTATGCCGGCGTCGGTTTGGTGCTGAGCCCCTCGCAGACGGCCGGTTTGGAGACGCTGTCTGCCGCTGAGCATCCTCACGGAACGGCATTGCTCAACACGTGGAACATGATTGCCGCATCGTTTGGTCCGTCGCTGTTTATCGGCCTGCTCTCGAGTTCTGCGGCGACTGCCGGCGCCGCTGGCGCTGCGACCGACGTTGCCCAGGCGATTGGATTTGCAGCTGCCGTACGTGTGGCGGCTGTAATTGCCGTGGTCGGGTTCGCGACGTCGCTGGTGTACGCTCGTCGCGAGTCGCACATGTCGCATTAATGTGTGCACATAGATTCTGCAGCTAGATTGGATGGCGACACCATAAACTAATGGACGTTTTGCCGAGAGGCATGAATGTTTAAAGCGCAAAGAGTGCGCGACGGGCCCCGCGAATGGGGCGATGATGCCCGAGAGGGCCAAGAAGGAGTCTCATGTCCGAGAACGAAGAGATCATGAACGAGACCGAGAACGAGACCATGGCTGCCGAGGTCGAGGCAGTCGAGACCGTGGAGACCGAAGCTGCCGAGGTTGAGGCTGCTGCCGAGGTTTCCGCCGAGGAGGAGGCCGAGGTTGTCGAGGCCGCCGTTGATTACGATGACGAAGAGCTGATGGACAAGATGCAGAAGGCCGCCCGCCTGCTGCGTAGCCGTCGCTTTGCTATTTCCAAGGAGGAGGAGGCCAAGGCCGAGCGTATGGCGAACATCGAGCGCGCCATCAAGCTTCTTGACCTCAAGCCCAAGATGGAGCAGAAGGAAATGTCCGACCTGCTGGGCATGCGCCTTCGTGAGCTCGATGGTCTGATGGCCGAGGCCGAGGCTGCCGACCTGGTCGGCCGCATCGACGACGCCGAGGGCGATATGCGCAAGATCGTTGTCTTCGCTGCCGAGGATGCCGCTGAGGGCCTGGTCGAGCTTGCCAATAAGAAGGAGAAGCTCCTGCCCGAGCTTTCTTACGAGGAGGCCACCGAGCTGATGGCCGCTCTCGATAAGGTCATCGCTCCGCTCGTCGCCATGGGCCTGGACGAGGACCGCGGTCCTCGCGGCGGTCGTGACGATCGCGGTGGCCGTGGCGGCGACCGTGGCGGTCGCGGCGGCTTTGGCGATCGCGGTGGCCGTGGCGGTCGTGGTGGCGATCGCGGTGGCCGTGGCGGCTTTGGTGACCGTGGCGGCGACCGTGGCGGTCGCGGCGGCTTTGGCGGCAACCGTGGTGGCTATGGCGATCGCGGCGGCAACCGTGGCGGCTTCGGCGGCAACCGTGGTAACGACCGCGGCGGTCGCGGTGGCGACCGTGGCGGCCGCAACGGTGGCGGCTTCCGCGGCAACCGCTTCTAGTTGAGTTACGGCGTTTTACCAAACGCCGTAACTGCTCGACGCTGCAAACCCGCCAGGGCGACAATCTGCCTTTCAACTTCGGCGGCATGACCAAAAGATCAATGCCGCCTCGTTTCAAGGCACCTTGCTCGTTCTGACGGGTTTTCGCTCATATGACCCAATCCGCTGTCAAGAGCCACAATGGCCCCGCCGACCGCTTGCAATCGGTCGGCGGGGCCTGCCGTTAACCCGTCCCGGTCCGCCCCCGGCATGTCATCGACGCCTTCGGCTCAGTCTCATATCCGCGGATACCGTTCTGTCGGCCCGCACTCCATTCCTTCGGCGGGGTTCCCCAAGTCTGTCGAGGCGCATGCGGAGGGCTCCGCGCGCACAGCGAAATAGGGGGTATCCCCGAAGGCCGCCCGGCTCGCCGGGGCGGGGGCTGTGTCTATTCCGCGCCCTCCCGGCACATCATGCCGAGGGCCCAGAGCCACCTCACGAGCTCGGCCGCGGTGGCCGCGTTGGCCTTCGCCGCGGGCATGCCGCGGGCGAGCATCTCCTCGCGCCGCCGCAGGAGCCGCTCGGACCCCTTCCTCCCGTGCATCCTTATCTCGAGGGGCACGCCCGTGTCCCTTGGCATGAGCTTCGGCTGGTGCCGTGCCGCGGCGTAGCACCATGAGCCCTCAACGGCCAGCTTCCTCACGAGCGCGTTGCCCGCACCGCTGATGCCTCCGAGCCGCACGGAGTCGCCGCTCGACCTCTGACTCGGCGCGAGGCCGAAATAGGCCGTGACCTGCCTTCCGGAACGGAACCTCGTGAAGTCGCCGACCTCGGCCGAGAAGGCCGCGGCCAGCGCGAAGGCGCAGCCCTTGATCGACTGGAGGGCGGCCACCTCCGCGGCGATCGGGCTGGCATCCGCGGCCGCCCTGTACTCGGAGAGCAGGTCCGCCCGGGCCTCCGCCGCGGCCTCGACCTCGTTCCTCAGGGCGGCGAGCGTCCGAACCCCGCCATCGTCCTCCGGCCTGGCCTTGTCGAGCCACCTCAGGAAGTCGTAGGTCCAGTACTTCCTCGGGTTGCCGGCGGGCGTGGTGCCGCCGTAGGCGAACCCCCGCTTTGCGAGGAAGGCGAGCAGCCGCTGCTTGGCGGTCGCCAGGCGCGCGGTCGCCCCGTCGTAGGCGCCGGCGAGGTCCCTGATGCCCTCGACCTCGGGGGAGGGGACCCATACGGGGGAGATGTCGTGGGCGAGTATCGCCTTGGCCATCCTGGCGGCGTCGTTCCTGTCGTTCTTGGAGGCCGAGTCGGCGGCCGACCTGGGGATCTTCGAGACCGCGGCGACGACGCACTCGACGCCGAGCCCGGCGAGCTCCCTCTGCGGGGCGAAGCCGGGGTAGCCGCTCTCGTAGGCCGCGAGCGACGGCCCGGGGAACCCACCCATCCACCCGGCGATCTCGCCCCAGGGGTTGCCGGGGAACCTCCTCGTCACGGCCTCGCCGGTGTCCGCGTCGAGGGCGCAGACGGTGGTCGACCTCAGGTGGACGTCCATCCCGAACGCGGTAGAATACTTTGGCATGGGAGCCTCCCAACCTCGTTGCGGCGCGGCTGCGCCTATGGCACTTCAACATCATTGTCGCAGCCCCGACCCGCGGTCACGAGCGGGGGCTCCTATCTTTTTAGTGCCCTCGGATTGGGTCATAGTGTCTGTCGGTACCAAGGCATCGGCGTCGCCTTGATCCAAACCTACCAAAAAGGGACAGGTTTATTTTGGTCGGTTTTATCTGGGCAAACGTGGTCGTCTATCGCAATATGGTCGTTGGGGACGTTCTTGTTTGACTAGTCGTTTAAGAACGTCCATTACAGTCGAAATTGTCAGCCCGGGACCGTCT
>OGXP01001780.1_pt1 | contig 16375 bp, 15 predicted proteins | sample 1576351 | NCBI WGS metagenome assembly OGXP01 (sample SAMEA3541517, study PRJEB24748) | human gut metagenome | biome: human gut; feature: human-associated habitat; material: faeces | place: China | collected 2012
AAAGAACAGATGAAGTTAGATCTTCAAGATATGAAAAACTCTCCAGAGATGAAATCAGGCGTGGGGCAAAATAGGCGATAAGGACAATTACAGACTTATAATAGATTGCCTTATGAATATGCCGTTGCTTTTCTGGGCGAGCAAGGTGACAGGTGATAAAAAGTATGAAGAAAAAGCACGGGCACATATAAAAACAGCGATGGAAAATATCGTGCGTGACGATAATTCGACATATCATACATATTTCTTTGATATGGAAACAGGTAAACCTACAAAGGGTGTTACTTGTCAGGGTAATCGTGACGGCTCGGCTTGGGCGAGAGGTCAGGCTTGGGGAATATACGGCAGTGCGGTTGCGTATTCAAAGACAGGGAATAAAGAGTATTTGGATATATTTAAACGTGTGACGAAATACTTTATGGAACATTTGCCGAAAGATTTAGTGCCTTATTGGGACTTTGATTTTGATACAGGCAGTGATGAACCGCGTGATTCTTCATCAGGCGTTATAGCGGTATGCGGTATGCTTGAAATGGCTAAATATCTTGATAAAGATGAGGCTGAATATTATACGCAGACGGCTAAAAGATTGCTTAAAGCAATTATTGATAATTGTGCCGTTAAAGACAGTAAAGAGTCTAACGGACTTTTACTTCACGGTACATACGCAAAGAAAACAGCGCATAATACATGTAATAACGGCGGTGTTGATGAGTGTAATACATGGGGAGATTATTTCTATATGGAGGCACTTACACGTCTGACAAGCGACTGGGATCCGTATTGGTTTTAGTATATAGACAATAAAAAAATACCGTAGTCGTAAGACTGCGGTATTTTGATATATCGTGAAACTTATCTCTTTGAGAACTGTGGAGCACGACGAGCGGCTTTTAGACCGTACTTCTTTCTTTCCTTCATTCTTGAGTCTCTTGTAAGGAAGCCTGCTGACTTAAGGTCTGCTCTGTAAGCTTCTGTATCAACTTCAAGAAGTGCTCTTGAGATACCGTGACGGATTGCACCGGCTTGACCTGTGAAACCACCGCCTTCAACTTTTGCGATTACATCGAACTTATCTGTTGTCTTTGTAAGTTCAAGTGGCTGACGAACGATAAGCTTTAGTGTATCAAGACCAAAGTATTCATCGATTGTTCTGCCGTTTATTGTGATTTTTCCGTTGCCCGGAACAAGACGAACTCTTGCAACAGAAGATTTTCTTCTACCTGTACCGTAGTATTGTTCTTTAGCCATTTATATTGTCCTCCTTACTTTATTTCGCCTGTCCAAGCGATTGGATTTTGTGCTTGATGATCATGTTCTGTACCCTTGTAAACACGAAGTCTTGTAAGAGCTTTTCTTCCGATTGTGTTGTTTGGAAGCATACCGTTTACAGCGTACATAACAGCCTTTTCAGGTTCTTCTGCCATAAGCTTGTTGTAGTGGATTTCCTTAATTCCGCCTACCCAGCCTGTGTGGTAGTAACGAACCTTTTGGTTAAGCTTATTACCTGTAAGGATAATCTTATCAGCATTGATAACGATAACGTGGTCACCGCAATCTACGTTTGGTGTAAATGTAGGTAAGTGCTTACCTCTTAAAATGCTTGCAACTGTTGCAGCAACACGACCAAGTGGCTTGTCAGCTGCATCAACAACATACCACTTTCTTTCTACGTCTTGTGGCTTTTGCAAATAGCTTGAATTCATAGTTGTGTCCTCCTATACTTAATCTATTCATGTTAAAGCTTACTTCTTTAACTCACAACGGCTATTTTACTATGTTTTTTGCTCATTGTCAACACTTTTTGAAAAATTTTTAATAAATCAAATAACAATCTCTTATTTTCTCTTTATTTCTCATTAATACTCTTTAAATCACAACTTTCATTTTAAAAATTGCTGTATTATTTTGTTCACTTGACTAATAATATTTTATGACATATAATAAGAATATACGACAAAAAGTATTGGGGTGAAGTGATGAACAAGGTAAAAGAACAGATTAAATTTGATTTTGCGAACAACTGTTTTGATGTGCTTAGACTGTACAGTGCGTTTTACGTTATGACTCTGCACATATTCAGACATATAAGATTGCAGGAAGTGTCACCTGTATTCGATTGGTGGAACGGTGTCGTTGTGCTGTTTTGCATAAGCGGTTTTTTGGTTCCGGCATCTATGGAGAGAAGTAAAAACACATGGGAGTTTTTGAAAAAACGTGTGCTTAGAATAATTCCGTCGCTGTGGGTGTGTATAATTGTCGGAGTGATTGTGGCGGCGGCTTTTTGCGGATTTGTGCTGAACAAAACGTTTGTGACTTGGTTTCTGGGTCAGCTTGTTTTTATACGGGATTTGCCGCAACCGGATTTTATAAGTAATTTCGGAATAGGAAATTTTCAAGCAAATCTTTGGACAATGATATTTACAGTCCAGTTTTACATTATTACTGCGATAATATACAGATTTTTAAAAAATCGAAAACTGTGGGTATGGATATTTGTAATGATACTGTCTATGGCACTTAATCTTGTTGTGCCGCACTTACAGGAAATATTGCCCGAAACGGGACGGCTGATAATCTCACATTCATGTATGCCGTATTTTTATATGTATTTTGCAGGTTGGTTTATGTACCGCTATCGTGAAAAAATCGTGCCGATACTTTCAAAAACAAAAATATTGTGTGTGATTTTGTTTATTGCCCGTGCGATTTATTGCGACAGGTTCGGTGTGAGAATAGGCGAGTATATGGATATGATTCAAGTGCTTTTGCTTTGCCTTATGACTGTCGGTTTCGGTTACAGTTTCGGTAAAATCAGATTTAAGTTTGATTTGTCGTACGGATTGTATTTGTATCATATGGTTGTTGTTGATATATTCGTGCAAATCGGTTTGGTGGGTAATATGGGATATGTTGTGGCGGTTTATGCTATTGCTGTGTTGTGTGCGCTTATATCGCATTATCTTGTAGACGATACCGTTGCACGTATATTTAATAAGAAGAAACCTAGTTTGGACGAAGTAAAAGAAGAAGTAAAAATTGAAGAAAAACAAATTGTTAAACAACCTGTTTCGGTTGCAGACGATGATGAAACTGATTTTTAAAAAGACGGAGCAATCCGTCTTTTTTGCTTTGTAAAAAATATTGGATTAATTTTGTTTTGGTGGTTGACTTTGCGGAAGAGTGGTGGTATAATAATCTATGTTGTTTATAGGTCATATCGGGATGTGGCTCAGTTTGGTAGAGCACTACGTTCGGGACGTAGGGGCCGCAGGTTCAAATCCTGTCATCCCGACCAAAAACGGCAAACAAATCGCATTATTATGCGGTTTGTTTTTTTATTGCCAAATTTGAGCAGAAATAATACTGAATCAGAAGTGATAAAAGAATCTGTGCTAAATAAATATCCCCGGTATAGCCGGGGGATATTTACTATTCTCCTAAATGTTTAATTATCTTGTTATACATATGTTTAAAGAATAACAATGATAACGTCAATGAGCCGATTTCGGCAATGTTGAATGACCACCAAACTGCGTGGATACCGCCGAATTTTGCAAGGATATATGCTGACGGAAGAAGTATGATAAGCTGACGTGTTATAGAAATCATCATACTTAAAAAGCCGTGTCCCAATGCTTGCAGGCTTGATGAAATAACTATACATATACCTGCAAATGCAAAGCTGAGGCTGATTACTCTCAATGCCGGAATACCGATTTCAAGCATATGGTCTGAGGCGTCAAACAATTTCAAAAGTACATCGGGCATAAACTGGAACAGCATAATTCCTATAAACATAATACAAACCGCGTACATAATTGCGAGCTTAATGGTTTTTGTAAGACGTTTTTTGTTTTGTGCACCGTAGTTATATGAAACAATCGGCACCATACCGTTATTAAGACCGAATACAGGCATAAATACAAAACTGTTAAGTTTAAAGTATACACCGAATACCGCAACGGCAGTTGATGAAAAAGTTATAAGAATTTTATTCATACCGAAAGTCATTGCAGAGCCGACTGACGACATAATTATTGAAGGAATACCGACAGAAAGAATGTTCTTTACAAATATAATCTGCGGTTTAAAACCTTTAAAGCTGATATGTACATCGGGATTTTTGGTAAGGTTAAATGTAATCGCAAGAATTGCCGCACATATTTGACCTGTTACAGTCGCAATCGCCGCACCGGCAACACCCATTTTCGGCATACCGAATAAACCGAAAATTAATATAGGATCGAGTATGATATTGATAATTGCACCTGTTGACTGTGTTATCATTGTGAATATTGTTCGTCCGGTAGATTGAAGGATTCTTTCAAAACCAATCTGCATAAATATACCGAATGACATAAGCAGACAAATTCTTGTGTATTCAATACCCATATTTGCAATATCGCCTGCACCCGCTTGTGCAAGGAAAAACGGCTTTGTTACGAAAATTCCTATAAGTAAAAATAAAACATATCCGAGAACTTCTATAAATATACCGTTTTCGGCGGTCTTGTTTGCCGCTTCAAACTTTTTTTCGCCGAGTGCGCGTGAAAGCATTGCGTTTATACCTACACCTGTTCCGACTGCCACGGAAATCATAAGGTTTTGCATTGGAAATGCCATTGAAACGGCTGTCAATGCGTCTTCGGAAAGTCTTGATACGAATATACTGTCGACTATGTTATAAAGCGCTTGTACTATCATTGATATAACCATAGGCAGTGACATTGTTACAAGCAATTTGTTTACAGGCATTGTACCCATTTTGTTTTCTTTCGGTTGTTCCATTTATTGTGACTCCTTTCGATCTCTATATGCAACTTTTTTATTATACTATATTTTGTGGCGGTTTGCAAGGGAAGGTGAGGGGATTGTGGGATTTTTGTGTATGGTAAGAGGGCGGTCATTGGCCGCCCGAGTGGGAAGCATATGGGATAACGTGCGACCACTGGTCGCCCCTACGGAAGAGTGGTGTCACGGAGTGACGTAGAGGTGGCAATCGAGAAAATAAAAAAGCCACCCCACAGACGGCTGAGCCGCCAGCTCCCCTCAAGGGGAGCCATGAGGGATGTCATGTGTGCCGTCCAATACGGATGAATGGGAGGAATGGAGAATTGTTTTGTGAATAATATAATGATTTTGCATATAAATAAAATCTGCTATTGAAAAATAGATATAATTGCGGTATAATTATAAGATAAGGAAAAGTAAGAAAGGACTTGCGAAAAAAATGGATTTGGAATTAAAAGAAATTGAACTTGCGGCTAAACGTCTTGAGCCGACTATTCACAGAACTAAGATTGAATCATCTAAAACTTTCTCTGACATGACAGGCGGAGAGATATATTTAAAATTTGAGAACCAACAGAAAACAGGTTCATTTAAAATAAGAGGTGCGTCAAATAAGATTGCCGCACTTGTTGAAAGAGGCGAAATTACTTCAGCCGTTGCTTCATCAGCCGGCAACCATGCACAAGGTGTTGCATATGCGTCACACGTTCACAACATTCCCGCAACTATCGTTATGCCGAAGTCTGCTCCTATCGCTAAGGTGAGTGCGACAGAGGGTTACGGTGCCAAGGTAGTGCTTTACGGAGATTGTTATGACGACGCTTACAAAAAAGCGGTTGAAATTCAAGAAAAAGAGGGTGCAACTTTCCTTCACCCATATGACGATCTTGAAGTTATGGCAGGACAAGGTACAATCGGTATAGAAATTCTTGAGGATTTACCTACTGTTGATATGGTACTTGTACCGGCTGGCGGCGGCGGTCTTTTGGCCGGTGTTGCGGCTTGCATAAAGCAAATCAATCCGCGTGTACAAATTATAGGTGTACAAGCTGAGGGCGCTCCTGCAATTTACAATTCATTTAAAGAGAAAAAACACGTTACTACCGATTCTGCCGTTACTATCGCAGACGGTATTGCGGTTAAAATACCAGGTGACAAAACTGTTGAACTTATCAACAAGTATGCAGATGATGTTGTGACGGTATCAGATGCAGAAATCTCAGAGGCTATTTTACTGCTTCTTGAAAGAACAAAGCAAGTTGTTGAACCTGCCGGTGCTACACCGCTTGCGGCTGTTCTTAACAACAAGGTTGATGTTAAGGGTAAGAAAATCGCTTGCGTACTTTCTGGCGGTAACATTGATGTTAGCTTTATTCACAGAATTATCGAGCTTGGTCTTGTTACACGTGAGAGAAAGCTTAAATTCAAGACTACACTTCTTGATATTCCGGGAAGTTTGGAACATCTTTCACACATTCTTGCCGAGGCAAACGCAAATATCGTAATGGTACAGCACGACAGATTGAGTGCAGACCTTGATCCGAACGAGGCAATTATTCATATTGCTTGTGAAGTCGGCGGCAGAGAACACGGCGAAAGAGTTATTAAGGTACTTGAAAAGAACGGTTATAATATTGTGATGGAGTAAAATTAAATGATTAAAAAATCTCTTATTTCTCTGATGTATGAGGCGGCATCTATTCAGCGTTGGAACGACCATATCCGTCCTTGGACCGGCTTTACGGAGCTTGACAAGCAGGCACACAAGATGTTTTATGCTTATGTGCTTGCAAAGTGTGAGGGCGAAAGCGTTAATATGATAAAGCTTATTGAGGGCGGAATATTTGAGTTTTTCCACAGAATTGTGCTTACTGACATTAAACCACCTATTTATCATAAACTTGTAAAAGAAAAAGGCTTTCAAATAGATAATTGGGTACTTTCCGAGCTTGAAGAACATATGGACGGTATCGGCGGCGGTTTCTTTGAGAGAATGAAAAAGTATTATCTTGACAAAGATTACGCATCTCTTGAAAAACAGATTTTAAAAGCCGCACATTACCATGCAAGCAACTGGGAATTTAAAATAATTTATCCTATGAATCCGCAGACTTTCGGTATAGAACAGGTTAAAACCGAAATGGCACAGGGATTGGCGGCTTGCGATACTTTTCACGGCTTCAGATATTTTGCCGGAAGTAAGTATCTTCAAGAGTTTTTGTCGCTTATAGGAAAGCTGAGATACCAACAAAGGTGGGCAAAAGCAGTAAGAATGCCCGAAACTTTTGTTATGGGGCATATGCTTGTCGTTGCGATTTTGTCGTACTTTATGTCGCTTGAACTTGACAATCCTTGCAGAAAACGTCTTGAAAACAACTTCTTTTCGGGACTTTTTCACGATTTACCCGAGGTTTTGACAAGGGATATTGTGTCACCTGTAAAGAACAGCGTCAAGGGCTTGGACAGCATAATCAGTGAAATAGAAGATGAGCAAATGCGTGAAGTTATTTATCCGCTTTTGCCGCCTGCTTGGCACAGGGAGATAGAGTATTACACGCAGAATGAATTTGACTCTAAAATTATTGATGACGGCGAAATCGATATGGTTACGTCGGACTTGATAAACGAAAAGTATAATGAAGATAAATACAATCCGATAGACGGACAGATTATACGTGGCTGTGACCACCTTTCCGCATATATTGAGGCATATATGTCGCTTAGCTACGGCATTAGGTCAGAGCAAATGCAAAGCGGATATGACCATTTGAAAGGAAAATACAAGGATAAGGTTATCGGCGGAATTAATTTTGGAGAATTATTTGGTTACTTTGTATTATGAGATATAACAGAGAAAAAAAAGAACTGACCTTTGATGAGGCTAAAGACAAGGCTTTGAGATTGCTTGAATTTCGTTCACACAGTGAGCGTGAACTTTCGGATAAGCTGAAGAGAGCCGGTGCAAAGGAAGAAGATATAGATGAAATTCTTGAATTTTGCAGAAATTACGGCTTTTTGGACGACAGAAAGTATGCGATTGCAAAGGCAAAGGATTTAAAGAATTTGAAGAAATACGGTAAAAGACGTATTAAGTCCGAGCTTTACAGCAAGGGTATAGACGCGGAATACGTTGAGGAGGCGGTTTCGTATCTTGATGAGGACGAAGAAGATATGCTTTTGCCTCTTGTTGAAAAAAGACTTAAAGGTGACTTTGAAAAGAAAAACATTGATAAATGTATACGATATTTTATGTACAGAGGTTACGGCTTTTCTGACATTAAAAATTGTATAGATAATATAAAAGAAGAATATGGAGAGTAAACTTATGTATAACATCGGTCTTGTTTCGCTTGGCTGTGCGAAAAATCAGACAGATGCCGAAATTATGCTCGGTATATTGGCAAATGATGGTTTTAATATAACGTATAATCCGTCGGACGCCGATGTCATAATCGTAAATACTTGCGGTTTTATCGAGTCGGCTAAACAGGAATCAATAGACGCTATACTTGAAATGGCTCAATACAAAAACGGAAGATGTCGATTGCTTATTGCGACAGGTTGCTTGGCAGAACGATACAGCGGTGATATTTTAATCGAACTACCCGAGGTTGACGCAATAGTCGGAACAGGTGATTATGATAAAATCGCGGAGGTTATCCGCGAGGCATTTAAGGGTGAAAAACCTGTAATATGCGGTCATAATGACAGAACTCCCGACGAACGGCTTCCGCGAATTTTGTCAACACCGTCATATACGGCATATTTGAAAATTGCTGACGGTTGTGATAATAACTGTACTTATTGTGCTATTCCTATGATTAGAGGACATTTTAGGAGCAGAAAAATCGAAGATATAGTTGAAGAAGCTGAAAATCTTGCGAAAAACGGCGTTAAGGAACTTATCCTTATTGCACAGGACACTTCACGTTACGGAAAAGATTTGTACGGCGAATATTCGCTTGACAAGTTGCTTGAAAAGCTTGTCGCTGTTGATGGTATTGAGTGGATAAGAGTGCATTATTTCTATCCCGAGGCTATTACGGACGGTCTTATTGATACAATGGCTAAATACGATAAGATATGCAATTATATCGATATGCCCGTACAGCATGGCAACAATGAGATTTTAAGACGTATGGCAAGACGTACAACTCAAGAACAAATGGTTGAGAGAATAAACAAAATAAGAGAAAAAATGCCTGACTGCACAATCAGAACGTCTATAATTGTAGGTTTTCCTGGTGAAACGGAGGAACAGTTTAACGACCTTTATGAATTTGTTAAAAAGGTGCGTTTTGACAGAATGGGTGCTTTCACATATTCACAGGAAGAAGATACTCCTGCGGCTGATTTTCCGAATCAGGTTGATGAGGAAATCAAGGAAGAACGTCTTGACAGACTTATGACACTTCAACAGGGAATATCGCTTGAACTTAACAAGGCTAAGCTTGGCAAAACGCTTGAAGTTTTGGTTGAGGGATACGATGAAGAAAGTTTCTTGTTCTACGGCAGAAGTCGCGGCGACAGTATTGACGTTGACGGAAAAGTATATTTTGCAACGGAGGAAGAAGTCACTCCGGGCGATATTATAAAAGTGAAAATTCTTGACGCAGATGAATACGACCTTACAGGTCAAGCGGAGGTGATTTGATGAATACAGCTAATAAAATTACAATGATTCGTGTATTTCTTGTACCGATATTTATGGTGTTGTTTATGATAGATAACGTAACGTGTCATTATGCGGCACTCGGTGTTTTTGTACTTGCGTCAATAACTGACGCGATAGACGGTCACGTTGCAAGAAAATATAATCAAGTAACGACTTTCGGTAAATTTGTCGATCCGCTTGCCGACAAGGTGCTTACAACGGCGGCATTTTTGATATTGATGTACTATGACCGTATGAGTGTGTGGGCATTGATGATTGTGCTTGTAAGAGAATTTGCGGTCGCGGGTATAAGACTTGTTGCGGCGGGGGAAGGCAAGGTTGTTGCCGCAAGTATGTGGGGCAAACTTAAAACCGTTACGCAAATGGTTGCAATTATCGTTGCAATGCTTTTGCTTCCGATTCAAAATACATTCTTGGGTGTACACCCTAAATTGATTTCAGATATACTTATTTGGATTTCGGTTGTATTCACAATAATTTCGGGTGTGGACTATATAGCAAAAAATTGGAACTTGATGGAAATGAAATAAATTTGTTTTATATAAATTGAAAGGGGAATTACATAAATGGAAGAATTAATAAATACTCTTAAATTTGATGCAAGCGGACTTATTCCGGCAGTTATGCAGAATATTGAAACTAATGAGGTGCTTATGGTTGCATATATGAATGCGGACACGATTAAGCAAACTCTTGAAACAGGCAGAGCAACTTTTTGGTCAAGAAGCAGACAGGAAGTTTGGGTAAAGGGCGATACTTCGGGTAATTATATGTACGTTAAAGAAGTTCGCGTTGACTGCGACTGCGATTGTCTTGTTGTGCTTGTTAATCCTGCCGGTCATGCGTGTCATACAGGAAACAGAAGTTGTTTCTTCAGAAAGATTGAGGACGGCAAGCTTGTTGAGGACTCAAAGGAACAGACTAAGACAGATGTATTTGCACGTGAACAGGCTGTTGTTATGGACAGAAAAGAACACCCTGAAGAGGGCAGTTATACAAATTACTTGTTCGATAAGGGCGAAGATAAGATTTTGAAAAAAGTCGGTGAAGAGGCTGCCGAAGTTGTTATTGCAGGTAAAAACCGCGATAAGGACGAAATCAGCTACGAAACCGCTGACCTTATTTATCACCTTACTGTTATGCTGGTTGACAACGGTATGACTTGGGAAGATATTTATAAGGAAATGGAAAGAAGAAGTAACTAATCGAAAATCGGTTGCCGAAATTTTGGCAACCGATTTTTTGTTTGAAGCGGTGCAACGTTTTGGTATTGTAAAATGTCGGTATTTGTGATATAATAAACTATTATAGAAAAAGGAAGAATCACTGTATGTGGCATTTTATAAAACACTTTATGACAATCACAAGGCACCGTCACAAGGTAATGTATCATTGCCTAAGGTGCGGAATTTTGTGGCAGGGTATGCGTCACGATTTGTCGAAATATTCACCGACTGAATTTTTACCGGGAGCAAGATTTTATCTCGGTGACAGAAGTCCGACAGAGGGCGAAAGACGTGAATACGGTTATTCAAAGGCTTGGATGCACCACAAAGGAAGAAACAAACATCACTTTGAATATTGGACAGACTACAATCCCAAAACAAGACGTATGGAGGCGGTCGAAATGCCGTTAAAATATGTTAAAGAAATGTTTTGCGACCGTGTTGCGGCAGGAAAAATTTATTTGGACGACAAATATACAAACGATAATCCGATAGAATATTTCTTAAAGGGAAATGCTAAGACAAGTATGCACCCAAACACTGCAAAGCTGCTTGAAGGATGGCTTATGATGTTGCAGCAAGAAGGGGAAGAAAAAACGTTTACGTATATAAAAAATTTAAAATAGCCGTTTGAAAGGGTGATTTTGAATGAAAAAGATTTACAGACTTTTATATTCAAACAAATTCGTTGCAATGGTAATGCTCTTAATGCAAATCATTACGTTTGTTGCAATGTATATATGGATTTCCGACTATTCAAAGGTTTTGTTTGGTCTTTCGACTGTTTTGAGTGCCGTACTTATAATATTTGAAATTAATCGTACAGAGGAATCTACTTTTAAAATGACGTGGATAACGCTTATTGCGATTATACCTATATTCGGCGCGTTGTTTTATCTGTTTACAAGGGCGCAGGGAGTGTCAATGAATATAGGTGACGATTACAAGACTATTCAAGAGGCAAACAAAAAGTATCTTGTTCAAGAAGAAGATGTTATGAAAAATATTTATCAAACCGACAAAAATCAGGACGGCTTTGCAAGGTATTTATCGAAATATGGCGGTTCTCCGGCTTACACAAATACGGGTGTGCAGTATTACAGCATAGGCGAGAGAATGTTTGAGGATATGAAAAAGGAGCTTTTGAAAGCGGAGAAATTCATATTTTTGGAATTCTTTATTATAAATCACACGAGCCGTATGTGGAATGAAATTCTTGAAATTTTAAAGAAAAAAGTTAAACAGGGTGTTGAAGTTCGCGTTATGTATGACGGTATGGGCTGTATCGTGACGCTTCCGCGAAAATACAATGAATATCTTGAAAGACAGGGGATTAAATGTCGTATATTTTCGCCGATTGTACCGCTTTTGTCAACTCACCAAAACAATCGTGATCACAGAAAAATAATGGTTATAGACGGTGCGACAGCATTTTGCGGTGGGATAAATATTTCAGATGAATATATTAATGAAAAGATGCGTTTCGGGCATTGGAAAGATACGGGATTTATGCTCAGAGGCGAGGCGGTCGCGGGATTTACGGCGATGTTTCTTGAAATGTGGAACGTAAATGATGAACACATTGAGGATTGCGGTGAATATATCCAAGCGTCAAAAAAATATTCCGTAAGTACGGACGGATTTGTAATACCGTTCGGCGATACTCCGCTTGATGAAGTTTATGTCGGAAAGCGTGCATATATAAATAATCTGAACAATGCGTCGGAATATACTTATATAATGACGCCGTATCTTGTTATTGATGACGAGATGTATGAGTGTATGAAGTATGCGGCTCAAAGGGGCGTTGACGTTAAGATTATAATGCCACATATTCCTGACAAGAAATATGCGTTCTATCTTGCGAGAACATATTATAAGGAACTTTTGAAAGCAGGTATAGAAATATACGAATATACACCCGGTTTTGTTCACGCGAAAATGTCGATAAGTGACGGTAAAAAAGCCATTGTTGGCACAGTAAACCACGATTACAGAAGTTTGTATCTTCACTATGAATGTGCGGCTTATATGCTTAATGTACCAGCGGTTATGGATATTGAACGTGATTTCAAAGACACGCTTGAATTGTCGCAGAAGATTACATTAGAGGACGTTAAACATTTTAATATTTTCACAAAGCTTTTAGGACATATTATAAGGTTAGTAGCACCACTACTATAAAAAATGCGGTCATACAGACCGCATTTTTGTTTGTTATAGTGAGGTGTACATACTGTATAGGTTGTAGTACAATCCTTTTTTATCAATCAATTCTTGGTGTGTGCCTTGCTCTTCGATACCGTTTTCGGTGAGGACAAGAATCATATTTGCGTTACGGATTGTTGTAAGTCTATGGGCGATTGTGAACACTGTTCTGCCTTTTGCAAGTTTTTCGAGTGAGTCTTGCACGATTTTTTCGCTTTCATTATCAAGTGCGGAGGTCGCTTCGTCAAGAATAAGTATAGGCGGATTTTTTAAGAATACTCTTGCGATACTTATTCTTTGCTTTTGACCGCCCGAAAGTTTAACTCCACGTTCGCCGACATATGTGTCATATCCGTTTTCGAGGTTTGAAATAAATTCATGTGCGCCTGCAAGCTTGGCGGCGTTTATAACATCTTCGCGTGTTGCACCGCTTAATCCGTAAGCGATGTTTTCAAAGACCGTTCCCGAGAACAAGTAAACGTCCTGTTGAACGACACCGATTGAATTTCGGAGCGAATTTAATGTGACGTTCTTTATATCTTTGCCGTCAATTAAAATACGTCCTTCTGTTACGTCATAAAAACGTGGGATAAGGTTACAAAGCGTTGTTTTTCCGCCGCCTGACGGACCGACAAGTGCAACGCTGTCGCCTTTCTTGATGTTAAGATTTATATTTGACAGAACGTTTGTGTCATCGTCACTGTAATGAAATCCGACGTTTTCAAACGTTATATTTCCTTGAACATTTTTCAATTCGTCGGCATTTTCTTTTTCTGTTATTTCGGCAGGTGCGTCCATAATTTCAAGGAAACGCTCAATACCTGTCATACCGCGTTGGAATTGTTCGGTAAATTGAATGATTGTACGCAAAGTGGCAAGGAGCGTGCTTACATACAAAAGATATGCGGTAAGGTCGGCAGGGGAGATTTTGCCGTTAATCATAAACAACGCACCCGCAACAACGACTATCAAATACATTACACCCTCAAAGGCTCTGTTTGATGTTTGAAAACCTGCCATATAGAAATATCCGAGTTTTTTTGTATCAAGAAATTTTTTGTTGCCGTCCTCAAATTTTTCAGCTTCAAGTTCTTCTGTCGCGAATGACTTTACCACTCTTATACCGAGCAATGTATCCTCAACCTGTGAATTAATTTCGCCGATTTGGTTACGCTGTTTCTTGAACGCTTTACGCATACGCGTATTAAAGAATTTTACAAAACAGAATATAAGCGGAAGTGATGCAAACACAATAACCGTAAGCGGTACGTTTACTCCGCAAAGAATTATAAATGAAACGATTATTTTCAGTGCGGCGATGAAAAATTCTTCGGGGCAGTGGTGTGCAAATTCTGTTATATCAAACAAGTCACTTGTTATTCGTGCCATAATTTGTCCGACTTTGTGTTCGGCAAAGTATGAATGTGAAAGCGTTTCAAGGTGTGCGAATAAGTCACGGCGCATATCTGTTTCGATTTTTGCTCCCATAATATGTCCCGTGTCAGCCATATAGAAATTTGCCGCAGAGTCGATTATTCTTAAAATCAGATAGAAAAGTCCTATTTTTAAGATTATTCCGACGGTTAATCCTGCTATGTTATTGATACCCATATTTGTTATGTAACGCACGAGCATTGGGAATACAAGCTCACAAACCGTTGTCAGTGACGCACAGATTAGATCGAGTATCAGTATCCATTTGTATTTTTTGAAATACGGTACAAAGCGCTTTATAAGATAACTCATCTTCATTTGTTTTTCTTCTGTCTGCATTGTTTTACTCCTTTATAAAAATTCACATAGTAAAAAAAGAATGCGGATTAAAAATCAGCATTCTCTTTGGCGGAGAAGGTGGGATTCGAACCCACGTGCCCGTTAAGGCAAACGCATTTCGAGTGCGCCCCGTTATGACCGCTTCGATACTTCTCCAAAAGTACCTTAATATTTTACCATAGTAAAACAAAAAAGTCAAGCGAAAAACGAGGTTTAAATTGACTTTATAAAAATTGAGTGATATACTGAAATTAAAGCAATTTGAAAAACGGAGCTATGCTTATGAAAAGATTCAGACATATATTTTTTGCCGCGTTATTGGCTATGATGTGGCTGGGGATTAATGTTTATGCAGATGAATATGACGGGTTGGATTTTGATTACGGAAGTGTGCTTGTGCAGTTAAAACCACAGATTACCGATGCTGTTTCAATGTGTTCAGACCCGTTTGAAGAATTGAATATCAGTGATGCAAAATGTATTTTCGGTGACGATGCAAGCAGTATCAGTTTGTTTTCTGATAAAACAGAGCCTATTATATATGTACTTGATTTGGGAAATCCGAGCCGTGAAAATGTTATAGATGCGATTGAAAAGTTAAAGGCTATGCCGAATATTGAATATGCAGAGCCTAACTACAATGTATATGAGTTTTCCGAACCTAATGACACGTACTATCAAAACGGAAAACAAGCTGTGCTTGATTTAATCGGTGCAAAAAAGCTTTGGGATTTTGATATTGATTGCTCTGATGTGACTGTCGGAGTTATGGATTCGGGTATATAGACAAATCACGAGGATTTAATTGATAATATATGGGTGAATACAGGAGAAATTGCCGATGACGGCATTGACAATGACGGTAACGGCTATATTGATGACATATATGGTTGGAATTGCGGCGACAGTAACGGTGATGTGTCATATGTGAGTAATCACGGCGTTCACGTTGCAGGTATTGTGAGTGCGGTGACCGACAATTCCAAGGGTGTGGCGTCTGTTGCACGTAATGCCAAAATCGCATCAATAAAGATTTTTAACAGCAGTGGTAAAAGTACTTTATCTTATATAATAGAAGGGATTAATTACGCGAAAAAGAATGATATAAATATTATTAATTGCAGTTTTGGCGGTGCAGGTTGGGGAAGTACTTCGGTGAGTATCGTTAAATCGGCGATTGAGGCGGTGCCGGATATATTCTTTGTTATTGCGGCGGGAAATATTGCGACAAGTACACCGCAACCTGATAACGATCAAACGGCGGTATATCCGTCACAACTTACCAAAGACCTTGACAATGTAATTTCTGTTGCAAACACGACAAGCAGTGATGAGCTTAACGAGAAGTCGCATTACGGTGCAACAAGTGTTGATATTGCAGCACCGGGTACAGTTATTTACAGTACAATTCCGACAAGCAGTTACGGAACAATGTCGGGAACTTCTATGGCTACACCTATGGTTGCAAGTGCTGTTGCGGTAATGCGTGCAGTAAATCCGAATATTTCGGCAAAAGAAATTAAAGAAACTTTGTGTTCGAGTTCAGACAAGCTTTCGGCACTTACAGGTAAAGTTATAAGCGGCGGAAGATTGAATGCGTATAATGCGGTTAAGGCAATTATGCCGACAGCGACACCAACGGCAACACCAACAGTAAAACCGACAGCAACGCCTACGACAGTACCGACAGCGACACCAA
>OGXP01001795.1_pt1 | contig 16224 bp, 13 predicted proteins | sample 1576351 | NCBI WGS metagenome assembly OGXP01 (sample SAMEA3541517, study PRJEB24748) | human gut metagenome | biome: human gut; feature: human-associated habitat; material: faeces | place: China | collected 2012
ATGCGCGTGTTCGCAACCTCGGTGGCGAATATTCTCGGCGGCGAGATGAACATTCACCGCGGCTACATGGGCCGTCTCGGCATCACCGAGGAGGACGCAGAGCGCGTCAAGCCGTCGCTGAATAACGAGTCCTACACCTCATATATGCGCGCTGTTGCAGCCGAGGAAGGTCCGGCGGAGATCATGGCGGCTGTGCTTTCGTGTGCACTCAGCTATGAATACATCGCCAAGTGGATCGTCGCCAACTACCCGAACGCCGATCAGCATGAGTTCTACGGTGAGTGGGTACAGGGCTACGCATCCGAGGACTATGCGGCAGAAAACCGCAAGCTGGTCGCTTATATGGAGCGCCTGAGTGAGGACTATACCGAGCCGCAGCTTGCGCGTCTGACCGATATTTTTGTCGCATGCTCGCGCTACGAGGGCATGTTCTGGGACATGGCCTGGAACGAGGCGATGTAAGCCATGTTGGAGTTTCGCAACGTCGTTTTTCAGTACGACAGTGAGGATTTTAACATCATAGACGGTCTATCCTTCCATCTCGAGAAGGGAGAATTCGTGTCGGTCATCGGGCCGTCCGGCTGCGGCAAATCCACGATTTTCCGCCTGACCAACCAGCTTCTGCCGCGCAGGAGCGGTGAAATTCTGGTGGACGGCAGGAGCATCGACGGACGGCGCGGCTACTGCGGCTACATGCCGCAGCGCGACCTGCTGTTTCCATGGCGCACGGTGAACGAAAACCTGCGTCTGCCGATGGAGATTCGCGGCGGCATTTCCCGCGCGGAGATGGACAAGCGTGCCGTAGAAACGCTCGAGCACGTCGGTTTGGCTGGCTGGGGCGACAAACGCCCGGAGGAGCTTTCCGGCGGTATGCGTCAGCGCGCGGCATTCGCGCGTACGCTGCTGACCGGCTCGGAACTGCTGCTGCTCGATGAGCCGTTTTCCGCGCTCGACTTTCTCACGCGCATCACTATGCAGGAGTGGCTGCTCGACCAGTGGGAGCAGGACAGCAAGACCGTCCTGTTCATCACTCACGATGTAGAGGAGGCTATTTTCCTGTCCGGCCGTGTTCTGGTCGTGGAGGATACGCCGATCCGCAAGCTGCACTCGTTTGAGGTGCCTGCGCCGTATCCGCGCACGCGTGCGTGCCTGACCGACCCGAAGATGCTCGAGCTGAGAGAAAATCTGATTTCGCTGCTCAGAAAAGAGGTGCAGGCATGAAAAAGAATGCAAATCTGCCCGCACTGATCTTTATGTTCGCGCTGCTCATCGTCTGGCAGTGCATAGCCATGGGCATGAATGCGGCCTACATTCTGCCGTCGCCGACACAAGTGCTTGTGCGCCTGTGGGAGCTGCGCAAACCGCTGTTCACCGCACATCTGCCGGCCACCATGCTGTGTACCGGAGTCGGCCTTGCGATCTCGATCGCGCTCGGTCTGCTGCTCGCCATCGTAATGGACGCGAGTCCGTCGGCGGAGAAAATGCTGTACCCGCTCATCGTCGCTTCACAGACCATTCCGACGACTGCACTTGCGCCGCTGTTTGTGCTCTGGTTTGGCTACACGATCTGGAGCAAAGTGCTCGTTACCGTGCTCATCACGTTTTTTCCGATCGCGATGACCGTGTTTGACGGTTTCCGCTCAGCGAAGACCGATATGATCGATATGCTCAAGACCTTCGGCGCAGGCAAGAAGGAGATTTTCCTCAAGCTGAAGATCCCGGCAGCGCTGCCGTACTTTTTCTCGGCGCTCAAAATGGCGATCCCGATGTCGATCATCGGCGCTGCTATCGGCGAGTGGCTGGGCGCACAGGCGGGTCTTGGCTATTTCAGCCGCCGCATGATGACGCAACTGGACGGCGCAGGCGTGTTTGCACCGATCGTACTGCTGAGCGTGGTTGCGATGATCGCAGTAGGTATTGTAAGCTGGCTGGAAAAGAAGATCATCACCTGGCGCAGCAGTTTATAATCTTGATAACACAATTTTAAGAAAACGAAATTTTTGTTCTAACATAAGGAGAAAATTACATATGAAAAAGCGTATTCTTGCACTTCTGGCAGCAGGCACCATGCTGCTGACCGGCTGTGGCGCACAGAACGCCGCACAGTCTGATGCGGCAAACAGCGGCAGCGATGATCTGCAGCACCTGACCGTTGTGCTCGACTGGTATCCGAATGCTCTGCACGCATTCCTGTACGAGGCACAGGAGAAAGGCTACTTCGCAGAGGAAGGTCTGGATGTGGATATCCAGTCTCCGGCAGGCGTAAACGATGCTATGAGCATGGTTGCCGCTGGCAAGGCAGACATCGGTCTGTACTATCAGCAGGATGTGATTCAGGCTCGCGCAGAGCAGAATGTGCCGATCAAGTCCATCGGTGCGGTAGTTCAGGGTCCGCTGAACATCATCCTGTCGCTCAAGGACAAGAACATCACCAAGCCGCAGGATCTCGAGGGCAAAACAGTCGGCTACGCAGGCACCGAGCTTTCCGAGGCACTGGTCCGCAGCATTATGCAGTCCAACGGTGCCGATCCGAACAGCGTGAACATGGTTGACGTTGGCTTCGACCTGATGAGCTCGATGACCACTGGCAATGTTGATGCAACCATCGGCTGTCTGGTCAACCACGAAGTACCGCAGATGGAGAAGGAAGGCTTCGAGGTCAATTACTTCTTCCCGGATGATTACGGTGTTCCGAAGTATTACGAAGGTATTTTCCTCGCAAGCGATGATATGATTGCGAACAATTCCGATACGCTGAAGGGCTTCCTGCGCGCTTGCAGCAAGGGCTTTGAGGACTTCAAGAGCAATACCAACGATGTTCTGCAGGTTCTGCTCGACAATCAGGATGAGGCAAACTTTGCACTCGACCCGGATGTAGAGAAGAAGTCCTGTGAGACGCTGCTGCCGCTCATGGAGACCGAGGACGCGAAGTTCCTCTCTCAGACCGAGCAGTGCTGGCAGGAAAATATTGACTGGATGTACGATCAGGGCCTGATTGCAGAGAAGCCGGATGTTTCCGACGTTATGGTAAACCTCGACTTCTAAAAATACGCATATAGAACAGGGGACAGAGCATTGGCTCTGTCCCTTTTGTGTTATCCGTCCAGCTTGTCGATCATCTCGCGCATTGTGTTCGCAGAACGCTGCAGCTGTGCCAGTTCTTCCTCGGAGAGCGGAATATCCAGCACAGCTTCCGCGCCGTTTCGTCCGACGATAGTCGGCACACCCAGACAAATACCGTCTACGCCGTAGTGTCCGTAAATCATCGAAGTGACCGGCAGCACGGAATGTTCATTGCGTACAATGGCCTCCGCGATGCGCCGCACCGCCATGCCAATACCGTAATAGGTTGCGCCTTTGCTGTCGATAATCTGATACGCTGCATCGCGCACATGCTCGTAAATGTGGGAAAGCTCATCTGCCGGCTTGGTGATGCCGGCAATGCGGCAGTAATCGTCCAGATCGGCACCGGAGATGTTAGCACTCGACCATACCGCCAGCTCGCTGTCGCCGTGCTCGCCAATGATGAACGCATGCACGTTGCGGCTGTCCACGCCAAGCCGCTGTCCGAGCAGATACTTGAGCCGCGCGGTATCCAGCACGGTACCGGAACCGAGTACACGTCCGGCAGGGAAGCCGCTCAGCTGCTGCGCCAGACAGGTCAGCACATCGACCGGATTGGACACAACCAGCAGAATCGCCTCACGATTGACTGCCGTAAGCTGTGCTATGATGGAGGACAGAATGCCTTTATTTCGTCCGAGCAGCTCCAAACGGCTTTCGCCGGGCTTCTGGTTTGCGCCTGCCGCAATGATGATAAGACCGCATTCGGCGAGGTCAGCATAGTCTCCGGCCATGACGCGGCACGGCTTGCTGAACGCCACACCATGATTGATGTCCGATGCCTCACCGATAGCCTTGTCGCGGTTCATATCCACGAGTACCAGATCGGAGAACAGTCCGGAAACCGCCAATGTGTATGCGCAGGTCGCGCCGACAAAGCCCACGCCGATCACGCCGCATTTTTGAATATTCGTCATATTGGATACACTCCTTCTGCGAGTAGTATATCCGTTTTGTTGTTGGAAAACACATGGCTTTGTGCTATACTTATACTGTATTTTTATCGGCAATATCAGTTCAGGAGGATAGGACTATGAATAAATGGTTACGCGCTGTCTGTGTTGGCGCGGCTGCCGCTGCTATGCTGACCGCTTCGGCCTTTGCGGCAAATTATACGAATTGTGCAGATTCACTGCACGAAATGGGGCTGTTTCAGGGCACGCAGAACGGCTACGATCTCGACCGCACGCCGACTAGGGCGGAAGCGGCTGTCATGCTGGTGCGTCTGCTCGGCAAGGAGGCTGAGGCCAAGGCGCTGACGTATACTGCACCGTTTACCGATCTCAAGGGATGGGAAAAGCCGTATGTGCAGTATCTGTACAACAACGGTCTGGTGAACGGCACGAGCCGGACGACCTTCAATCCGACCGGCAAGTGCACCGCGCAGATGTACGCGACCTTCCTGCTGCGTGCGCTCGGCTACTCGGATACGGCGGATTTCAGCTATGAGAACGCAATAGAGACTGCTCGTGAGCAGGGCATTTATGACACCGGTATCATCAACACGCAGAATTTTCTGCGCGATGATGCTGCAGCGGCAAGCTACACGGCGCTGTCCGTTTCGCCGAAGAACAGCGAAGACACACTACTCGATCAGCTTGTCAGCGAAAACGCGATAACCGAAGCGAACGCGAAATCGTATCAGAATCTGTTTTCGACCTACGCGCAGTACCGCGAGGCAACCGTCGGTATGGATGCTTTGCTGCATTACTCGGTCAACAGCGAGTTTGCGTCTCCGGTGTCTGTAACCCATGACGGCAAGACCGTCATGCAGGTGCAGACGAGCGAGACCACCGTGTTCGACCGCGAGAAGAACGAACTGCTCACCGACCGCAAAATGACGCTTTCCGCGCCGAATACATCGGATAAGCAGCTGCTGACGCAGAGTTATCTGTCGGACGGTGCGCTGTATCACAAATTGAACGGCTCATGGTCGGCAGAGCTGGTGACTGCCGCTGAGCAGGAGGGCCTTGCCGCGATGTATGGCCGCGTACCGTTGGTGTGTGTCGATTCGCTGAGCCAGCGTGCAGGCAGCTGGACCATTATCTGTGCCGATACGCCGAACGCGTATACCGAACTGCTCTGGTCGGTCGAAAGTGCAATGGGTGATTTAGACGAAGCCGTCCGGCTGCAGCCGACCACGGTAACACAGGCGGTCAGCGGCGGCACGATTCACAGGCAGAGCGTTTCTGCAGCCTTCACGCTGGACGGCATGACGGCAGCGCCTGTTATCATCAGCACACTGGACAAAACCGGCGCAGATGCTGTGCTAAACGCGCCCAGGTAAACGCATAAGTTCCGCCGTTTTCGCATATCTGTGTGATACGGAGGTGCGGAGATGGAGAGACGGCTGAAATGCGGCATTTGCGCCGCGGCGGCACTGGCGCTGGTGCTGTGCTTTGGCATGGAACAGAAAATCCGTGCAATACAGACCGCAGGGAACACCGAAGTTACGCTCGTCATCGATGCCGGACACGGCGGCTTTGACGGCGGTGCGGTCGGCGCGGATGGAACCGCCGAGCAGGATATCAATCTGAGCATTGCAAAACGGGTGCAGGTGCTGGCGAATTTCTTCGGCGTGCCGACTGCTATGACGCGGCCGGATGAAAATGCACTTGATTACGACCCTTCCCGCACGGTGCGAGAGAACAAAATCGCGGATATCAAGGCGAGAGAAAAGCTGGTAAACAGCATTCCGTCACCGGTGTTTCTGAGCATTCACCTGAATAAATTCAGTGACGCACAGTACCATGGCGCACAGGTGTTCTACTCGGCAGGGAATGTGCAGAGCAAGCCGTTGGCCGAGCAGATACAGCAGTGCTTGATCGACGGCTGCGACCCATTGAATCATCGCAAGGCTAAACGGGCAGACAGCGCCATCTATCTGATGAAAAAGCTGGACTGTCCGGCGGTTATCATCGAATGCGGCTTTCTGTCCAATCCGGCTGAAGCAGCGCGGCTGCGGGACGAAGCCTATCACAAACAACTTGCTGCCGCCGTGATCTGCGGATATTTACGCAGTCAGAGCGGTATGTAACGGAGGAAATATGAAGCAAAAGACAGTTTTTCTGTGCGGTGACTGCGGATATGAAAGTCCGAAATGGTACGGCAAATGTCCGTCCTGCGGCGCATGGAACACCATGAGCGAATTCAAGGAGAAGCCGGTTTCGGCGGCACGCGGCACGAATACATTTCAGCGCGGCGAATCGCGGCCGACGCTGCTCAAGGATATTGATACCGGAGACGAGAGCCGGTTCCATTCAGGCATCGGTGAACTCGACCGCGTTCTCGGCGGCGGCGCTGTACACGGCTCGTTTGTGCTGGTCGGCGGTGAGCCGGGCATCGGCAAATCAACGCTGCTGCTGCAAATGTGTCAGGAAATGTGCAAAAATGCCCGCGTGCTCTATGTTTCGGGTGAGGAATCGCTCAAGCAGATCAAAATTCGTGCGGCACGTCTACACATTTCTTCACCCGAGCTGTACATCCTTGCAGAGACCGACATGGAGCAGATCATCAACGAAACCGAGCTGCTTGAGCCGGATATTCTAATCGTGGACTCTATCCAGACGGTCTACAAGCGTGATTTAACTGCCGCTCCCGGCGGTACAACCCAGATCAAGGAATGTGCGATGAGCCTGATGCAGTACGCGAAGAATCGCAACGTGACGATTTTTATTGTTGGTCATGTCAACAAAGAGGGTACGCTGGCAGGCCCGAAAATCCTCGAGCATATGGTGGACTGCGTGCTGTATTTCGAGGGGGAATCCGCCGGTCCGTTCCGCTGTCTGCGTGCGGCGAAAAACCGTTACGGCTCGACCAATGAAATCGGCGTGTTTGAGATGAGCGATCACGGTCTGCTCGAGGTGCAGAATCCGTCTGCGGCTATGCTAGCCGGTCATCCGCAGGGTGCGTCCGGCAACTGTATTGCCTGTGTGATGGAGGGCAGCCGTCCTCTGCTCGCCGAGGTGCAGGCGCTTGCTGCAAAAACGCAGTTTGGTGTGCCCCGCCGCACCGCTGCCGGCGTGGACTACAACCGCATGGTGCTGCTGCTCGCCATTCTGGAAAAACGCTGCGGGCTGTTTCTGTCGTCGAGCGATGTGTACGTCAACGTCGTCGGCGGCATGCGGCTGGACGAGCCTGCTGTGGATTTGCCGATGGTGCTGGCAATCGCATCCAGCTTTCGGGACAAGCCGCTGCCGGAAGGCGTCATGAGCTTCGGCGAGGTCGGTCTGACCGGCGAGCTGCGTGCGGTATCCAATCCGGGACAGCGTATCAATGAAGCATATCGTCTTGGTTTCCACACCTGCATCATGCCCATGCAGGATGTGGACGAGGACCTGCTGCAGAAAATGAATATCGTGCGTGCGAAAACCGTCGGTGACGCGATTCGTGCCGTATTGTAAGCATAATTTTCACCTCCTCTCCGCAGACTAAACTCAGTTTGCGTCAGGGGAGGTTTTGCATTTGGAGAAAAAGATCCGCGCGGTGCTGCTTACGACGGCAGGTGTGCTGACAGCAATGCTGTTCTGGTCGTGGAAGCACCGTCCGCCGGAGGCGTTTTTGGTACGCACAGCGGCCGCCGAAACGCAGGATATCTACAATAGTGTGACGATTTTCGGTACGGTTGAGTCCGCAGAAAGCACAGCGGTTTGTCCGGCGAAAAATGCCGTAGTAAGCGCAGTGTATGCCGCAACAGGCGACACCGTGCAGAAGGGTGATATTCTGTGCACGCTGACTGACATCGGCAGATCGCAAACAGCTGCGGATTACTGGCAGACCGCACAGAGCGTGTTTGCAATTTCCGGCACGGTGAACACTGTCACCGCCGAGGACGCTCACGCGCTGTATGCGCCGATGGACGGTACTGTGCTGACCGTTCCGCAGGCGGGCGAGAGTGTATCGGCCGATATGCCGTGCATACAAATTGCGAATCCGGATAAGCTGCGCGTGCGTGCGCAGTCTCCCGAGCTATATGTAGGAGAGCTTGCTGTCGGGCAGCGCGCTAACATCACATTTTCTGCAGTGGACGGCACCTTTCACGCCGAATTAACCGCAATTGCTCCTGCGGCTGTGAAAACCTTTAGTCTGACAAACGAAGATGCTGAAGCAACCGTTGAGGTGCTGCTTGATTTGAACGGCTCAACCGAAAATCTGCGCCCCGGATATTCCGCGACCGTTAAGGTATTCACAGACCATCGAGACGATGCTGCGGTTGTACCATATGAAGCAATTTGCCAGCGTGGAGAACAAGAGTTTGTATTCTGTGTGCAGGACGGCCATGCCGTGCAGTGCGCGGTACAGACCGGCTATCTGCTCGAGGATACGGTTGAAATTATAGACGGCTTGCCGACAGGTGTATCGGTCATTCTGTCGCCGCCCGATGAATTGACTGACGGTGATCCGGTGGAGGTACAGACATGAGACTGCGGGATATTCTGTCACTGGCGGCACATAATCTGCGGGAAAGTCCGCTGCGGACGGCACTTTGCGCGCTTTCTGTTGCGGTTGGAAGCGGTGCACTGCTGCTTATCCTTTCCATTGGTCTGTATGGGCGAAAACAGGTGGACGTCGGTTTGCAGACACTCGGCGTCAGCGGTTTATCGGTGTACACGGAAAGCGGGCACGCGGGAACGATACTCTCGGCCGCACTGGCGGATGAGATAGAGCAGGATGTGGACGGCATTCGCACGCTGATGCCGATCAAGGCACAAAGCGGCACCGTGCGTGTCGGACACACGACCGAACACGCGGTGTTACTTGGTACGAACGAACGGCTCGGTGAGGTCATGCAGCTGGAGCTGCTGGCAGGCACACTGCCGAACGCATGGCAGTGTGCAAACGCGGAGCCGGTCGCCGTGGTCGGCGATGATCTGGCACAGGCGCTGTACAGACGGACAAATATCACCGGACGGCAGATTCGGCTAAAGGTAAACGGCACCGACCGGTATTTCACGGTATGCGGTGTTGTGCGGGCACAGACGGGGGCATTCGGCGGAATGCTGTCGGCGGTTGCACCGCATCTGGTCTATGTGCCGTATGTGTGTATCGCGTCGCAAACCGAACGCACGGATCAAGTGTTCGTGCAGTGCATTTCGCAGACAGATACTGCTTCGGTCAGCTCTCAGATCGAAAAGTACCTGACCGATCGACAGCAGGTGCGCGGCGTGCATGTACAGAATATGTCGGGTGCGGTGCAGACCGTACAGCAGCTTGCCGAAATGGGAATCGGCCTGTTTGCCGCCGTCGGTGCGGTGACACTGTTTGTCGCGCTCATCGGTGTTATGGGAAGCATGCTGGCTGCCGCTCACGAGAAAACAGGGGAGATCGGCATTCTGCTGGCGCTCGGCGCACAGCCGCATGATATTCGCCGGACATTTCTCCTGCAGGCTGTGCTGCTGTGCCTGTTCGGCGGAATCGTCGGTCTGGCAGCCGCAGGTGCGCTCCTGCACTTTGGAGCAGCACTGCTCCTGCCGGAAGGCCGCGTATTTGCCGGATTGCTGACACTTTCCACACTCAGCGGAGCCGCTGCCGGACTGCTCCCGGCGGTTCGTGCGGCCGCTCTCGATCCAATCGACGCAATATGCAAATAACTCTTTTCTTTCGCCTTTATTTGTGCTATCATTAACAGTGACAAATAACGAATAGGGCGACTGTACCGTAGAAAGGAATGGAGTTTGCATGCGCCATATTATTGATTTATGTGATTTAACGGAAAAGGAATTTTCCGATCTGTACAAGCTGGTCAGCAATATTATCGACCGACCGGAGGGTTATGTAGATGCCTGTCGCGGCAAGGTGCTGGGCAGCCTGTTTTATGAACCTTCTACCCGTACCAACCTGTCGTTTTCCACCGCAATGATGAGACTGGGCGGCAGTGTTGTCGGTTTTTCCGATCCGAACGCCACTTCTGCGTCCAAGGGCGAAACGCTCAAGGATACTATCAACATGGTATCCAGCTATGCGGATATGATCGTCATGCGCAACCCGCGAGAGGGCGCAGCCAAGGTAGCTTCAATGTACTCGTCTGTTCCGGTCATCAATGCCGGCGACGGCGGTCATCTGCACCCGACCCAGACGCTTGCCGATATGATTACCATTCTGCGTATGCGCGGCTCTGCTGACGATATGAAGATTGGCCTGTGCGGTGATTTGAAGTACGGCCGTACCGTGCATTCTCTGCTGCATTTCCTGCAGCGGTATCATAATGTACAGTTTTATCTGATCGCACCTGATGCACTCAAGCTGCCGGACTATATGGTAAAATTCCTGAAAGACAACAATATGCCGTTCTGCGAGGTAGACAGCATTGATGAAGTTCTGCCCGAGCTGGATGTGCTGTACATGACTCGCATTCAGCGCGAGCGCTTTGTCACGGCAGAGGAGTACACAAACCTTGAAGGCAATTATCAGCTGACAGCTGAGAAGATGAAGCGCGCCAAGAAGGACATGCTGGTGCTTCATCCGCTGCCGCGTGTTGATGAGATTGCACAGGACGTGGATGATGATCCGCGTGCGGTCTACTTCCGTCAGGCGCGGTTCGGCATGTTCGGCCGTATGGCACTGTTGCTGACGCTGTCCAAGCTGCCGTTCGAGCGTGCCGGTCATCATGAAATCGGTGCAGATCCCGGCATCCGCTGCTCCAACCACAAGTGCATTACGCGAAGCGAGCTGTATGTACCGCTGCACGGCAAGGTCGGTGACCGCTGTCCGTACTGTGATGCCGCGCTGGAGATGCAGCTGTAATAAAAAACAAAGAGTCTGTTGCAGAACAGGCCCGCAAAGAACGCAGGGACGAAAGGTCGCATAAGGCATTTCGTCCCTGCGTTTGTTTTCGAAAATGGGTGGTTTGATCTTGTTTCACACCTAATCATAAAGCAAAAAGACGAGTAAGCAATCCCTTTCGAGGAAACTTACCCGTCTTTTCTTACGCACTATTTTGCAGCGCGCCCTTTTATGTTACTTATCGCTGTTTTTCGGCTGTTTTACAGGCACACGCTCACCGTTCGGCCGGATTTCCGCCAGCGGATTCCTTGCCGCAGCTTCGCGCATGTTTTCATTCTCGATGTGGGTGTAGATCATGGTCGTATCCACACTCGAGTGACCAAGAATGCTTTGCAGCGTGCGGATATCCACGCCGTTCTGGTACATGAGCGTTGCTGCTGTGTGACGCAGCTTGTGCGCAGAGTATTTTTTCTGATCGAGACCGGCCTGACCGATATATTTCTTTACCAGCCACTTGACCGTCTGTACGTTAATACGGTTGCGCTTTTTGCTGACGAACAGCGCGTCCGCGTCCTGCTCGTTCGGCTCCAGGCGTTTGGGTAGATACTGCTCGAGCGCGGCGAGACACGCATCGTTGAGAAATACCGTCCTCTGCTTGCCGCCCTTACCGAGCACGCGCACGGTATCGTCCTTGAAGTCGGTCAGATTCAGTCCGACCAGTTCGGAAACACGCATGCCGCAGTTAAGGAAAAACGTCAGGATGCAGTAATCTCGCTCGGCATATTTTCCTTCGATGCTTTGCAGCAGATGGATGGAATCATCGGTTGTGAGATAAGTCGGCAGAGAATTACGGACAGTCGGCGCTTCCAGTCCGCTGACCGGATTAACCTCTAAAACATGCTGTTTATCGGTCAAATACCGGAAAAATGCGCGTATCGCAGAGACCTTGCGTGCACGCGAGTTGACACTCAATCCGTAATTGGTGTGGTTGCTGTTCTGCTGAGTCGGGCGGCTCTGCGCCATGTATTCCAGATAATCATAGGTGTCCGACAGCGTGATATCACGGATAAAATCCAGATCAATGTCGCTGATGTCGATCTCATCAAGCGGAAGATTTTTATCGACTGCGCCTTTGTTGTGCTTGAGTACGCGAAAAAACAGCCGCAGATCAAGATAATATTCGTGTGCAGTTTTCGCGGATTTGCCGCGTATTGTGGAAATATAGGTTAAAAAATCCCGCAAAACGCGCGGTGCGTCTGCGGCGTATTCGTTCATCGGCTTGTCCATTGCTGCGCTCTCCTCGCCTGCTGTGATACTGTATTTATTATAACGCATTCTGCAATTTGCGTCAAACTTGCAATTTCCGGAAAAACAACGTATAATAAAGCCAACAACTTCATGGAAAGGGCATGGCTGATGAGCCGAATTTTTATTCAGCGCGGAGATATTACTCAATGCACGACCGATGCGATTGTAAACGCTGCCAACACGTCCCTGCTGGGCGGCGGCGGTGTGGACGGTGCCATTCATCGAGCGGCAGGACCGGAGTTGCTGGCGGAATGCCGTACGCTCGGCGGCTGTCGGACTGGCGAAGCCAAAGCAACACGAGCATACCGTCTGCCCTGTCGGTATGTTATTCATACGCCGGGACCGATCTGGCGCGGTGGACATGCGAGTGAGGCGGTACTGCTGGCAGGCTGCTATCAAAACTGCCTGCGCATTGCATCTGAATTAAATTGCAAAACCGTGGCGTTTCCGTCCATCAGCACCGGTGTATATCACTTTCCGTTGAATCGTGCCGCTGAAATCGCTATCCGTACGATTGAGGAATATCTCTCAACCCATGCAGAAATTGAGCAGGTAAGCATGATCTGCTTTGATGGAACCACGCTTTCGGCGTATCAAAACGCGCTTTCTGAACGGGAGGCTAACCATGTCTAAAAATCCGAATCAAAAGCTGAAGCTGCTGTATTTATACCAAATCCTGCTGCAGCGAACGGATGAGAACCATAAACTCACCACAGATGAACTGCGTGCGGCACTCGAGCGCTGCGGCATTACCGCTGAGCGCAAAAGCATTTATTCGGACATCGAAGCACTCCAGAATTTTGGTCTGGATGTAATTTGTCAGAGAGGTACCGGCGGCGGCTATTACGTCGCGTCACGCGAATTTGAACTGCCCGAGCTCAAGCTGCTCGTGGATGCAATCCAGTGCTCCCGCTTTATCACCGAGAAAAAATCCAACGAGCTCATCGGCAAAATCGAGCACCTCACCAGTGACCATGAAGCACATACGCTCCAGCGTCAGGTGTATGTTTCCGAACGTGTGAAAACGCTTAATGAGCAGATTTACTACAATATTGATGCGCTGCATGCGGCCATATCCAACGATGTCCAGATTACGTTTCGCTATTTCAACTGGGTGCTGAATTTCTCTGCCAGTCCGCGCATTCAAAAGCAGTACCGCCGAGATGGTGCGCGCTACCGCGTCAGTCCGTGGGCACTAACGTGGGACAATGAAAATTACTATCTGATTGCCTTCGATCACGATGCCGGTGAAATCCGCCACTACCGCGTAGATAAGATGGATTCACTTGTGCAGACCGACCTGCCTCGTGAGGGTAAACAGCTGTTCGACGATCGGTTTGACGCGGCAGCCTACTCCCGCAAGGTGTTCGGCATGTTCTCCGGCGAGGAGAAAACCGTGAAACTGAAATGCCTGAACCGCTTTATCGGTGTCATGCTCGATCGCTTCGGCAGCAGTCTGCGTCTATTTCCGGCGGATAACGAACATTTTTATCTGGATGTGGATGTTGTTGTCAGTCCGCAGTTTTTTTCCTGGGTGTTCAGTCTGGAAGGAGATGTGCGCATTGTAAACCCGCCGGAGGTCTGCGAAGCGTTTGAAAAGCAGATTCACAAATTCATAGACTAAGTACCGTTTAACGTACTTTCCTTTTGTTATACTATGTACAACAAAAGGAAAGGGGATGCGCAAGATGAACTGCACTCTCGAATATGTAAACGGACACATTGAAGTATATGACGGAACCGGCGCGTTTCTTTTCTCTGCCGACACCAAGCAGGAGGCGCTCGAAGAACTCGAAGACGCCGCTTAATTTCATAAAAAAGAGACTGTATCGGTGATACAGTCTCTTTTTCTTATCTTATACGCCAAATACGGAATCCGCATAATGCACGGTTGCCATAGCGTCCTTCGCGTAGCAGTCCGCGCCGATGGAATCTGCGTATTCCTGTGTGAGCACAGCACCGCCGACAACGACCTTGGTGCCCGGCTTTTTCTCACGCAGCTGTTTAATGGTCTCTTCCATGCTGACAACTGTTGTCGTCATCAGCGCACTCAGGCCGACCACAGGAACATCTTCCTTGATAGCGGTATCAACGATCACCTCGGGCGGAACGTCCTTGCCGAGGTCGAGTACCTGATAGGCGTAGTTTTCCAGCAGAACCTTGACAATATTCTTGCCGATATCGTGAATATCTCCCTTGACGGTCGCAAGAATAATTTTGCCCTTGATCTGCTGGCTTTCGCCCTTCATCGCGTCCTTTACGACCTCGAAAGCCGCCTTGGCCGCTTCTGCGCTCATGAGCAGCTGCGGCAGGAACACGGTGCCCTTCTCGAAGCCCTTGCCGACGCGGTCAAGCGCCGGAATCAGCTCGTTGTTGACAACCTCGAGCGGCGGAACCGTCTGCAGCATTTCCTTTGCCGCGTCGATCGCACGTTCACGCAGGCCGCGTTCAATGCTCTCCGCAAGCGGCATCGCCGTGCCGCCTGCTGCCGCAGGAGCCGCTGCCGGCTGGTTGCCGTAGGCCGCAATATAGCCTGCGCACTGCTCATCCAGGTTGGCCAGCGCCAGATAGGAACGATACGATTTCATCATCGCCTCGTTATTCGGGTTGATGATCGCGCAGGACAGACCGCTCTGCATCGCCATCGTGAAGAAGTTCGAGTTGACAATCTCACGCTGCGGCAGACCAAACGAAATGTTCGATACGCCGAGAATCGAGTGACCGTGCAGCTCATCACGAATGCGGCGCAGCGTTTCGAGCGTTACGAGAGCCGAACCGCTGTCCGACGAAATGGTCATCGCCAGACCGTCAATCACGATATCCTCATGCGGAATACCGTATTTCTCCGCTGTATCGTAAATCTTCTTTGCAATCCGGATGCGGCCCTCTGCCGTGGACGGAATGCCGTTTTCATCCAGTGCCAGACCAACAACAACACCGCCGTACTTGCGTACAAGCGGGAACACGGCTTCCATGCTTTCCATCTTGCCGCTGACCGAATTGATCATCGGCTTGCCGTTGTACAGACGCATGCCGCGCTCCATTGCGATGGTATCCGAGGTGTCAATCTGCAGCGGCAGCGCGATAACACTCTGCAGACGCGTAACGACACGCTCCATCATCACGGGTTCGTCGATTTCGGGCAGACCGACGTTGACATCAAGAATATGTGCGCCGCTGTCCTCCTGCGCCATGCCTTCACCGAGGATGTACTCGATGTTATTCTCGCGCAGAGCTGCCTTGAATTTGCTCTTGCCGGTCGGGTTGATACGCTCACCGATGATAACCGGCTTCGGCCCGATCTCCACGGCTTGCGAGAACGAGGAGACCACCGTACGGCGCTTGGCCACCGGCGGTCGGAACGGTACCTTACGGCACTTTTCGATGGTCAGCCGCAGATGCTCCGGCGTAGTGCCGCAGCAGCCGCCAAGTGCCTGCACGCCCATGCCTGCGATTTCTTCCATCAGGTCGGAAAACTCAGCAGGCGCGATATCGAATACCGTCTTGCCGTTTTCGCTGCGCGGAAGACCGGCATTCGGGTTGACGATGATCGGCAGTGAGCTGACCTGCGTCAGACGCTCGATGATCGGGTGCATCTGCTTCGGACCAAGACCGCAGTTAACGCCGAGCGCGTCTACGCGCAAGCCCTCGAGCATGGAAACCGTGGAATCCACCGTGCCGCCTGTCAGCAGCTTGCCTTTTTCATCGAAAATCAGCGTTACGAGCACCGGCAGATCGCAGTTTTCCTTGGCAGCCAGCACAGCCGCCTTGGCCTCGTAGCTGTCGCTCATAGTTTCGATGAGCACGAGGTCTGCGCCCGCCGCCGCACCGATGCGAATGGTTTCTCCGAACAGCTCGACCGCCCGTTCAAACGGCAGGTCGCCCATCGGCTGCAGTAGCCGGCCGGTTGGTCCGATATCAAGCGCGATATAGGCGTCCTCCCGTCCGGTGCGCCGCCTTGCTTCTTTGGCATGCGCTACTGCCGCCTGCACAATCCGACGCAGGTTATGCGGATATTTAAGAGCATTCGCACCGAAGGTATTGGTGTTGACGATATCGCTGCCCGCCTCG
>OGXP01001810.1_pt1 | contig 16060 bp, 13 predicted proteins | sample 1576351 | NCBI WGS metagenome assembly OGXP01 (sample SAMEA3541517, study PRJEB24748) | human gut metagenome | biome: human gut; feature: human-associated habitat; material: faeces | place: China | collected 2012
TCTTTTTCCTGCTACGAAAACTTCTTTTGCTTCTTCAGGAGAGTTAAAAAATTCACACCCGCTTTTACAACCTTGTATTTATCCGATGCAGTACCCGATGTATCAATCCAGTTTGTAGCGTCATGTACACCTGTTGTATGTATTTTTGTACCGTTTTTATAAATATCGAATGCTTGATTTTCAAGGCTTTCGTCACCAAGCAATCTCCAACTCAAATATACACCGTTAACTGCCTGACCTCGTGTATCTGCCGTTGTCTTAACAGCAATCAATCCACGATTAAGCTTTTCCATTTGACGTGTGTTTGTTTGATATTGCGGAGTTTTAACTTCCGCGGCGTTTGCCGGTAAGGCAAAACTGCCCATTGTGGCGGTCATTGCAACTGCAACCGCCGCACTTATCACTTTTCTGTTCATTATTAAATCTCTCCCTCAAAAATAATTATAATAATATTTTATAACTTTTTTCGAAATTTCTCAATATAAAAAACAGTCATATTATTTTTAAAGTCACAAATTTTTGCATTGTTTTTTGTGCAATTTCACCTATTTTCTATTTCAACACCTGTATAATAAGTTTTTAAAATTTCCTCATATGTCTTTCCTTGCCTCGCAAGGTAATCTGCACCATACTGGCTCATACCGACGCCGTGACCGAACCCTTTTACGCTCATTTTTATATCGCCGTTTTCTTGCGATATTTCAACATTTGTGGAACGCAGTGAAAATATATTTCTAAATTCTGTTCCTTTTATATTCACTCCGCCTACATCAAGTGTTACAATACCGCCTGCATTTGAGCGGTTAATGTTCGATACAAGTCCATTATTCCAATCCACACCGTCAATTTTTTCTTCCGCAATATTTTTAAATTCCTGTTCACTCAATGTCAATTCACTGTGATACTTCGGTGATTCTTTATCTCCCGTACTTGCAACACTTTGCAAATACGGCACGTCCGCCCCCCAAACGTCAACTGCCGATTCCGTCATACCCGATGAAGTTGAATGAAATACCGCCGATATTATTTCATCGTTGTATGTCATTATCTGTCCTGTAGTTTCGTCAACCGCTGTGCTTATTTTGTTCCAATTTTCATCGGCACCGGCACCCCAGCTTTCTCTCCGCTTATCCTCCGAAATATACGCCTGACAGTGCGTTGAATCGGTGCATATCACCGCACCGTTGTGACTTTCGGCAATGTTGCCTTTGTCTTTTTCGGCAATATGTGAGTACAGATAAGTTCTTGCCGCAACGGCTTGTGCCTTTAATGCCTCTTCCTCAAAATCGGCAGGCATTTCCGCCGCCACCACGCATTTTAAATATTCATTAATATCCATATCTTTAACACAATCTTCTTCCGACACATACACACTTACCGTTCCGCTCTCAATCGGACTTTGTCCTTCTCCACTGCCACCGATTAACCAAACTATCGCAAGCGGCAAAAGCAACGTAATAAAAATGATTATAACAACTACTAAAAGTATTTTTTTCACACCCAAATCCCCTTTTTAGTTTATGTATATGGAAGCAGGCACAAAAAAAGAACTTCCCGTTCGGGAAGTTCTTTTAAGTTGATTATTGTTCATTGATGTGTGTATCATTTGCCTGGTTGAAGTCTGTACTTCCGCCTGCAATCTTCGACACACTGTCAAGGATATATGAACCAATCTTATCAGCAAGATACTGTTTATAGTGGTTGTGGTCACCATACCAGCTCTTTACAAGTTCAACTTGTGATGTAAAGCTTGTTCCGTTTTCAGCGTTATAAGCTGCAACATCTTCAGCTGTTAGACTATTAAAGTAATCTTCAAAATAGTAACCCAATTCAATAATGTTCAAATTATGTGATTGAGCAATCTTTCTTAAATCACCGTTATAAGCACCTGTACCACGATTTACTGTAAACTTACCTGTTGATGCATTATACGGATACTGTGAACTACTGAATCCAAGCGGTGTAGCTGTAACAATTACAGGAATAGCACCACGTTGAATAATACCTTCTACATAGTAGTTATTAAGCAATGTGTAGTATGATGCAGATTCACCTGCCTCTTTTGAGTTGATACCCATATTAACAGTTACATAGTCACCAGGGCAAACGCTCAACAGAACTGTCTCAACTCTGCCTTGGTTATAGAAGTTTACAGAATCACGTCCTGCCATACCGTTATTGCTGAATGATGAGAATGTATCAGGAACTGCTACACCATTACCTACACGGTTACCCCATGAAATGTTACCTGATGCATTATTATTTGTTGTTGAGTCACCGATAGCATATACTGCCGGTTTAGCAAGTGCTGCCTTAGCTGCAGCTTGTGTAATTGTCAAATCTGACAATGTTGAACCGCTTTCAAATGTAAGGTCAAGTACACCGTCGCAAACTGCTACATTAAATTGTGTACCTGTCTTTGTAATTCCTGTTGTTGCCGCAACTCCTTCAACTACTTCAGAAGTCATTGTTGCAGATGAAGTTGTAACCTTAACAACATAGTTACCGTTAGGAACTTTAGCCTTAAATCTGTATGCCGCAGTACCCTTTACATCTGATTCTTCACTTGTTACTACTGATGTATCATCAAAACCGTAACCAATTTTATCTGAATATGCGTCAGCTGCTGTTACCTTTGTAAAGCTGTCGTCTGACGGATCATTACTTCCGAATGCAAATGACAAACCGTGTACATTAACCTTAACTCTTGATGTCAAAGTTTCGTCACCTACAGTTGCAACCGCCTTAACATAAAGAACCTTTGATACTGCACCTGCCTGAACTGTCAAAACGCCTGTTGTTGCATCGAATGTAATTCCCTTCGCATTTGTCACCGGTGCACCTGTAGCATCAACAAGTGATAGAGTTACGTTTGCACCCTCAACAGGTTGACCTGCCTTGTCTCTTACTTCTGCCGCGAAGTTACCTGTTACGGCATCAGAGCCCTCAAACGGAATTGTTATGCTTGAAGATGACTTTGTAAATGCGATTGCATTACCTGTTGTTGATAGAGAAATTTCTTTTTCAACTCTCTTTGAACCGTAAGTTGCAACTACTGTAACAGTTCCGGCAGCCGCCTCGTCTGTTACTGTCAAAGTTGCTGTCTGAGCATCCTTGCTTGCAATGCTTACACCTGTGTATTCATCAGCAAGTGACCAAGTAACGGCACCTGAGATATTATATCCGTCTGTATCCTTAACTATAGCAGTTAGTTCTGCTGTTGCACTGTTTGCACCTGTTTCAGGAACCTGGATAGTTTCTGCCTCAGTATTTACAGTCATTGTTGAGGCTGTAGGTGTGTAAATTTTGAAGCTTGCCAAATCTACAGGATATGTACCTTGGAAACAGAAATATTTCTGTGTTTCTGTATATGTAGAACTCATAGCTTCAGCTGTTGTTTCGCCTACAAGAGTACCTGCGTCATTATATACCTTAACCCAGTAAGTTCCTACGCTTTCATCTGCAGAAACAATTACTCTGTACCAATCTTCACTGTTGACACCTGGAATTGACTGAGTGCCAACCGTCAAAGCACCACTTCCGTATGATACTGTCCAGTTAGGATTATTAGTTGCATTATTCGGTGTATTACCGTAGTGACCGAATGCCATTGCACCGCCTGTAAATCTAACCTTCATATCAACGATATATTGTGACGCTTGTTCTGCAAGTTGATATACACCGACAGTTGAACCGCCGCCACCGTTTGATGCAAATTGAAGATACTTTGTATTATCTTCATCCTTCTTAAGTGTTAGAGTTCTTACACCGTTTGAACCGTATATTGACCAGCCGTTAAGAACAAGATCCTTTGAATTGATTGCATTTGATGTAGCTGTGTATCCTACAAGAGAATCGTCATACGAACTCATGTTTTCAGGATAACCGGCATCCGGAGCTATATTAGTTGAACCGCTCGCACCGATTACGGCAAACGGAGTAGATATTTCAAATGATTCATCAAGATATGTTACCTTTGCAGTAACCTTACCGAACCAGTTTGAAACACCGTTTCTTACATTGAAGTAAGCAGTGGTATTTCCGTTAGGGCTTTCACCGTCAGTACCCTCACCTGTACCTTCTGCCTTTGTAAGTGAAATATAGCCGTCTTCTTTATCAAGACCTGTAACTGTCCATTCTACATTAAGACCTTCCTTGTTTGTTAGGTCGCCGCCATATATACCTGTTGCCTTAATTGCAATAGGCTTATGTACAGGCTCGCCTTCATTAGGCTGGTTAATTGTAGTATTAAGTTCAGAAGCAAATTCAACTTTTGATAGAGTTTCTTCTGCCTTTTGACCAAACTCATCATACTTATCTGTTGTACGAACAAGTATGTTATCCAACTTCATAACACTCTGATAACGTCCTGACAAGAATAAGATACCCGTAATCTTATCATTAACGCCGTTTGTAGGAACAATCAACTTGTCTACAACCTTTTCACCGCTCTTATCTGTGATATTGACAGTTGCCAAGCCTTCGTTCTTGTCAACCAATATTGTATAGTGGTACCAAGCTGCGTCTGTAAGAGTTACGGTTGCCGCGTCAACGTCATTAATCTTACAGTTATTAGAATTACCTGCCATATTTATCTTGAAGATATAATTTGAAGTCATACCTGTGTTTGCAGTCGGCATAGTTCCTGATGCTACAACAAATTGTACATCATCTTTGCTTGACTTAGTTAATGCAAGGTCAAATTCTACCGCATACTTATCTTGAGAAGACAAATCAACATCAAATGCCGATGTTGCACTTCTTGTATTCTTATCTGCGTCAGTGTACTGTGCATATTTAGTATTATCTGTACCCAAAGTAATACCGTCTGCATAGTTTGCTGATGCCCAAATATTCTTTAATGCAGATGTATCTGCTACATCTTCATAGTCCTGAGTATATATCTCTGTATATTCTCTCGGTACTTCTGTAGGCTTAACTGTCGGTGTTGCAGTAGGCTCAGCCGTCGGTGTTGTTTCCGGCTGGCTTGTAGGTGCAGTCGGCTTTAGAGTAGGTGCCGGATCAACAGTACCTTCAACACTTGTTGTTGCAAATAAAGGTGTCATTGTCTTTATATCATCCCAAACCATAATTTTAGCCGCTTTACCTTGTAAATCGTAAGCAACTTCACCGCTACCGTTTTCAAGTTTAACATTTTCCTTTAGTTCTACGCCTGCTAAAGTTTTGTTATCGTAATACTTTGAAATTACGATTGTTACTTTGTCAGCTTTAGCATTTGTAATTTTGATTTTTTGATCTTCGTAAACAACGCCTGCCGCCTCCGGAGTTGCAGCTGTAGCAGGTTCGTCTGTTGTAGTAACTCCAGCCGTTGTACTTGGTGAAACAGTCGCAGTAACTTCTTCACCGGAATTTTGTTCACCCTCTGCGCTTGCTGATAAAGGCAATGCAGTGAACGCACTTGCAATCATTGATACAGAAAGTATCGCAGACAGCAATTTTTTTCTTTTCTCCATTTTCTTTTCTCCTCTCTCTCTTAGCTTGATGATCGCTAATCATTAATAACATAATTATACTATAACAATTAAATTTTGTACAGTCCTTTTTTACAATTTCACTAAAATTTTTATCTGAAAAATATTTTTATAATTTTTTTAAAAAAAAGTGTTGACAAATGTATGTGTATCTGATATAATTCACTATGTTGTTTGCAGATGTGGCGGAATTGGCAGACGCGCTAGACTTAGGATCTAGTGTCACCGACGTGGGGGTTCAAGTCCCTTCATCTGCACCAAAATTTATAAACCGTATAAATGCTTGAATATCAAGTGTTTATGCGGTTTTTTAGTGCTTGCGAGAAGAAAATCAACGTGATAAAAAGTGATAAAATGTGATTGATGTCACTTTGCTATCAGAAAAAAGCAATGAAATTTTATCGTCAGACATTTTAGGGTCAAACACATAAAAGCCCCCCTTATCCGTTCCGTGATACACCACTTTAGGGGTTCCGTCCTCATTTACAACTTTACTTGCTTTACTCGGGTTATTTTCCCAATCTCCAAACCAATTTTTAAAATTACCGGATTTAATCTGCACATTATCAGTATTATTTTCAACTGTATCAAGGCTACTGCTATCTAAGCTCTTTAATGAGAATTTTCCTTGTGTTCTGTCTTTTTCTGAGTCCCTTCTACCATTCTCATATACTCTCTGAATCTCCGCCTTTGTTCCTCTCTTCTTCGACAGAAAGCTGTCAACTCTTCTTTTGTCAGCTTTCTTTCTGTACTGTCTGATAAGTTCTCGTGTTTCTCTTTCTGTAAGTCCGTTTCTTGATATTTCACGTCTTATCCCCTCGCTTTCTGCAAAATTTCTAATCTTTTCAATTCCGAATTGTTTAAGCTTTTCCCAAGTTTCATCTGTAGTAATCATTTTTTCGGACATATCCTGCCCTGTGGTCATTGCATAATATCCAACAACTTTACAACCGTTATCCTCTATAAATCCTTCAAGCCCTTTAATGAGATTTCCCCTTCAATTTGCTGATTTCCATTGCTTTGGATAGCAATTCTTCTTGTGTTGCTTTTTCGTGACTTATCATATAGTCTATCATCATTTCTGTTTGAAATGCTTTCTGTGTCATCAACATTATTACTATTATACACTCCTCGTCCACTCTGAATATCTTCAACCCACGCAGTAAATCCTTCTGCGCTTGTGTCAATTTCTTTTGTTTCTTCATTATATAATTCCTCCCTTAGATTATCAATAAAATCTTCATTACCATCAATTTCAATCTGCATTAGGACCTTAAAATCTGTTTTGCTATTGTTTCTCCATATATAAAAATTGTTTCCGATTTCTTTGTAATCTAGCGTTTTTAATTTATTTGCTCTGTTGTTTGCCGATATAACATATTCATCAAGTTGTTTTTTTGCGATAAGGTATATCTATATCATCATTATATCTTATACCCATATCTTCGTCAATATTTGCATCACCATATTCGTTGCTTTTCCCATTCTCCCAAAATACAACGTCTGCATTTTGATTAGGTTTCATACTTTCAGGGAATGTATTAAGCCGGTCTTCTTTGCTCATACTTTGTCTTGCCTTGACATCGTCAGCCTCGATTTCTCCTGCACTTTGATTTCTGTTTTCGTTATCGGAACTTTCACCGGCTGCAAATCCCTCTCTTACTTGTATTGCGTGTTGTACTTCGTGAATGAGTGATTTTAATTTTTCTTGTATATGTCATGCCATTATCTTTAACAGGTACTCCCGAATTTTGATATGCCGTTATAACAAAAGAAGAACAATCATAATGCGGTCTCCATCTCACCGATTAACTGTAACCGTGACTGTCATCATTTGCACTATCTGTCGCCCATTGAACTGCATTATCAATTACCCTATATAAACCTCCTTTTCGACATACAAAAAAGTACATCGAATTTCGATGTACTTTTTAAGCCTTATTTGAAATTTTTAATTTGTCTTTTGAGTAATTATATATCCGTTTGCGTTATCTGTCGGAACAAGGCGGAACGTGACATTTCCGAAATCAGTTCCTGTTGAATCGGTATTTTTAAATACTACGTCCATTCCGTCACCGACATTTTCGGCACTTATAAATTCATATCTGCCGTCTCCGCGATTTGAAACACTGATTTTATAATTACCGTTTTCATATAAAACACTGCCGTTATCGGTTGGGTGATATTCGGGCATATCTGCACCGAAAAGCAATTTATAAGTATCTCTTACGGAATTTTCGGACCATTCAAAATATCCGTTTTTATATTGAGCAGACGTATCCGCACCGTAACCTTCTGTGTAATAATAGAAGATAAAACTTCTTACAAAATCTTCACTTTGTAAATCGTTCTGTGTAAAATACGGTATTACATAACCTTGCTCCGCAAGAAACGATTTTGCATTATCGTCTAAAACAAAAGCCTTTTTTAGTCGCCAAAACAACCTGCGTCCATTATACGCAATCTTCCGTCAAGCCACTTTTCATATATCGCATTCTTCACCGTATCACGGTCAAAAAAGCACCGTTTCATAGGTGCTAAGGCGGGGTAAACCTCGTATATTCACTTATCCCACTCTCCTTTTTCGTATCAAAAAAGCACGCCCTAAGACGTGCTTTAATTCTTATCTTCAATTATCTCCGTTACTAAAAAACAAAGCTTCTGCTTCTGCATATTTTCTTTTAAACAGCTCTTGTTGTTTTTGATATGCTTTAACTGCCTCGTCTGGTGCATCAGGACTTAAAGCCGGTGTTTTTGTATAATCATAGTACGGTGCATATATTTTTTCCAAATTTTTTTCTTCTTCCGTCTTTATTAATCTCATCGCATTATTCCCCCTTCTATCCATTTCTGCACCCTATACTCTGTATATGTTTCGTCATACTCAGTAGCGTCCAATGTTCCTATCGCATACGAACTTACATTAATATTATATCCTTTCTCAATTTCTCTGTCAAGTTTCTTCTTACAATATTTACACAAATATCCTATATAATTTTGTTTATATATCCTTTGTCAATAAGTTTCACAACAATTTTTCCTTGCGATTGTTCCCATTTCGTCACTTTCGCAATCTTTCTCTATCTTGCCGTGAATTTCACCTCGTTTTTGTTACTTAACAGGAATGTCCTTATTTTGTAGATTATTCATCAACTTTTTTTATAATTCTAAAGCAAAGTTGACAAATAGTCTACATTATGATATATTAATAATGACAATAAATGTTTAGACAGGAAGTGATATTTTATGGAATTATATAAGAGAATAAAAGCACGCAGAGAAGAACTCGGAATGTCACAAGAAGAACTTGCAACTAAGTTAGGTTATAAATCCCGTTCAACTATAAATAAAATTGAAATGGGCAAAAATGATATAACTCAATCAAAAATCATAGCTTTTGCCAATGCACTTCAAACAACTCCAAGCTACTTAATGGGACTGGACGAACACGAAACGGAAATATATACAGATGATAAATTTCCAAATCCGAATATAACAGAGGACTACACAACATTCCCCGTTATAGGTGACATAGCGAAAGGATATAATCATATCGCTATTGAATCATGGGACGGAGATAAAGTCGATATTCCTAATTCATATTTAAAAGGACATACTCCGAAAGATTTCTTTGTACTGTGCATTAAGGGTGACAGTATGTATCCTCAATATCAAGACGGCGATAAAGTATTAATCTTACGTCAAAGCACCGTTAATTATAGTGGTGATGTCGGAGCAGTGATATACAATGACGAAATATCAACATTAAAAAAAATCGAGTTTGTAGAAGATGAAGATTGGTTGAGGTTAGTTCCTGTCAATCCGAATGTTCCGCCAATATTAATTGCGGGTGAAGAATTAAAGCACTGCCGAATAATAGGTGTTCCTAAATTGTTGATTAGAGAAATGTAAGTTTAATTTGAAAGGTATGCCCGCCTAACTGCAAAAATATAGCTATTAAGGAAAAACTTTAATGACGTTGTTGACGCTATAACCGATTGACGTTGAACAATATCTAAATTACTTTGTCAGCTGAGATTATTCCTCTGACTATTAGGAGAAAACAATGCAAAATAAAACAAAACTATTTAAAACAGCAATATGTATTATAACCACGTTAATATTAATTTTCGGGACTATTCCCTGTGGTGCGGTTTTATCGGACGAATCAAACGCACCAACTTTCACAAATCTTGTTGTATTTATGAAATTTTCTGACGAGGACGAATTTATCAACAACACTTATGCCGACACAACTGTCCGCAACATTTTAGACAATACATATAATAAAAGTGTATATAATGTCGCTGACTATTTCAAAACAGTAAGCGGCGGGAAAATGAATATGCAAACGCTTTATCTTTTTGACAACAACAATTCGCTCACACTTTCAAAGCCACGCGGTTATTATGCCGAAAAAGATGACCAAAACCCTTACGGTTACGAGAGTGGAGAAGAAAATTCCAGAATGTATGAACTACAGACTGATTGGGCGAATACAATTTCAAACGCAATCACGAACGGAAACAAGCCAAAAGATATAGAAGAAAATCAATACAATTTTGCCGACCTTGACCGAAACCGTGACGGAAAAATTGATTTAATTACTGTGATTTACAAAAATACAACGCAAAATATTTCGGTTGGTTGGAATTCACCTCTTTGGGACTATCACTCATATTCAAATATGATTTCAGTACAAGAAGGAGTTAATACTTATCAGAGCGGAGAATATTTACAGCTAACGTGCAACTACGAAAACGTAAACGGACTTGTGCTTTATCGCGGTGAGGATAATCTGCCTATTTTACCGACAGGTAAAATATGTCACGAAACCATGCACGCACTTGGCTTGAAAGACTTGTACCGCTCCAACCAAACAAGTGCTGTGTATTATATGTCACTGATGGCAAAACATCTAACCCCTATCGGACAGTATATTTCCGTCAAAGAACGCGAATCGCTCGGTTGGCTTGACAATAATCAAATTAAAACCATTGATAAAAACGGTACATACACACTCTACCCTGCCTCAGCTCAAAATGAAGTTGTTGCATATAAACGAGATTTGCCAAACGGAAAAACTCTTTATTTGGAATATCGTCAATTCGATGACAATGGTAACAAATATGATACAAAAAACAAGAAACTCTATTCGTGCAATACCGGTGACTTGATAAAAGGTGTAACACTTAAGAGCGGACTGATTTGCTATCTTGCTAACACAGGTGTACGTTTTCCCTCAAATATAAACACTACAGGCGCTAACTGGAATATGCAGGTCGTTTCTAACGGTCAATACTCAACTATGTCAGATTGTGCAGTCGGTGACGGCGAAGAACTTTATATTGGTAACGACATATTTGTTTATGTAACAAATATGTCAGCAGATAAATTAGAGTTTGAAATTAGCGGAATTGCAGAAACAACCCCTACTCCGACTTTGACTCCGAGTCCTACTCCGAGTCCTACTCCGACTCCTACTATAAATCCCACTCCAACCGTGAGTCCGAGTCCTATTCCGAGTCCTACTCCTACTGCGACTCCACGTCCTACTCATACAACGAGTCCGACAGCAACTCCGACAATAACTCCGACCACGAGTCCGACAGCTACTCCACATCCGACCCCGACAATAACTCCGACAGCGAGTCCGACGGCTACTCCACATCCGACCCCGACAATAACTCCGACAGCAACGCCTACTGCAACTCCAAAACCTACATTAAATCCTACTGCAACTCCGACAGCGAGTCCGACACTAATTCCGACTTCTACCCCAAAACCAACACCACGTCCGACTGCGACTACAAATCCGACAATAACTCCTGCAACAAGCCCAACTGCTACAACGTGTCCTACACATGATATTAACTGCAACATTGAAGGCAACAATATATCTGTTAAACTTACAAACAGCACTTCAGTCGGAATTATCTTAATTTCTGAATTTAATTCGGACGGCAAATTATTACGTTGTACTACCCATTCACCACAGGAGAATATAAGTGTTTCCCTACTTTCTGAAACTCATACCGTAAAAGTTATGTGGTGGAATTCTCTAAACAATCTTGTTCCAATCACCGACTCAAAAACGGTAACGAAATAGTCCAATATATCGCCCCTACATCCACTGTTGACAATCAATACAATATTTGCTGCCGATAGAAGATGTAGTGGGTGGGACGTTTTGGACGTGTCAGGCGTGGTTACACTTTTTGTAGCAGTCGCTTCTCAATAATCTACATCTTCTTTTTGATGCATCATTAATTTGAGCAGTTACTTTAGCCGTATCTTATTTGTGTCACTGCCAAACAACAGCTTGACAATCGGCCTACTTTCACATATAATGTTATTAACAGATAAAGATACTATCGAGCCTTGACTCACTTTCGGGGAATTTTTTTCCTGTCGGTATCTTATCTGTTTTATTTTACCTACTTAATATTCTTGACATTCCTATTTTTATATGATACTGTTATTAACAGAACCGGAGGCATATACGGACTTTGACGGTGAAATATCACCATCTGCCCGCGCCAAAGGTTCTTTTTTGCACACAAAAAACGGAGCAAAAACGCTCCGTTTATCTTCTAAATGTATCTTTTATTTTTTTTACCAATCCCACACATCTGCCGTTACGCAGCTCGTCCATAAATTCGGCTTGTTTTTCCACATACCAAAGTTTTGACGAATCCATACACTTAACCGTCTTAACTGTATCCGCAATCATCACAAATGCAATTACGCACGTCATAATATGTAACGCCGGCAAACTCACGCTGTCAATCATATCAATCGTCACCGGTGCAATAAGCTTAATAAGTGCAACGGTAAATGTACCAAACGCAATTCCGCCTATAAGGCAAACACGTCCGTTTATATTGCCGGGCCAACCTGTATAATCCCACCATCTTTTATGAAACAGCGTTTCCAAAAGCCACGATACAAAATATTCAAGCGAGCAGGTAACCACCATTCCCGCAAAAAACAGTATCAAAGGATTTTCAATCCATCCAAGCAATATCAAATCAAGCATTGCTCCCATACCGTATATAGGGCAAAAGCAAGTGCTTAAAAAGCCGCTGTTTACAAATTTTCTTTGTTGTATGCTGTAATATACCGTTTCATAAGCCCAGCCAATAAAGCTAAATACCGCAAAGCACAAGAAATATTGGCAAAAACTCATCATTTCCCCCCCCTTATTTAAATCATTTGTATTTCCTTATACAATTCAGCATAGTCCCCCGTAATCTTTGTATTTATCTTTCTGTACGCTTCTTTTTTAAATGTTTCATAAAGAGAACAATATTTATCCGCCAAACATACTATCCAGCCTTCTCGGCAGGTCGGCGGAATTACAGTAAGCGGGAACATATGCTTTTTTATAATATCGCGTTCTGTATCGGTTAAATCAAAATCTCTGTCAGCATTTCTAAGAGCCGTCATAGGATGAGTAAAACCGTGTATTCTTCTCTCCTTTTCGCCGTCATGCCAATCATATAAGAAATAATCGTGCAGCAATGCTCCTCTTATAAGGTCACGCTTTTTGTACTTTATACCGAAAAACTCGGCAATTTTAATACTGTAATACGCAACCGCAATCGTATGCAAAAGGCACGAAGTGTCACCGTGCTGAATAAATTTTTCCATACGTCTTAAATGCGATTTTTGTGACAAATTATGCAAACAATACAAAACTGAATTCATTTATTCTACCGCCTTTTTTAATTTACACATAGCCTTCTTTACCTATTATTATAATCACTGACATTTAATATGTCAATATATCTGCCGTCAAATTTATAAAATTTTAATATTACGCAAAAAACAAGCGATTTTCATCGCTTGTTTTTCATCTTATTGAGCTATTATTATACGAATTCTGCCACCCAATGTCTGTGCCTTATCGTAATAAGCAGTAAGCTTATAATTTCCGTTTATAGCATCATCAAGTGTTATCTTCAAATATTTATTAACATCTGTCTTATGATATACAATCACCTTATCACTAAGCAAATATATTTGATTATTGATTTTCGCCTCTGTACGTGTAAGCGAAGTTATATTGCTTGGATACGATGAAAGCTGACGCATACTTTCAATACCTGTCTGATTCATACTGAATCTGTGCGGACCTCTTACATTTGTTGAGAATGCAGTCGCATATGTGTTTTGCGTACCGTCTATATCAATAGTATATGTATGAGTAGTCGAATCAGCAGCAGTGATTACACCGTACTTATAAGCGTCACCCGTTATATCTTTCAATATAAGCTCGTCAATCTCACCGGCTTTATTCTTTGAATAATACAATACGCTTGAAGATTTTATCGTAACACCGTCAAGACGCTGCGGATAAATTCTTGTGTACATTGCTAAATCGTCGCTTGTAGTTCCGGCAGTATCAAGAATCTTCACATCGTCTGCAAGGGTATAATCACCAAATTTATTCTTTTCGGAATTAAACTTACCGCTTACGCTGTCATAACCCTTTGCTCTTGAAAGACTTGCTTTGCCGTTTGTAAATGATACATTTACTACAGCACATTTAAGTGAACTGCAATCTGATGAAGTCGCATATTCATTTACTGTTCCGTCAGGTGTAACAACCTTCGCATAGTAACTTGAATATACTGTATTATCAGGCTTTGTGAAATCTTTTTTTCCTGTTTCCGTAACAAATCCTACTGTTGTGTGTGAAGATGTGCTTTCACTTCCGCCGACAACTCCGGCTACCTCGCCGTTTCTGCCAAGAAGAAGTGTTACGGTATCACCGTACTTAAATGTTCCGCTTGATGAAAGTGCATTAAATGCGTCTACGCTTTCAACAGAATACTCTTTACCCGAAATTTTAACACTTGTCGGCGAATCCTTTGTCGGTGACGCCTTTTCGTACACGCCTGTAACCTTATCCGTATAAGCAAGCACCATATTCAAATCTTTACAATAATAAATAATATCGTTAAGCTGAATTTCCGACGCGTCAACCTTATTACCGCTTCTCATTACTGTTGTCGAACCGTTTGTATCGAAGTTTGCGATCCAATTTGAATTTGTAACCTTGACCGGTCCTTCCATATTACCCTTTTCATAGCTTACGTAATCAACATTACTTCCGTCCATCTTGACATAAAGAATGTCGCCCATTGCCATTTCATTCTTTACAGCACCGTATGTACTCTTATTCTTATCTTTGTAACAAGTTGTGCCGTCTGTTATATCAATCTGTTCAAAACTGCCGTTTTTATAACATATAACTGCATCTGAAAGAAGTGAATAGATTACATATTTATCAAAGCTGTCCGTACCTGTTTCGCTGTCTTTTGCAACAAGCATTGCATAGTCAACAGAACCGTTTGAATTTTTAAACAGCTTGAATGTATCGCCTTTTTCGGCTTGCATTGCGGCATTTTCGTATGTAAGTGCCTGTGACTTGTAATATGTAGTTGTGTTTGAATTGATGTTATACATATCGCCGTCAAGAATTATATCTGAACCGATTACGTTTGAAACGGTGTATTCTTCAACTTGCTGGTCACGCGGTGTAAATGACACAAAATCTTCATCGTTCTTTACGACAATATCGCCTTTTCTGCCGACATAATCACTGTTGAAATTACCGTCAAATTCAAATGTTCCGGCTGTTGTATAGATTTTGTCAGTACCAAGTGAGCTGTCCTCGTTGTGTGACGCAATAATCGTAACACCCTCAATAACTTTACTGTCAAACACTGAAGTTATAAGTTTGCTTTGATTATCTTTGATTTTTGTGTCAAGTGTATTGTAAATAAGTCTTGCAACTTGACGTCTTGTAAGTGCCTCGCCTTGCTCGGCATTTACGTTCTTTGTAATTTCAAGACTGTTTGCAAGCCCCATTTGACCGTAAGGCCATGAATCACCGAAATCCTGTGTTGTGTATCCAAGCACCTTTAATACCATTGTAAGTGCCTCTTCATATGATACCGTATTGTCAGGTCTGAATGTTGAATCAACATATCCCTCCGCAATTCCGGCTGATACAGCGGCCTTTATGTAAGGTGCTGACCAGTGAGCATATGTAACGTCTTTAAAAGGTGATACTTTTAAACCTGTTGCTACTGTATCTTTGTATCTTGATGACGCTACTGCAATTTTTGCAAATTCCGCTCTTGATACATTATCATCAAGTCTTAAATTGCCGTCATCATCGCCGACCATTATATTAAGTTCCGACAAAAGCGACATAATATCTTCGTCATTGTTCCAGTCTGCCAATACAGGCAAAGTCGATAATGACATAGCCGCCGCCAAAACAAAAGAAATTATTTTCTTCATAACTTACTTCCTTTCCGTGCAATATTATCGTACATACTATAAAATCAAGAAAATCTCAGTCCGAGAGAAAATCATTCGTATCGCTGAGTTATCAATCATAACGTAAAGCATCTATCGGATTTAATTTGGCTGCTTTTTTAGCAGGCATATAGCCGAAGAACACACCTATCATCGCCGAAACCGTAAACGATACTACAATAGATGTCGGGGTCGGTAATATATCCATCCCCAAAAGTTTACCTGCCAGTATT
>OGXP01001837.1_pt1 | contig 15861 bp, 14 predicted proteins | sample 1576351 | NCBI WGS metagenome assembly OGXP01 (sample SAMEA3541517, study PRJEB24748) | human gut metagenome | biome: human gut; feature: human-associated habitat; material: faeces | place: China | collected 2012
GGGTAGTTCATATGAAAGCCATTGATAAAGCAAAGAGTTTTTTGAAGAAGTACCGTCATGCATGGGTATTATCATACTTTCTGATCTATATGCCATGGTTTGTTTACCTTGAAAAGCGCACAGATGTACGACATTATATGATACACTCTCCAATTGATAATCATATTCCGTTTATTGAATATTTTATTATCCCTTATTTGTTGTGGTTCATATTCATTGCTGTGACTGTGGCTTATTTCCTGATTAAGGATAAATGGGGATTTTACAGACTATGTGCTTTTTTATTTTCAGGTATGACAATCTTCCTGATCATATGTACGGTCTTTCCAAATGCATTAAATTTAAGACCAACTGTATTTCCACGAGACAATATGTTTACCGATATGGTAAAAGTTCTGTATAAAACAGATACACCGACGAACGTGCTTCCAAGCATCCATGTATTCAACTCTATCGGTGCAGGCATTGCCATCTCACATAGTAATGATCTGAAAAAGCACAGATGGATCCAGATCAGTGCCTATATTCTGGCAACGCTCATTATCCTGTCCACAATGTTCTTAAAACAGCATTCCGTGACGGACGTGATCGCAGCGGTTACGATGGCATGTATTATTTATCCATTCGTGTATGTGACAGCGGATAAGACGGCACCGAAGCTTTCCCAGCAGCCGACGTAATATGAATAATTATGAATCATATAGAAAGATGCAGGTAACTGTTATATAACTGACAGTTATCTGCATCTTTTTAATTTCCATTGTTTTTCCGATCACTACCGTTCAATCCCCGCATACCCTGTGTACTTTTCAAACGCCGACGGAATCGAATACTCCTTCCTGATCTCTTCCGGATGAATAAACAGAAATCCTTTCTCATTCGTCTTCTCCAGCTCATCTACGATCACCTCATATCCTGTCATGTGCCATTCGATATGACTGAAGATATGCTTTGCTTCCGGAAGTTCCTGCACACGGACCGGCATCAGACCGATCGTCTTGCTATATTCCGTAACTTCGTCCATCGAAAGCTTACCTTCCACATTCGGAAATTCATACAGTCCTGCCAGCAGACCTTTTGCCGGGCGCTTCCGGATTGCAATCTGCTTACCGTCTTTGAATATCAGAATGGTTCTTTCTTCGATCTTTCTGGCTTTTGCCTTTTTCTTTACCGGTATCTCTGTCGTTAGATTCTCCTTGCACGCAATACAATATTCTTTTACCGGACATTCCTCACATTTCGGTTCTCCGTTCGGCACACACACGATTGCTCCCAGCTCGATCAGTCCCTGATTGAAATCACTGGCAGCATCGGATGGTATCACCTGTTCCAGTGTGTGTTCAATCTTCTTACGGACACTCTGCTTCATGATATCTTCATAACTTCCAGTGATCCTGGAAATCACCCGGAGTACGTTACCATCCACTGCCGGCTTCGGGATTCCGTAAGCAAATGCGCTGATAGCCCCCGCCGTGTAATTTCCGATTCCTTTCAATTGCAGAATTTCTTCATAAGTATTCGGAAATATGCCTTCATGATCAACCATGATCTGCTGTGCTGCCTTCTGCATATTCCTGACACGGTTATAATATCCAAGACCTTCCCATAGCTTCAGGAGTTTATCCTCTTCTGCTTCTGCGAGATCCTTCACTGTCGGAAGTGCTTTTAAAAAGCGGTCGTAATATCCTTTTACAGCTTCCACCCTTGTCTGCTGCAGCATAATCTCGGATATCCACACCCGGTATGCGTCCGGGTTATGGCGCCACGGAAGATCTCTTTTATTCTCGCGGTACCAGTCCACCAAAGGCTGTACAATCTTAACAAGGTCTTCATCTTTTTTTTCTGTATTTTTCATTTTCTATTGCTTCCCCATTTATTTTACTTTCTCGAACATATGATTCATTATAACTTATCATTCTATACAACGTCAAAGCCCTTTTCCTGGAAATGTCGTCCCGATATCGACATCCTCAGGAAAAGGGCTTTAAGAGAAGGGAATGTGGCTGATCCCTGCCACTAACAATATTATCGTTTGATATTATTATATTCCTGTTTCCTCTATATTTCCAATTGGTTATTCTCATATATTTATAGAAAGATTCTATATATTTTTTAAGCTGATTCTTATTTCTTTGCTCTATAGAGATTATCTATTCCAGTTGTCTTTCATCGGAAAAAGCAATTGGAAAATTTAATCAGAAAAGTCTATACTATTCATAGAAAATAAATATGAATATTTAGGAGGTATTCGGTATGTCAATTACAGCTGAAACAGCGAAAGCGCATGCAAATGATCCTGCCGTATTATGCTGTAGAGCAGAAGGCGGAATTACAATTGAACCGGCAAACTTAGAGGATCCTGCAATCTTCGATGAATTAGTAGATTCAGGTCTTTTAAATCTTGACGGATGTCTGAAGATCGGACAGGTTCTTGGGGCAAAATTAACAAAAACAAGTGATTCCCTCTGTCCACTGACAGCAGATAACGTAGAAGGATTCAAATCAGATGACGATTTAGCAGCAGAAGAAGCTCCTGCTGAAGAGGAAGCTCCTGCCGAAGCCGCACCTGTTGCAAGTGTTCAAGGTGCTGTTACTACAATTAAACATGGTAAAGTAGTCATCTCTATCAAAGAAGGAAAAGATATTTATCTTGAACTTCCTATCTAATTTGAAGAGAACCTATGAAAGTATACGAATAGCAAAGGGCAGATATCATTATACAGATATCTGCCCTTTTTATTTCCGCTCCCAGACAGGATACTCTCTATTCTTCTCTGTCCGCTGCCTCTTCAACTTCTTCCATCCAGTTCATTCTTCCGTAACGCAATGTCACTGCATAGATCTCTTTCTGTAATTTCACAGATAACTGGTTCTTGCGGATTCTCCATTTCCAGTTGGTTCCGACCGTTGACGGTGTATTCATACGGCACTTGTTATCAAGACCAAGGTAATCCTGCATCGGGATCACGCACCATTTTGCGGCACTTCTCATGATCAGGCTGATCAACGGCTTATTCAGTTCTGCTTCCGGTGTGTACGTATCACAGAGATACTCGCGGGTCAGCTTCTGCTCATCCTTACTGATGCTTCCCCACCAGCCTGCAAGCGTCTCATTGTCATGTGTTCCTGTATAAGCAACACTGTTCACCGGATAGTTGTGTGGCAGATAGTCATTCGCACATCCCGAATCTCTCGAGTCAAATGCAAATTCCAGAACCTTCATACCCGGAAATCCACTGTCCCTTACCAGCTCACGTACACTGTCCGTAACGTATCCTAGGTCTTCTGCGATAACTGGTTTTTCACCCAGTGCTTCTCTTACTTTCCAGAACAGATCCATGCCCGGTCCTTTTTCCCAGTGTCCGTCTACCGCCGTCTCTGCCCCGTATGGAATAGAGAAATATTCATCAAATCCACGGAAATGATCGATTCTTACTACATCGTACAGGCGGAACACATATGCCAGACGAGATATCCACCACTGATATCCTGTTTCTTTATGATATCCCCAGCGGTAGAGTGGATTTCCCCATAATTGTCCGGTTGCGGAGAATCCGTCCGGCGGACATCCTGCAACAGCAACCGGTACATTTTCCTCATCTAACTGGAACAATTCCGGATGTGCCCAGGTATCTGCGCTGTCCATTGCAACATAGATCGGGATATCACCGATGATCTGAATGCCTTTTTTGTTCGCATAGGTTTTTAACTGCATCCACTGTTCATAGAACTTGAACTGCATATACTGATGGAATTCGATATCAAAATACAGTTCTTCACGATAATAATCCATCGCAGGTCCCCAGCGCAGCTTGATATCATCTGCCCACAATTTCCATTCCACGCCGTCAAATCTGTCTTTTACTGCCATGAATAATGCATAATCCGACAGCCACCAGCTGTTCTCTTTTACGAACTGCTGATACGCTTCATTCTCATGTACATTACTTCTTTCGTAAGCTTTTCGAAGAAGCGGATAACGTCCTTCGTAAATCTTTTTATAATCAATACTCCCTTTTACTTTTCCCCAGTCTACAGCTTCACATTCTGCTTTTGTCAGAACGCCTTCTTCCACCAGTGCCTCCAGACTGATGAAATATGGATTGCCCGCAAATGTTGAAAAAGACTGATACGGAGAATCTCCGTAGCTTGTAGGACCAAGCGGCAGAATCTGCCAGTAACTCTGTCCTGCTTTTTTTAGCCAGTCCACAAATTCATATGCACTCTTTGAAAAACAGCCGATTCCGTATTCCGATGGAAGGCTGCTGATCGGCATGAGTATGCCTGCTGCTCTTTCGCTCATCTTTTTTCCCTCTTCTTTTCTGTTTATTTTGATTTTCATACCGTCATCTTTTTCTTCTGCCAGCAGATAGGTATCTTTCCGTCTACCGGACTTACAATCTTACCGTCTGCCGGAATAATTGCGACTCCGTCACCTAAGACTTTCTCAGAAAATACCGAATCCGGGACTTCACTTAACGGCACTGCCTTTCCGGTTAACGGTGCAAGAATCACTTGTGGTATATTTTTACCCTTATTCTCGTTCCCAACGAAACCTCCTCATGTTTTCTTATTACATTATTTATGCAACCGTTTGCGTTAATTATAGTCAGATTTTGCATGATTTTCAATGTATTTTCGTTTATAAAATGTAATTCTACCTTTTCAACAATTTGATCTTACCTTTTTTGTGCAATTCTTCTATATACCAATGCACACGTTTGCATTTTATTTCCGCAATTCAATTGCATTATTGATTTATTTGCTGTAAAATATAAGAAAAATACAAAAGCTACGAAAATATAACTCTAACGGAGGTTACTTACATGACCGTAACAATTAAAGATGTGGCTGCGCTGGCAGGTGTTTCCCCTTCCACCGTATCCAGAACCTGCAAAAATAATCCCTCTATCAGTGAAGAGACAAAAGAACGTGTCAGAAAAGCTATGATAGAACTTGGATATGAACCGAATTTTCAGGCAAGCAATCTCGCTTCACAGAATTCACGTACGATCGGCATCATTCTCCCTGCTTCTGCCAAAGAAGTCTACGAGAACTCCTTCTATCTGGAGGCAGTCCAGGGAATCAGCCATTACTGTAACGGCAGACAGTATATGACGACAATTGTAACCGGCCAGGATGAAGCTGAGATCCTTGAAGCAGTCCGCTCTATGTCCCGAAGCGGCAAAGTAGACGGTTTCATCGTACTGGATTTCAAGAAAAAAAATCTGTTTTAAACACCGGGTTTTCCGTCAGGACACCACATACTCTTTAACGAAGGTCTTTTATCTATTCTTATCGGAAAAGCAACACAGTACACCAATCAGACGATCTATATTGACAATGACAATCTGCTTGCCGGCCGGGAAGCAACCGAATATCTGTACCAGCTCGGGCACCGCCGGATCGCCTATCTCGGTTCCGACAGTTCCCTGATCTTCTCCGCCGACCGTAAGGCCGGTTACCAGCTTGCACTCGCAAGCCATCAGCTTCCTGTCCGTCCGGAATACTGTGCGGAAGTAAAGAATGCATCAGAGAATAATGAAGAAGCCATACGCGGACTTCTGCTCCAGGAAGACCGACCGACAGCAATTCTGGTCAGTGATGATATCCTCGCCGTCTCTTTAGAACGAGTCTGCCTGGAAGCTCATCTGTCCATCCCGGAAGATCTGTCCATCATATCTTTCAACAACTCTCTGTTTGCAAGACTGACCTCCCCGCAATTAACTTCAATTGACATCGAAGCCGGTCAGCTTGGAAGTGAAGCTGCCTCCCAGATCATCAACCACATAGAAAATCCAGATCTCCCCGCAACCAAGATCATCGTTCCCCACCATCTGATCGAACGGGACAGTTGTTGCAAAATATAGTTTGAAATAAAAAAGGAAACATATCATGTAATATCTTTCTTACCGCACAGCGGGAGAAAGCATTTACATGATATATTTCCTTTTTTTCCATTCTGTATTATAAAATCTTTGATAAAAATTCCTGCAACCGCGGATCCTTTGGATTGTCGAAGAATTCATCTGGTTTTGCCTGCTCTTTGATCTGTCCGGAATCTATAAAGATAACCCTGGAACCAACCTCCTTGGCAAATCCCATCTCGTGTGTTACCACAACCATCGTCATACCTTCTCTTGCGAGCTGTTTCATCAACTCCAGAACTTCTCCTACCATCTCCGGGTCAAGAGCCGATGTCGGTTCATCGAACAGGATCACATCTGGATCCATTGCCAGGGAACGCACGATCGCGATTCTCTGCTTCTGACCTCCGGATAACTGGGATGGGTAAGAATCCGCCTTCTCGGCAAGTCCTACTCTTTCCAGAAGTTCCATTGCTCTTTTATCTGCCTCTTCCTTGCTCTTTCCGAGAAGCTTGATCGGAGCAAGCGTGATATTTTCCTTGATCGTCTTGTGCGGGAATAAATTAAAATGCTGGAACACCATTCCCATCTTCTGACGGTGCTTATTGATATCCACATGTTTATCTGTAATATCCACGCCTTCAAAATAGATATGTCCCTGATCCGGAACCTCAAGAAGATTCAGAGAACGCAGGAACGTTGACTTACCAGAACCGGATGGTCCTACGACAACGACCACTTCTCCCTTGTGAATCTCTTCATTAATTCCATTCAGCGCATGAAAATCTCCGTATATCTTGTGCAGACCTTCTACTTTGATCAGCACATCATCATTCTTAGTGGTCACTGTTTCTCAACCTCCTCTCCAGTAAGCTGACAAGCTTGGTAAAGATCATTACCATTGCCAGATAGATCAGCGCAACGGCGATTAGCGGCATGAATGCATCATATGTACGGCTCCGGATAATGTCCCCGCCCTTCGTCAGATCCTGTAACGCAATATAACCGGATACAGAAGTCTCTTTCAATAAAGAAATGAATTCATTACAAAGTGTCGGAAGTACATTCTTGAATGCCTGCGGCATAATGATGTACATCATTGTCTGAGCATAATTGAATCCCAGGCTTCGTCCCGCTTCAAACTGTCCGTTATCGATTGACATGATACCGGAACGGAAAATCTCCGCAACATATGCACCTGAGTTAATACCAAATGCAATGATCGCGACCAGTACTTTGCTGATGTCCACACTTCCGAATATGATAAAGTAAATGATCATCAGCTGTACAACAACCGGAGTTCCACGAATCACAGTCAGATATACTTTACAGATTGCGTTCAGAATCTTTAATTTACCGGTCTTATCATGTGTTGTACGGACAATTGCGATCAAGAACCCAAGTACTACACCAATCAATACTGCAAATACTGTAACCAACAAAGTGATCTTCAGACCATCTGTAATATATCTCCAGCGGTTATCTTCTATAAAATTCGAAATAAAACTACTTTTCAATTCCTGCATGTTCTCATCCTACTCTTCTGGATTATTTCTTAACGATGATCATCTGTTTTCCTGTGTAATAGGAATCAGAAAAATCTACCTGTTTCTCTCTTTCCTTTGTAACAGTCATACCAGCCGCACCAAAATCTGCTTTTCCGCTGTCAACTGCTGCAATGATTGAGTCAAATTCCATATCATTTACAGTAAGTTCCATACCAAGTTTATCTGCGATTGCCTGTGCAAAGTCTACATCAACACCAACAATCTTGTTATCTTCATAATATTCATATGGCTCAAATGCAGCATTTGTTGCCATTACAAGTTTACCATTGGAACGGTCAGCATCTGCCGGAGACTCATATCCTTTATCTTCTGTTCCATCGATATAATATCCGATGATTTTGTCAAATGTTCCGTCTTCTTTCAGTTCTTTGATCGCTGCGTTGAATTTATCTTCCAGCTCTGTGTTGCCTTTTTTGAAGCACATTGCATAATCTTCTTCTACATAAGGTGTCTCGAGGATCTTCAGTCCGTCATTTGCATCTACAAATGCTTTTGCAGGCTCGTTATCAATAACAACTGCGTCAATCTTACCTTTTACAAGTGCCTGAACTGCATCTGCACCTTTATTAAAACGTTCCACATGATCATCACCGAAATCATCAGAGCAGTAGATATCACCTGTTGTACCTGTCTGCACACCGATCTTTGCATCTTTCAGATCATCTGCGCTTTCGATTTTTTTTGCTTCTTCTTTTTTAGAACCACATGCTGCCATAGAGAATACGCATGCACCAACCAGCATGACACTGATAACTTTTTTTAACTTCATAATCTTTTTCCTCCATTCTTTTCAATATGTGTATAAAAATACATATATATTTAATATTTTATCATGTTTTAATCAAAAAACAAGTGGATAATTCCACATAATCGTGAAACATCCACTCGTTTTCTTATACATTTCTATGCAATTACAGTCTGAATGATCGTCCAGAGAATGATCAGTGCCCCCAATACGATACGGTAATATCCGAACACTTTGAAATCATGCTGCTTGATATACCCCATCAGGAACTTGATCGCAATAACCGACAGACCAAATGATACGATACATCCCAGCATCAGAAGACCGAACTCTGCACCTGTAAAATGGAAACCAAACTTGATCAGTTTCAGAAGACTTGCACCAAACATTGCGGGAATCGCCAGGAAAAATGTAAATTCTGCTGCCACTTCCCTTGATACACCTATCAGCAGTGCTCCGACAATCGTAGCTCCTGATCTGGATGTTCCCGGAATCAGTGCAAGCATCTGGAAGAATCCAATCCACAACAGCATCTGGACACTGAGCTGTGAAATCTTTGTAACAGAAGGTTTCTTCCCTGCGTTATGCTTCTCAACGACGATGAATAATACACCATAAACGATCAGCATGATCGCTACCGGTAATGGTTTGTAAAAGATCTCATCCAGAATATCGTTAAACAATATTCCAACTATTCCTGCAGGTACTGAGCCGATCAGTACTTTGATCCACATCTGCCATGTCAGCATCTTCTGTTTATGACTTTTTCTCGGTGAAAAGGGATTCAATTTATGGAAGTACAATACGACAACCGCCATGATCGCACCCAGCTGGATCACTACATCGAACATTTCCATAAATGCATCACTCATACTCGGCTTTAATACATTTCCTACCAGAATAAGATGTCCCGTACTGCTGACCGGAAGCCATTCCGTGATTCCCTCCACAATTCCCAAAATAATTACCTTAATAACATCTAACATGTTGCGCTCCTTTCCTTAATCCAGCACATATTTTTCTATAAATTTCGCAACGCCTTCTTCATCATTGGACAGTGTCACATAATCTGCTGCTTCTTTCAGCGATGGAATGGCATTCTCCATTGCTACACCTGTTCCGACTTCTTTTAACATCTTCAGATCATTATTTCCATCTCCGAATGCCATGATCTCTTCTCTTGAAATACCAAGAACTTTCCCAAGTTCGATCATTGCCTTTCCTTTATTGACGCCTGCAGCATTAATCTCCAGATTCATCGGAAGCGCACCGGTAATCTCGATTCCCGGAACCTCTTCTATATCTTTTCTGGCTGCATCACGGTCTTCTACCGATGTAAATAATGCCTGGATCTTATCTACCGGCTGATTCATCTCTTCAAACTTTGCCCTCACATCATCCACGGGTACACGCGTAGACGTAATATAATCTGCCATCGCCGGTATATTCAGATACTTATCAATTCTGGCCAGTGCCTCTTTTGATGCATATCCAATGCCATGATAGTAAATTTCCCTGAACGTATCATAGCGTTCAAATACAGTCAGCATTGCTTCTGCAATATCATACGCAAGAAGTTCTTCCACGATCACCTCATTTTTCTTCATATCTATGACTCTTGCTCCATTTGCAGTAACTGCATAACGGATTTCCTGCAGCCTGATCAGCTCTTTCGGAATGCCGGAAAAAGGTCTTCCTGTCGCCGGCATGACAATGATTCCCTGTTCTGCCGCTCTTTTCAGTACATCTTTCGTGTATGCGGTCAGTTCTTTATTCGTCTTCAGTAAAGTCCCATCTAAATCCATACCGATCATTCTGATCTTATTCTTCATATGTAACTAATTCCTTTCTTTCTCTTGAGAACCGGTACAGATTCTTACTGATCTTATTCTCGCCCTGTTCATAAGCCTGTTCCCCGTGATCGATCATCTTCTGAACAGTCTCTTTATTGCCCGCCGGTGCAAAAAGAACCGCATCCTTTCTCGGAATCATAATGATCAGATCATCTTCTAATTTGTCTGCACACACCTGCCAGATATTTTTGAAACATACGGAACTTGCTTCATGATGTCCGTCTGCCACAATTCCAAATCCTCCGTACCAGGTATTCGCAACTACAAATTCTACATCTCTGTTCAGATTTTCACAAGACTTATGATACAATTCTATGATATCACATTCCGGCGGAAGCATATTGTCTTTTAATATCTCATATACATCTTCGGCCCTTTTGATTGCAAATACAACATTCAAATCCCCAAGCAAACTAATTACCGGAGCATCTTTTTTGGAAAAATTTTTTCCGTTCAATGCATGTGAATCTGTAAGCTCTGTTTTTACCCACGGATAGATCTTATCGCAGATATTTTCATATTTATAATTTTCTTCTTCATATTTTTTCATATTAAATATTCCTCTCTCACTTAGACATTCTCATTATTTATTTTATACACAAATCTCCTCTGTGTAAACCTTTTCCGGATTTGTTTATATAAAGTTTTAAATACCTTTAATCTGTCGAAAGAAACAAAAAACTTCTGTCTCTTCTTATGTTTCCGGTCAAAAATTTGCTTTATCTTATGTTTTGTAGTATAATAGATACGCATTCGCGAAAAGGGAAAGGATATGTTTATGATAAGTATGAAAAAGAAACGAGCATTACGATCGGCTTTGGCAATTACCATCTGTACCGTAACAATTGCTTCTGTTAATACTCCAGTATATTCGGCACCTTCCACAGATGAATTGGAAAGTACCACCTCTGGTTTAAAAGGTGAGTTAAATGATTTGAACAGCCAGTTATCTTCCTTAAGCAAGGAACTGGACAATACTTCAAGCCAGATTGAGGATTTATCTGCTAAGGTTGAAAAATCCAAGCTGGATCTCGCTTCTGCGCAGCTTGATGAAGAAGCGCAGTATGATTCGATGAAAGACCGAATCAAATTCATGTATGAAGGCGGCGGCGCATCTCTGGTTCAGATTCTTCTTACTTCAGAAAGTATGGGAGATTTCCTGAACAAGGCTGAATATGTTGCCACTATTAGTCAGTATGATCGAAAGATGCTGGAAGAATTACAGCAGGTTCGCAGTAATGTAGAACAGAAACAGAATGACCTGGAACAGCAGCAAAGCAAGCTTTCCGGCCTTCAGGAGACATTAACCAGCAAGCGTGATGAATTAAATTCAAAAATTTCATCTACTTCCGGGGAACTGGCAGATTATCAGGCACAATTAGACCGTGCCAAAGCTGCTGAGGAAGCATTAAAGCTTGCACAGAACGATGAAGTCTCAGGATCTGTAAAGGCAGATGACACAAAAAATACTGAGACAAGCAACACTAATACCAATACGAATAACGCGAATAAAAATAATCAGACAGCATCAACAAATACAAATAACACAAATAAGAACAACACTACCAACACCAATACCAACACTAATTCTCCAACTGTTAATAATGGTAATTCAACTCCGGCTTCAACCACAGATGTTGCCCTGTTAGCGGCAATTCTCCAGTGTGAAGCAGGCGGTTATGATGGAATGTTAGCCGTTGCAACTGTTATAATGAACCGTGTGGCAAGTCCGGCATATCCGAACAATCTGCGCGCAGTCATTTACCAGTCCGGTCAGTTTGCCCCAACCTGGAACGGTTCATTGAACCGTGTTCTCAGCAAAGGTGCTTCCTCAACTGCTTATTCTGTTGCCCAGGCAGCACTTGGCGGCGCAAGACATTCTGCAGTTATAAATTGTTTACAGTTCCGCTCAGCATCTACCGGCGTATCTGGTATAAATGTTGGTGGAAATGTATTTTTCTGATTTTTATCAGTTAATTTTGTCTCTTATGTATATTATGAAATAAAAAAATAAGCCTCGTTCGGAGGCTTATTTTTTGTACGATTTATTCATACTCCATAACATCGATCCATTTCATCAGAAAATCTTTTTCCAACCGGATATCTTTCTCAAGTTCTGCGGCAGCAACAATTGGAAGCCATTGTTCTACATACTGTCTTGCGGTATCGCTTTTCTTACAGAATAACTTAAGATAAAGATCTGCACTCTCCTGATCGTGTAATGCAAACAGCAAATATGTCATTGCCGCATCTGCGCTTGCATTTCCCTGTGAAGCATGTGCCCAGTCAATCACAGTCATCTTTCCGTTCTTTTCAACAATTACGTTACTTGGATTAAAATCACCATGACACAATTTTGTATGTCTCGGCATAGATTCCAATCTAGTCAAAAGTTCATAACGCTCTGTTGCATCCAAAACTTTCAGATTTCTTATCTTATTTGCGAGTTTATCTTTTAATTTCGGTAATGTTTCTGCCGTTTTACTCTGTACTTTCAGCTGAAGATCTACAAAATCTGACATATATTTTTCAAGATTGGCACGGTCAATTTTCATCATTTCTTCCAAAGTTTTTCCTTCCCGGTTCTCAATGACCAGCGCCCATTCCCCATTAATCTGAGTTACCTCTTTTAGTTTCGGAATATCCAATCCTGTTTCTTCAACTTTCACAGTGTTCAATGCTTCATTAAATACTGCTGACTTTGGATGATCTGTTACAAATATTTTAACAACACCCTCCTCGGTCTTATAAACTGATTTGTAAGGTCTCTCTACGATCAAATTCTTCTTTTCGAGCTTCATACAGATTCCTCCTTTTTATTGAACTTTGGCCCTTTTCCTTCTTGTTATCTGTATTATATACCTTATTGTCAGATTTTTAAATAGTTTTTTGATATTTTTTTCACTATTTTTCATCCTGCATATTTATTGTTATTTTTTTATCAATATTTTGACATAAGGAAAAGTGCAACGTCAAACGCTGCACTTTTCCTATGCTCAATACATTATCCAACCTCCAAACAAAAACTCATGGATATTATATTTACGCCTTTTTTATTTTCCATAATAGCATTTCAGGTAGATTTCTTTCATCTCACTCATAAGAGGATATCTTGGGTTAGCTCCTGTACACTGGTCGTTGAATGCCTGCTCTGTCATATCATCCAATGTATCCAGGAAGTATTTCTCATCTACACCGTAATCTTTGATTGTCTTCTTGATACCGATCTTGTCTTTCAGTTCTTCCAGTTTTGCAATGAAGTTCTCGAATACTTCTTCGTCTGTCTTACCTTTGCATCCTGCAAAACGTCCTAATTCGGCGTATCTTGCAAGTGCATGTGGATACTGATACTGAGAGAATGTTCCCATTCTTGTAGGTACTTCTGAAGCATTGTAACGCATTACATCTGTAAGGATTACAGCGTTAGCAATACCGTGTGGCAGGTGATGGAATGCTCCAAGTTTATGAGCCATTGAATGGTTCAGTCCAAGGAATGCATTTGCAAATGCCATACCAGCCATGCAGGAAGCATTTGCCATCTTCTCTCTTGCGATTGGATCGTTAGCTCCGTTCTCATATGCAGATGGTAAGTAATCAAATACAGCTTTTACTGCCTTCATAGCAAGACCGTCTGTATAGTCTGTAGCCATGATAGAAACATAAGCCTCGATTGCATGTGTCATAACATCGATACCAGATGCACTTGTCAGTCCCTTAGGTGCTGTCATTGCATTGTCAACATCTACAATAGCCATATTAGGCATTAATTCGTAATCTGTAATTGGCCATTTTACTCCTGTGTCTGCATCTGTGATGATTGCGAATGGAGTTACTTCTGAACCTGTTCCTGAAGATGTTGGGATAGCTATAAAGTAAGCTTTCTCTCCCATCTTAGGGAATGTGTATACTCTCTTACGGATATCCATGAAGTCCATAGCCATATCTTCGAATTTTGCTTCCGGATGCTCATACATTAACCACATAATCTTTCCGGCATCCATTGCGGATCCACCACCAAGAGCGATGATCGTATCTGGCTCAAATGCTCTGATCTGTTCTACACCTCTTCTAGCGCACTGCAGAGTTGGGTCTGGAGCAACTTCAAAGAAGCATGTATGCTGGATTCCCATCTGATCTAATTTATCTTCGATCGGTTTTACATAACCATTCTTGTACAGGAAACTGTCTGTTACGATGAACGCTTTCTTCTTATGCATTACAGTTCCGAGTTCATCTAATGCTACAGGCATGCAGCCTTTCTTAAAGTATACTTTCTCAGGTGTTCTAAACCACAGCATGTTTTCTCTCCTCTCTGCAACTGTCTTGATATTGATCAGGTGTTTCACACCTACGTTCTCAGATACAGAGTTTCCTCCCCAAGAACCACATCCAAGTGTAAGAGATGGAGCAAGTCCGAAGTTGTAAAGGTCTCCGATACCACCCTGTGATGAAGGTGTATTGATCAGGATACGGCAAGTCTTCATAGCCTGCTGATGTTTCTCAATCTTTTCTGTCTGTGATGGGTGGATGTAAAGTGATGATGTATGTCCGTATCCACCATCTGCAACAAGCTGCTCAGCTTTTGCAAGAGCCTCATCAAATGTCTTAGCTCTGTACATTGCAAGTACAGGAGATAATTTCTCATGTGCGAATTCTTCTGAAATATCAACAGATTCTACTTCACCGATCAGGATCTTTGTAGCCTTCGGTACTTCAACACCTGCTAACTTAGCAATCTCATATGCTGATTTTCCAGGAATCTTATTATTTAATGCTCCGTTGATGATGATTGTCTTACGAACTTTTTCAATCTCATCTTTTTTGAGGAAGTAGCATCCTCTGTATGCAAATTCTTCTTTCACTTCTTTATATACTTTTTCCAGAACTGTCACAGACTGCTCTGAAGCACAGATCATACCATTATCAAATGTCTTTGAATGAATGATAGAGTTTACTGCGAGCTTCACATCTGCTGTGTCATCGATGATAACCGGTGTGTTACCAGCTCCAACTCCGAGTGCCGGCTTTCCTGAAGAGTAAGCTGCTTTTACCATTCCAGGACCACCTGTTGCAAGGATGATGTCTGCATTTTTCATAACTTCATTTGTAAGCTCCAGTGATGGTACATCGATCCATCCGATGATTCCTTCCGGTGCTCCTGCCTTTACAGCTGCATCTAAAACTACTTTTGCTGCTGCGATCGTAGCTGCTTTTGCACGTGGATGTGGGCTGATGATGATTGCATTTCTTGTCTTTAAGGAAATCAATGTCTTAAAGATTGCTGTAGACGTTGGGTTTGTTGTCGGAATAACCGCTGCAACAAGACCAATTGGCTCTGCGATCTTCTTGATTCCGAATGCTTTATCTTCCTCAATCACACCACATGTTTTTGTATCTTTATATGCATTGTAAATATATTCTGCTGCATAGTGATTTTTAATTACTTTATCTTCAACGATTCCCATTCCAGTTTCTTCTACTGCCATTTTTGCTAATGGGATACGCATTTTATTTGCTGCCAAAGCTGCTTCAAAAAAGATTTTATCTACCTGCTCTTGTGTAAATGTAGCAAATTCTCTCTGTGCTTCACGCATTGCTTCCATTTTTGCTGTAAGAGCTTCTACACTGTCAATAATTGCTGGTACTACTTCTTTTTTCTTTGCCATACCAATTTTTCCTCCTGTAAATGAGTTAAGTAAATTCTTTTCTACATCCCCTAGTATATTTTCTCGTTAAAAAAATGTCAATAGAAAAATTGATATTTTTTTAACTATCATTGTTTTTCTTATATTTTGACGAAAATGATTGTTTTCTCTATCTTTTTCTTG
>OGXP01001862.1_pt1 | contig 15692 bp, 12 predicted proteins | sample 1576351 | NCBI WGS metagenome assembly OGXP01 (sample SAMEA3541517, study PRJEB24748) | human gut metagenome | biome: human gut; feature: human-associated habitat; material: faeces | place: China | collected 2012
TGGAAGAAACTACACCATCAGCCAGCTACCGTCATTAGAAATAATACTCCCCAAACCGTTCAACAGGCAGCGATACATAAGGTTAATCCTATTGACTATACCCAATATCTCACATATAGTCAGGATATGATTTCCTATACCCTCAGCCATGAAGGCAAAGATTACAAATTCTATATCCCCAAAAAAGTACTTGACTGCTTCAATGACGAGTTCGATTACAGGTTCGTTTCCAACTGTCAGGAACTTACCGATATGGCGGTAGCTTTTTTTGTCGGGTTGCTTGAAACGCCGAATGTTGCAACCGGAGGTGGTGGCGGAGGTTCGCAAAGCGAGCTTCCGTGGAGAGACAAGGACGAAGACGACTTACAATGGGCACACAGATGCGCTCGTGCTGCCAGTCGTTCGTTAGGAAAGAAACCGAAAACAGGATTAAAACGATAAGTCTATGAAGCCAAACCTGAAAAAGAAATTCGATTTTTCCGTAGAAATGAGTGAAGCGGAATCCATAAAAGCCACTCCCAAGAATGAATATCTGGAGGAAGAAAAGCGGTTACTCGATATCAACGCAAGGGAACTTGCCAGCCTGAATGACAACGTGTTCAAGTTGAGAACAGAAGTTGAAAATCTGTCCGGCTCTATACGTGAGTGCAAACCTATCATTTCTAAAGAAATGCAGAATTTAGCAGTAGAATTTGGTGCGACCCTTCTATGCAATTTTCTCAGCCAGATTGAGAGCAAATGTAAGGAAACCGAGCGGAGAATGAAGAAAGCCGACAATGCCATCCCCATCCCAAATACGGCATTCTACATTTTGATTATCATTGTAGTTGCTCTATCTTCCTTTTTCATGTGCATGATAGTGGCTAATGCAGCGATTTTGCATTCCGGATTGATTTGGAAAGCAGTTATCTGCTGTATTCTCATTGCCGTTTTAGGAATTGGTATAGCGTTAATAGTACAGAAGTTTTTGGATAGAGGTAAATAAACGAAAAGTCTCAATCGGATAGAGATTGCTACCAGTTGAGACTTTTATAATATGCCTATGTTATTGAAACTTTATTACAGGAACTACTTTTTCACCAAGTTTGGTCTCATAACGAAATGTTCCTATTTGCATAGCCTTTTTACCTTTAGGTACTTCAATTACCTGATCATCATAAAACAGATTCTGACCATCTGTCACAATATAGACGACCGGCCCAGTAAAAAATGAAGTTGAATACCCTTTCTCCTCGCAATTGGCCAAAGCACCATCCCCAAGAACCTGAAAAACTTCAAATTTTGTTGCGGTAGTAAATACCGTCTGTTGCTCGGCAATCGTAATATCCGATTCGTTAGCATTTGAATTGGTAATACCTATAACAAAAAGTACTGCAATTGTTAATACACACCCAGTAACAATTCCCAAGAAGAATATCAAACCCTTTCTCATAAGTAATATTTTTAATAACATTCAAATATACAACATAATTCTGAATCACAGAACAATTGAGAGCGAAGAAATTACAGCATTAATTTCCTCGCTCTATACATAACTTTATTTACCCAGTGACTTGAACACCTTAGATATGCATCGCTTTTTCTGTTCCATATTTGGATGAACATATAAGTCCAGTGTAGTTGAGATATTTGAATGCCCCAGTAGCACACTAACAGTCTTATAATCACAACCGACCTCTATACAACGAGTCGCAAAACTATGACGGAGTCCATGATACTTCAGCTTGGGAATATCAAGTTTCTCCATAAGCCTTTTATAGTAGTTGCGATATGTGCGTGGCTCTGTCGGACGCTCATCATTAGTAAGAATGTAATAATCGTCATTAATTACTTTTTTCAAAGGCTTTAACATAGTAAGCAATTCTTTGTTTATCGGGATTTCACGGCAAGAGTTTTTTGTCTTTGGCGTGTTGATGACCAGCTCTGTATGTTTTCTCTCTCCTTCTATGATATAGATGCGTTCTATCGTCCGGTTAACGGTTAGAATCCCGTCATATACATTGATGTCGCTCCATTTCAAAGCACAGATCTCCCCTATACGCAGACCGGTACTAAGGCTGATATAGATACCAAGTCCCGGAAAGGAAAAGTGGCTCTGAATATAGTTCAGAATCTTTTTATGATTTGCCACGGACAAGACCTCCAACTTTTTACCAGCAACGTCTGTTGGGTACTTAATATCCCATTCGTAATAGTTCATCCATTCGTTTTTCACCCCGAATTTCATAACCATCTTTAGGACAATAAGAATGTCCTTAACAGATTTCATGCTCAATCCGCCTTCCAACTTTTCAAGCACAAAGCCTTGTACATCATTTTCATGAAGTTCGTTACTCTCACCAAACTTTGGCAAAATGTGATTTTCAAGAATCAACATGTAGGCTGCCAATGTCGATTGTTTCACATACGGTCGCTTGTTCTCTCGCCATGCGTCCGAAATTTCTCTAATTGTCTTCTGAATCATAATTTTGAATTTAATTGGTTCTAATAATTAGAGAAATATAATAGGTAATGTTCCCCTTTTGAGATTTCCAGAGTTTACAGATGAATGGAAGGAGTCTGTGTTATCAGATTTTGTAGAGCGAGTTAAAAGGAAAAATAAAAACAATCTTTGCAAACTGCCACTAACAATTTCCGCACAATATGGCTTGGTTGACCAAATTTCATTCTTCAATAAAGTCATTGCAAGTGAGAATATGTCGAATTACTATTTATTACATAAAGGAGATTTTGCCTATAATAAAAGCTATTCTTCAGAATATCCGTGGGGTGCAATAAAGCGACTTGACTGTTATGAGCAAGGTACATTATCCTCTCTATACATTTGCTTTAAACCGTATAGTCATGTCTCATCGGATTTTTTAACTCACTATTTTGAAACTTCAAAATGGCATCAAGGTATTTCTGAAATCGCAGTTGAAGGAGCAAGGAATCATGGATTGTTAAATGTTGGTATTCAAGATTTTTTTGAGACAAGGCATTGCCTACCTCAAAGTCTCTTAGAGCAAGAGAAAATTGCAAAATTTCTCAACTTAATCGAAGAACGAATCGCGACCCAAAACAAAATCATTGAGGATTTGAAAAAACTAAAGTCTGCGATTATTGAAAAGGTCTTTTGCCCACCAAACCAAAAACAACCTGTATGTCGTATTAAAGGATTTGAACAACCACTGACAACCTATAAGATGAATGCTTTTTGCTCTCGCATTGCAACCAAGAACATGGATGCCAAGTGTTCATTAGTGTTAACTATCGCTGCTCAATATGGTTTAGTTAATCAAGGGTCTTTCTTCAATAAATCAGTTGCAAGTGAAAATCTTACAGGATATTACTTGCTTCATAAAGGAGAGTTTGCTTATAACAGAAGTTACTCTGCTGGATATGATTGGAGAACCGTCAAACGATTGGACAATTGTGACGAAGGTGTTCTATCAACTCTTTATATATGCTTCAAAATAAATGAAACCATAGTTGATTCCGATTTTCTTACCTATTACTTCGAATCAACAAAATGGCATAAAGGATTGTCTGATATAGCAGGTGAAGGGGCAAGGAATCATGGTCTGTTGAATGTATCCATGACAGATTACTTCAACACCAAGCATCGTTTTCCATCTATGGAGGAACAAAAGGTTATCGCCAAAATGTTAAATGCTATCACAGAGAGAGAAAAGAAAGCTATCGTGTTGGGAGAATGCTATCGAAAACAAAAGCAATTCCTACTTTGCCAAATGTTTATATAAACATCTGACGAAGCAAGTATTGTTTCTGCATAATGAATAGTTTCAATAGACTTTGTTCATAATCAATCTTGGAGTTCAGAGCGGATGGCATTTTGGCTATTCCCTGTTGTTTCTCTTTTGTTGGTATCGGGCAAAGTATATTGGCTATATCTTTCAAATAGGCAGTCTTCATAGTACCCTCTGTAACAATGCGACTAATTGCTTTTTTGAAATAAGTTGACGACATGAAATAATATAAGAATTCAACATCTATATTGGACTTTGGTACAATACCCAATATCCCTTGTTTTGTACAAACTGGATATGTCGTTATTGTAATTTCCCCAATGGTAGCACCATTTGAAAATAGAATGGAACGTGTAGGCACAAGCCAAGCTGATGATTTTTGCAATCCAAGTTCTGTAATAAAGTCTTTATTTTCAGTCAAATATTTCTGTTTTAAATCATCTATCTTAACAAATGGTATCTTACCATTATCGTAGAAACTGGCATTTGAAGTTGTTGGAGTTCCACCCTCACCAGCAGTTTCATACAAAGAACCGAACTTAGCAAAATCAGTGTCAAGGGAGTTTATCGCATAATCAATAATCGCAGACCTATAAACTGCACAATCCTTAATCAAGGGACTAAATGATTCTTTATATGCCCAATATGGTGATGATGTATTGACTTCTTTTTCAAGTCTCGGCTTTTCATATTCTGGTTTGTCTGGCAAATCAGCGCAAGACTTTGGTTCAGGAAAACCATTTATAACTTACTTGAATGTGTATTCTAACAATATCATCAATGAGAAAGATTTTCAATATGTAGCAATCAAAGAGGGTGAGAAACAGAATGTTGTAGAATATGGTGATGTATTATTCACGTTATCATCAGAAACTCCAGAGGAAGTTGGTATAGGCTCAGTATATCTTGGCAATGAGAATGTATATCTGAATAGCTTTTGTTTTGGTATTCATATCATAAATACGAAGATAGCTTTCCCTCCATATCTATCTTACTATGTATCTTCAACTCCTTTTCGCAAATTTATCTATCCTTATGCACAAGGAAGTACGAGGTTCAACCTTTGTAAGGTAGATTTTGAAAAGGCAAGTATCAAATTGCCCTCTTTGGAAAATCAAAAACGAATATATTCCATATTGAGCCATATAGAAAGTAAAACAGAAACAGAGAAGAGTCTGCTTGACTTATATAATTCTCAAAAGCAGTATCTGCTTCGCCAGATGTTTATATAAACATCTGATGGAGCAAGTATTGCTTCTGCAAACTAAGGTCGGTTAAAATACTCTGTTCTGCTGATAGTTTGTTATCTATTGTTGACAGTACCCCCACATATTTGAGTTGTTCTGTATATGATGGGCAAAATATTTTGGCTTTACCATAATCCTTGAAATATATGTGAGGTATAGCCATGCCTGTTTTATAAGGTTCAAAGTTGAACACTTTCAGCATATAGTAAAGGTATTGAAGTGAATAACCTTCTTTTGCTTGTAAGGTGTTCAATGTCCCTGTTGCAGAGCATTTGCCAGTAACATAAGAAACTGTCCCAACACCAGAACCATCTTTAATAATATAGACGGCTTCTTTCTCTGCGTTATAATTATCGAGATAGCCAACGATGCCATTTGCACCATACACAGGGTATGTGCCGTTTTCACAAACATCGCTCTCTTGTAGCGTTGAAGAGCTACATTCCAAGCATTCCGATAAGCGAATATTGGGTTTATTGTTGCGAGCTACATTTTGTGCAATTCCCTTGATTAAGGACTCATATTTCTCAATGATTTTGTTTTGGGTTATGATGCGCTCGTCAAGTAACTTTAAAAAAGTGGCAATTTTATCTTCTTCCTGCAAAGATGTAGTATAAACAGGGAAAGAAGCATATTCCTGTGAATTTATACCGGGCTGTCCAGAACGAGCAGACATTACAGAAATCCATTTCTTATATCGAAGTGTATGCAGTTGGGAAAACACAAAATATGAATTGTGCTTATAAATATTTGCACGTATAAGAAATCCGGCAAAATATAGCTTACCATCACTATTGCGGTAAAGATAGCTTTTTCCTGTGCTTGCTCCTGTACGAGCTAGAAGAATATCATTCTCTTTTACGAGATAACGATCCTCCAGTTCTCCATCTGGAGAAACAACATCATCATACAGATATTGAGAAGAAACTTCATCAATATCTGTAATCCGGATATATTTATTATTCCCATCGAAAGATTTGGCTGCAGCATTCATACCATAGTCAAATCCTTTTGCAATATCTCCAAATGTTGCCATTTTCCACTCTCCCGTAAATTCCGGGAATCTCAAATGGGGAACATTGAGGACTTTATTTTCGTTATTATCTGCCATAATCATTATTCTTTATCGGGATTGATATCAAACGGCAACAATTTGTCACCATCATTAAACCGGTCGAAATCAGAGATAAACGAGCGGTCTTGAATCACTTTATATTTTTCATACTCACCATACGCCTTCTCTCGTGCTTCTTCTTGAGAAACTTTACCGGCTGAATCTTGTGCTTGATAGTCCATTGTAGCAAGAAACTGTTCAAGACGCTGCTTCCAGTCTGCCATCGTTGTAATAATATGGCGTTGGGCACGCTGCTCTGCAAATTCAAGAAATGCGTTAGTTATGCCGTTGAGTTCTAAAACCTCTTTGTCTGACAAGTAGTTCTTTGCCACAATCGTATCAGACTTCTGGACTCTGCCATCGGGAGCTTTCTTCCAAGTGGTCAATCCCATGTGTGGCATTTCCGAGTCGGCACGTTCATACACTATTTCGGCAGCGGTACGATGAGTTACAGCCAAGTGCATCATGTTTTGCACCATCTTGAAAAACAATTTGGTACAATCCGATTTCGGATCGTAATCGGCACTGCATTCAGCATAGATGTCTGTTATCTTTTGGTAGTATCTGCGTTCTGATGTGCGTATCTCACGAATGCGCTCCAGCAAATCATCAAAATAATCTTTGCCAAAGTGTTTTCCCTGCTTCAAGCGTTCATCATCAAGCGCATATCCTTTAATAATAAACTCCTTCAATACAGATGTAGCCCAGATACGGAACTGAGTGGCCTGATAGCTATTGACACGATAACCTACTGCAATAATGGCATCCAAATTATAGAACAGCGGTGTACGCTCCACATCCCGTTTTCCCTCTGATTGAATTATCCCAATTTTTCGGATAGTTGCCTCTTTAGTAAGCTCACCTGTTTCGTAAATCTGACCAAGATGATAGTTGACAGTCCGTACATCCACCCCGAACAAATCGGCCATACGCTTTTGTGACATCCAAAATGTTTCACTGTTGAATATCACTTCTATTCGCACTTCGCCTTGCGCTGTTTTATACAGCAAAATGTTAGAATTCAACGAATTTTGCATCAATTCGTTTGTCGAAATTGTTCGAGTAAAATAATCGCGAGCTTGTTGTACCAACACTTTTTTGACATCGGCATTTTCGGCAACAATCATACATGCCATACGAGACAGACGGAAAATATTGACCTTACGGAATGAGCCGCTTCCAATTCTTACCATATCAACCGTTTGGTTGAAATGGTCGTCAACATTCATTCCTTTTTCACCTGCCACCTTGATAGCTTTGTCTATGACTCTTTGGAATTTCCAATAAGCCGAATAGCCCATAGCAGCGCAAAGGTCACGTGAACTCCAGTATTCGTTTCCGCCCCCATCCTGACGGCGTATATTGTCGAATGATGGACGCATTTCAGGGATGTTGTCTATCTCTGCCATAGTGTAATTATTCAACCAGCCCCAATTCTTTCAAATAGATCTCTATCTCCTTATCCAGTTCGGCTCGCTTGGCTTCCAATTCCGTTATTTCAGCCATGACTGCTTTGATGTCGATAGGCTCTTCTTCCTCAAAAGTATCGACATAACGAGAAATATTCAGGTTATAGTCATTTTCGGCGACCTCCTGTAAAGTAGCGAGGTGACTGTACTTTTCAATCTCCTTGCGGTCGCGGTAGGTTTCTACAATCTTCTGGATATGCTGAGGGCGGAGTTTGTTTTGGGTCTTGACCTTTTCAAACTCTTTGCTGGCATCAATGAACAGGATATTATCGTCTTCCTTACGGCATTTCTTCAATACGAGAATACAGGTCGGAATGCTTGTACCATAGAAAATATTGGCAGGCAGCCCGATAATGGCATCAATATAGTTTTTCTTCTCTATCAGGAAACGGCGTATAACGCCCTCTGCATTCCCTCGAAACAATACTCCATGCGGAGCAACGCAAGCCATCGTACCACCTTCATTGAGATGATAGACCATATGCAGGATAAAAGCATAATCGGCCGTTTTCTTAGGCGCAAGTCGACCTGCTTTACTAAAACGGTCGTCGTTGTTGAATTTATCGGCTGCACTCCATTCGGCAGAGAACGGAGGATTTGCAACCACTGCATCGAACTGCATATCATCGAATGCATCCCATTCAAGCGTATCACCATTCTCTATTTTGAAGCTGCTGAACCGGATGCCATGTAGCAACATATTCATTCGAGCAAGATTGTAGGTAGTCGGATTTTTCTCTTGTCCGTAGATATATGCTGCCTTACCGATACTTGCCGCACGGAGCAATAGCGAACCACTACCACAAGTAGGATCATAAACATTACGCAAACGGTTATGCCCAAGAGTAACAATCTCCGCCAATATACGGCTGACCTCTTGCGGAGTATAGAACTCTCCGGCTTTCTTGCCTGCGCCGGCTGCAAACTGGCTAATCATATATTCGTAAGCATCGCCCAAAATATCAATTTCTTGCGAGGCCTCTACACCAAAGTCAATATCGTCCAATGCAAGAAGCACATTGCTGACGAGCGTGTTTTTATCATCTGCTGTTTTTCCCAATTTAGGCGAAGCCAAATCAATGTCCGAGAACAATCCACCAAAATCCTCTTCACTATCCTGTCCCAAAGTGCTGTCTTCTATACGCTTCAACGAGCGTTCCAACATAGGAAGAACATTTTCTTTCCGCTTGATAGCCTCAATTACGGACGAAAACAAGAACTTCGGTTCAATGAAGTAGCCTATATTTTCCAAGCACTGGTTCTTAACCTCTTCCTGCAATTCCGGTGCATCCGAATCGGTCATTTCCCATAATTCCTTGAATGTAACTTCATCATCATCCAACGCACTGTTAGCGTATGTTTCTATCTTCTCCGACAGGTATTTGTAGAAGATGAATCCCAAGGTAAAATACATAAAATCGCTTGCCGACATATTGCCACGCAAACGGTTTGCGACCTCCCAAAGCTGGTCACGGAGTTTCTGTTGCAGTTCTTCGCTCATATCTTTATTGCTCTATATTATCTTGTATTACATCACTTTCCGGCAATGGTATATTGCTCTCTATTATACTTCTCAGGTCATCCAGCACTTTCCCTTTATATGAGAAATATTTTGCCCCTTGATATGCACCCGATGTATTTCGTTTCTCTTCCGGCATAAACGTACCGACAAAAGGGGACAATTTATAAATACGACCTTCGTATTCAACGGAATCATCGCTTGCTACCTTGACTTCCGTATCCGTAGGAATAAAGGTAACACATTCCCCTATTTTAATACCGACCATGCTGAATTTGAAACGTCCTCGCTTTACGGTTCGTTTCTGCACGACAGGCAATGAATCTTTTTCGTTATGACAAACCGGTTTATTATCTACATAGACCGTAACAACCGCATCATCAATCATCTTGGCTATGTCATTGAATATATCCAAAGCTATTTGAGGCGGTACATTGAAAAACTCCCGATTCTGACGAATACGCAAATCCGTCAACCGATCAATAGTCTTGTGTACATGCTTTTCAACATCGTTATATTTGACCGTCTGAATGGTTGCATAAATCTCAAAAGGCAACAGAACAGCCGTGTTGTCAAGTTCCTTGGAACGTATATCTACAGGCCGCGCACTTTTACCGATCTTGACCCAATCCTCACGAAAACTTGGATTAGTCAAGATATACACATATCCGGGTTCATTTGTCTTTACCATATCAGTATTTCTTTTAATCCCAACTGAAAGTGCGTATGATATTACGCAATCTGTCTAAAATCCTCGTCAACGCCTTTCTCGTCTTTATCAATCCGAGATGCTTCTCTTTCAATGCTTTTTGTATGATTTCCGGCTGCTCTTTTTGCAGGTAGTCATATTCTTTGAGGAAGTGATTCAATACCGATGACGATATTTCCTCTTCCTTAGCCAATGAGTTGACGGCATTTTCTCGCTCAACGGCAATATAGTGGTTCAACCGTTCTTCCAAATCGCTTGTACCGTCAGCTTTACCTCGCTGAATCATGAAGTTTTCCTTATCGTCATCCACATTCTTTTGAATGAAACCATCGATAAGTTTGGCTTTGCTGCGCATTTCTGCGTCTTTAATCATCGTATCAATGATATTCTGACGGCGTTCTGCGTAATCGGCACTATATGGGTCAAGTTCTGCAATGAGTTCAAGGATATATGCCACATTGATAATGTCGCTATGTAGGAGTTCAAGGCAGAAATCCACATCACCGAGGTCTCCGTCATCCGGAACATCTGTATCATCATCCGGTTTGGGTGACGGTGCTGGCTCAACGAGTGCAAAAGTATCATGGATATCAAGATACTTACTTCTGAAATCCATAAATTGCTGTTCCGTCATGCCGAGATCATCAGACTCTTCATTATAATCCTCGTATATCTGTATTTCAGCATGTTTACGGATAATATCACGGAACGCCAAAACAAACTCTTTCTTAGCTTTTTCACTCTGCAAAAGGTCTATGCAATTTGTATCCGGATATTTCTTCAAAAAATTGGTAGCAAGCTCCTTGTATTCCTGTTTGACTTCTTCAAACGGAGGTCGCACTATTTCTTCCGGATTGTTACTGTTGCTGAACAATTTGATAGCGGTATCAACATTGCTTTTCAAATCACGGAAACACACAATCTTTCCGAAGCGTTTCTTTTCATTCAGCACACGGTTTGTCCGGCTGAATGCCTGCAACAAGCCGTGGTATTCCATATTCTTGTCTACATAAAGCGTATTGAGTTTCTTGCTGTCAAAACCGGTAAGGAACATTCCGACGACCAGACAAAGATCAAGCGGCTTCATATCAGCTCGCTTCTTTTTCATACGCAGGTTAATGTCATCATAATATGCACGGAAGTTCTCTGTCGTAAACGATGTCCCGAACATTTCATTGTAGTCATCCATGATGGCTTGCAGTTCATCAACCTCACCGGCACTGTCATTCAGATAAGAACCTGTACCCATTCCTGTCAGATCATCATCTTGACTTCCATTGGCTGCATAAGTAAAAACTGCACCTATACGAATCTTGGGATTCAGTTCCTTGAATATCTTGTAATAACGGATAAGCATCGGTACGGACTGTACAGCAAACAATGCATCGAACTCTCCGTCAAATGTTGACTTATTGAAATTATTAAGGATGAATTTGGCGATTTCCGTCATGCGATTGGCACTGCCGTTCTGCACTTCCTCACTGCCATGATAATATTCTACAAGGAAACCGAGAACATTTTCATCGGCAATGGCATCTTTAATCAGATAACGATGTAGACAGTTGCCGAACACCTCTTTGGTCGTATGCCCATCAACTGCATTCTCTGTAAAAATAGGAGTTCCAGTAAATCCGAATATCTGGGCATTATCGAAGAATTGCATAATCTTCTTATGACTCTCCCCGAAGTGACTGCGGTGACACTCATCAAATATCATCACGATACGGGAGTGGCGTATCGAATCTATCTTGCTGCTGTACCATGTCTTACTTACGGCAGCATTGAGTTTCTGAATAGTGGTAATGATAATCTTGGAGTTACTATGCAGCCGTTTTACCAGTTCATCCGTATTGTCCGTACCGTCAACAGCTCCCGGTTCAAAGGCTTCATATTCCGACTGCGTTTGTGTGTCAAGGTCATGACGGTCAACAACGAACATGACCTTATCTACATCATCCAACTCCGAAACAAGCTGTGCTGTCTTGAATGAAGTCAAGGTTTTTCCTGCGCCTGTAGTATGCCAGATATAACCGTTATCGTTGGAGTTCTGTACCCGATCCAATATCTTTTCTACAGCATAGAACTGGTATGGGCGAAGTACCATCAAGCATTTATCCCCTTCATGCAATACGATATATTTTCCGATAATCTTACCGAGCGTACACTTTTCCAAGAAAAATACAGCAAACTTATCCAGTTCATTGAATGGCATATTTGCCGCATCCGTCCAGTTGAACGTGAATTTATATCCACCATTGGGATTATTGGCAAAATAACGAGTGTTTACGCCATTGGAGATAACAAATAGCTGAATATAGTCGAACAGCCCATGAAAGGATGTCTTATGATAGCGTTGTATCTGATTGTATGCCTGCTTGAGTTCTACACCCCGACGCTTCAATTCAATCTGAACCAGAGGGAGGCCATTGATAAGAATCGTCACATCATAGCGACACTTCTTTCGTCCCTCCACCGTAATCTGATTCGACACCTGAAACTCGTTCTGACACCATTGGGTACGATTAAGGAATTCTACCCAAATGCGCTGTCCGTTAGCAGTATCAAGAGGATATAGGTCACGAAGTTTCTTTGCCTTTTCAAAGCGAGTACCACCTTCAAGATATATCACTATCTTCTCAAACTCTTCATCCGTAAATGAGTTACGACCAACTTCCGCCAATTGTTTCTTGTTGTGAATTTCCAACTGCCGTTTGAAATTGGCATAAAGATTGTCTTCTTCAGTAATCTGGACATATTCGTAGCCCATTTGCCGAAGTGTGGCTATAAGTCCAGCTTCCAATGCCGCTTCGCTCTGTATTGACATATTCTTGTGCCCTATTATGGTATTATTACTTATTTATTCCGGCTTACAATATTTTGATACCTAATGCATTTTCTATCTTGCACAAGGTTTCCAATGACAAATTCTCGCGACCTTTCAACACCTTGGAAACATATTGCTGAGTGCAATTCATCTTCTCGGCCAACGCTCGTTGTGTCATGCTAAGTTCTCCCATTCGGTTCGACATGATTGCTGCTATAGCCTGCGAATGGCAAACCCAATCTTTGCTTTTGCATTCCACCGTTTCCTCTTTTACTTCCAATGCGTTGCCTATCTTTTCTTCTGCCATTATATGCATCAAAAATACCTTTGCCCTATTTTGTAGGCAAAAGTACTATAAATAATTGAGACGGCACAACTTTCAGGTTGTTTATTGACAAGTAACTAAATTTAAATCGCCATACTATTTTTGATCATTAAGTTGGAATCATTACCCTAGCACTATTTTTCATGCATATAGTCTTCAAAACTAATTGGTTTATAACAATCAGGAATTTTCACCAACTTCTTTTTGTTGACAACGAATGAAGGATTGTAATGCCAATTATAAAAATTTGAAATAGTAAAGTAATTAAATAGTGCAAGAATGAACGTTATCACAAAAGAAATGGGTTTGAAATTACAAAAATCATTAATCACTTGTACTGTATCATCTGCAGCAACAAAATAGTAATAAGACATTGCCCCTAACGTAATAATCATTATGAACAAACCAACTACAAATAAAGTTGTAGAACGAGTTTTTGATTTTGCAATTTCATAATCAAGAATTTTTTCTTTTTGTTCTGCTCGTTGTTTATTTTCTTGCTCCCATAAATTCTTGATTTTCATCTCAAATATCTCCTTTTCCTTTTTTATACCTTCTTTCTCTGAAACAAGTTGATCTTTGTCTGCTTTTAGAACTTCATTTTCTTGGTATATAATTTTTTCACTATTTTTTAACTCGGCTTCTTTGCTTTCAAGTTCGTGCATACGTTCATTATACTTTTGTTGCATTTTTACTTGATTATCCTTAATTTCTTTTATCTCACCTTGAAGCATTTGAAATAGATTATCAAATTTTTGGGCACGATTTACCTCAATTTGCTCCTGCCGCATAGATTCATCTTTGACCCTTGCCGCAAATGCAGCCTCATCTTTATGTGCAAGTTCATTAAGCTCTTGCACATCTTTTATTTGCCTGCTTGCGATACGAGTTGATAAGTTAACAACATCCCTATCCGTAATTTTATAGATTTCGCGATATTTTTGGATATTATCATCTAATTCTTTAATAATCCTTGCTTTAGGCAAAGATGAATTTAAAGTATATGAAACTAAAGATGTTATCCCCATTGTAGCAACATCATCACTAGTAATATCAATTGTCGGATTACTCAACCAAAGAATATTTAACAAGTCATCTACTTTAATAATTTCTGGCTGATGCTTCTTGCAGCTATATAAATCCTTATACTCTGTATCCGAATAATCATTATCATGACTTATCGCATTATTGACAAACCAACAGTTAACTTTACCAAACTCTTGGATATACTTTTCCCCTCGCTTCTCCCTAACATAAACCAAAGCCATAGCATCATGCAAGGCTGCTTTGTCCGTATTTCTATATTTGCGAATTATAGAAAATTCCTTGCTAAATTTCGCCTTTCCTTGCCATTGTTTTGTTTGTGGTATAACATGGAATTTGAAGTGATTAACAAGTGTATCCTCTAAATTATCCGATATTCTATTTAAATCCGTGCTAGATAAGTGTCTTCTATCGCAAGCATTATAAATATCTTCACGATTTATATTTTTAGCAATAATTGCACTGCTTAAATTTGTAGATTTAAATAACAACAATGCCTGAATCTCCTCTATTGTATCTTTCAGAACTGTAAACTTATAACCTAATTTTCGGCTTACGTCTATAAGAGTATTACAAGTTTCGGTTGATTCTGGAGTATTTAAATCCAAGAGGCTAATAATGAAATTTGTATCTAATAATAGTTCAACATTCATATTGGCATCAGACGGCTGATAGTCCAAATAACATGAAAGCATTGAACCCAAATAAATATCACGAATCTTTTCAAAAATCTCAGGGACTTGTTTAAATGTATCAATGAATTGCGCTATAAGAACATTGTGAGAAGAATCTATCGTAGCTTCACTACTACCATTTGCCAAATAATATGATATCTCACTACGATTTTGTTCTACAAACTTAAATAAATCAACGTCATTATTTGTAGTACCTACATTATACGCTTTACAAAAAGTTTTAAACATATGCACAACTTTCGCCACATCCTCTTTACCTTTTTGTATCAATTCAGAGTAGTCTTCAAATATAAATTTATCAATCCAAAATGAGCCATCATTAAATATCCGCATGTCCTCACGACCATTCGTCTTATTTATTTCTGAAGCAATAACTTTTAAAATATTATTTAAGACGGATATAGGAATGACCAATGAAAACTTTTTCTCAATAGCATCAGTAATTTCTTTCATGCTATTTCCCTTCACCACTCCTAATGGATATAGTTCAGATAGTGCATTTTTTACTATAGGAATAAAAATATCTAATGGACCATGAGCTAATGTCCCTTTATCATAGATATGTGCAAGCACACTATAAGCTATGGCACGATTTTGATAATTCAGTGTTTCAGGCATAAAATTTATACAGTAAAGCTAATTAAACATTAGTAACTTAATCTGACAACATCTTCCGGCAACATAGTATTTCCTGCCTCATCTTTTGGAGCATTCTTAAGAAACAGCATCGGAACTATGGTGTATTTCTTGGCAAACGGCAGCAAATTAGCCTTGCGGAGGAGTTCAGTTGTTAACTGTTTACCATTCTCTTGAGTTGTCCATTTACATTCACCAACCAGCAGATACTTTTTATCAAGCGATTCAGCCATCACATCGAATTCGACCTGTTCCGGCTTCTTATCCTCATTGATAACAGAACCCCACCAGCGTTTTGCCTTGCCGTAAACCACTCCATTGACAAGATTTCCTGTTACGGCATCCCGACATAATTTTTCCC
>OGXP01001885.1_pt1 | contig 15528 bp, 17 predicted proteins | sample 1576351 | NCBI WGS metagenome assembly OGXP01 (sample SAMEA3541517, study PRJEB24748) | human gut metagenome | biome: human gut; feature: human-associated habitat; material: faeces | place: China | collected 2012
ATTCATTCAAAAAACTTTTATTTTAGGCTTGACTTTTAATAGTTAGTCTTTCTTTTTATACTGTTCCAGCATGTTTTCTTCTGCGCCGCAGCCTCGGAAGAGGAACATTGAATTTCTTCAGAGAACTGAAGCAGTAGAAATACACCAGGAATAAAATACTTGTAATACTCCAGGTAAGCGGATAGCTGAACACCACAGTAAGGATGTCCGGCTTCAGCGGAACCGCCACAAGGATCCAGAGGACTCTCAGGGCGCACACTCCTACTGCCGTCATAATCATGGGAATCCAGCAGTCCCCTGTGCCTCTCAGCGCGCCGGAAAGAACCTCGATACACACATAGGTGGCGAAGGCCGGAACCAGGAAATGAAGAATTTCCATTCCCTTGGCTATTACCGCCGCATCTGCCGTAAACATGAGATAAATATAGCCGCCTCCCAGGTACAGGGTTACACTTAAAATAGTCGTAATGAGGAAGCTGAGTCCCAGACACACATAAATTCCCCGCTTTACCCGGTCCAGTTTTCCCGCGCCGTAATTCTGCCCTACAAACGTAGTGATGGAAATACCCAGAGCACTGATAATCATCCAGTAAACGCTGTCGATTTTACTGTAAGCCGTCCACGCTGCCACTGTGTCTGTTCCCAGAGAGTTTACGCTGCTCTGGATAATGATGTTGGAGGCAGAGTACATCACGGACTGGAGGCCAGCCGGCAGGCCAATCCGCACAATACGCATTACCATGAACAGATTCAGACGGATCTTTCGAATCACCAGCCTGTAGGAATCCTTTGTGCGAAGAAGCTGGAGCACAACCAAAACTGCGCTGACAAGCTGGGACACAATCGTCGCAATCGCCGCTCCCCGCACATCCAGCCGAAGCCAGACAACCAGCACCAGATCCAGCACAATATTGGTAAAGCAGCTGGCCATCAGGTAGTATAGAGGCCGCTTGGAATCTCCGATTGCCCTTAAAATACCGGCTCCCATGTTGTAAACCAGGTTTGGAATAATTCCCAGAAAATAAATTCTGATGTAGGACAGGGAATACTGCATAATATCATCCGGCGTTCCCATGGCCCGCAGGGCTATGGGGGAGGCGGCGATTCCAATGACCATAAGTCCTACTCCGCAGGCCAGAGAGAAGGCGATCGCCGTGTGAACAGCCTCGCTGACTCTCTTTTCTCTTCCTCCCCCGTAAAACTGGGAGATAATAACCGTCGCGCCGGAGGAGAGGCCCACAAAGAAGCCGACTAAAAGATTAATCAGCGTTCCCGTGCTTCCTCCTACCGCCGCCAGCGCTTCTTTTCCCACAAACCGGCCTACAATCACTGCGTCTACTGTGTTGTAAAGCTGCTGAAAAAACGTACCAAATAAAATAGGAAAGAAAAAAATGAGGAGCTGCTTCCAGATGACTCCCTCTGTTATGCCATTTCCCTGTTTTCCCTTCTTTCCCGCATTCCGCTCTTTTGCCATGGCATTCATACCTTCTCCCCTTTTCGTATTGTAAGGATTTATCTGTCTGTGTCTATTTCTGATTATCCGTTCAGCTCGGCAATTCTGGTAATCGCCACATAGATGTGGGAAATCTTATACCAGGTGGCAAAATCTACGGTTCCTGTCTGAGGCAGGCCAAAAATAGACTGAAACGCCTTCACCGACCGCTCGGTAGCCGGTCCGTAAATCCCGTCCGGCGTCAGGCTCGGAACAGCCGTATAGACAGTGGCTATGGCGTCCAGCTGTTCCTGAAGCTGGCGGACCTTATCCCCTCTGGAGCCTGTGGACAGTTCCGTTCCAGGATAGGAGGCCGGAATTCCTGAAATCTGCTCCGCTGTATTGATATACAAATCGCTTCCATAGAAATTACGGAGAATTTCCATGGGGCTGTAGCCCTGTTCCCCCAGAGCGCAGGATCCCCACTGTGTCATCCAGCCAGGGCAGCTGACCTTTTTTCCGTCGCAGTACTGGGTGAGAATCGGCTGCTTTACGTCCGGCCGGGACAGATAGCTGTCAAAAATGTCGTCCACCACCACAGAAATCGTATCGAAAATATCTCTTCCGTAAATCCACTTGTGATCAAAGGCTGTGGAGGAGGTGATCGTAAAATCATACCCCTGATTCCTGTACCACTCTGTGTAAACGCGGTTCAGGGTAAAGGACATAATGGCCAGCACATTGGCTACAATGGAAGACTGTGGCCAGGTAGCGTAGATCTCGCTGCTGGCCACGTTCTTTATGTAGTCCCTGTAAGGCACATAGTAGTTTTTTGCGCTTCTGTCGGTGGGAACTCCGTCGTGGACTACCACCGTCTGGGGAACGACCACACGGCTCAGCACAATCTCCCCGCTCTCCCGCACCGGCTTCACCTCTGTCTCCGCAATCTTGGGCGGATACGTCTCATAAAGCGTATGCCCCGGAATCCGGACCGTCTCTGTCTCTGATGCAGAAACCTTCACCGGCCGCAGGCGCACCGGCTGAATCGCCGTCACCCCAGGCAGAATCTCGGTTCCTGTGATTTCCGCGTCCTCATATCCCGGCGCTGAAATCTTCAGATTGTATACGCTGTAGGGCCGGATGGTATTCTGGCTTTCCAGGCTGAGAGCCATATCAGGGGCGGCTAATTCCAGCTGCTCCGTCTGTCCCGACTGATCAGTAGGAAGCTCCTCCAGAATTCTGCCGCCCTCTCCCGGCTCCTGCACCGTCACCACAGCGTCTGTCACTGGAAAATTATTTTCCTCGTTCACTACGTCTACCTGAAGATACCCCCGGCTTTCGGCGGCAGTCTCGCACACCCGCAAATCTGGTCTATACTGTCTCATCACATCTGCCTTTCTGACATCTGCCTTCTGAATTACTATATGATATAAACCGATTTTTGTGTATATGACATGGTTTCTGAAAAAACGGTTCCCGGATCCTGGACTCTATTGTTTTTCCACTTCCACTTATGCGATAGGAGCCGTCACCTTCTCCAGCCAGCTTCTGTCCTCCTCGGAGAGATGGGGAGCCATTACCTCGTATACCTGTCTGTGGTACTCGTTTAAAAGCTCCAGATCCCTCTTCTCCAGCCATCTGGTATCAATGGCGTCTCTGTCAATAGGAACCCAGGTCAGATTTTCAAATTTCATAAACTGGCCGTACTCATTTTTTACGTCCTTCACGCAGAGCATGAGATTTTCTGTTCTGACTCCGAACTTTCCTTCAAAGTACAGGCCCGGCTCGTCAGAGGTCACCATGCCCTCCTCAAACACTGCGTTGTCCTGGCGCTCCGGAACGACTCTCCAGCGGACGCCGTTTGGACGCTCGTGGACGTTTAACAGATATCCCACTCCATGGCCTGTTCCGTGATTGAAATCAAGCCCCTCTCTCCAGAGCAGTTCTCTGGCGGCAAAGTCAAAATTGTAGCCGTGGCAGCCGTAAGGGAATCTCACGTTCAGAAGCCTCAGCATGCAGGCGGCCACCAGAGTGAAGCATTTCTTCTCCTCCTCTGTCACCGGCCCCAGGGCGATGGTTCTGGTAATGTCAGTCGTTCCCTCGTAATACTGTCCGCCGGAATCTACCAGGTAAAGTCCCCTTGGCTCCAGCTTCTTATTGGTTTCCGGAGTGGCGGAATAATGGCAGAGAGCCGCGTTCTCCCCATAGGCAGAGATCGTTCCAAAGCTCAGTCCCAGATTTCCCTCTGTGTCGAATCTCAGCTGATCCAGATGTCTCTGGACAGACATCTCGTCCATATCCAGCGTACCGATATTCTCCTTCATCCAGCGCAGATGACGGATCATGGCCACAGCGTCCTTGATGTGGGCCTTTCTCATATTCTCCATCTCCACAGGATTCTTCACTGCCTTGGCGGAGGCGGTAGGATTCATCTGATTTACAATTTCATTGCTCTCGTCCAGACTCTGGCAGACAGCGAAATTGACGCGGCTCTTCTCCAGCAGGATTCTCTCGTTGCGGAAGGTTTTGGCAAGCACATAGATGTCGTCGTAAGGCTTTATCTTTACGCCCAGCCCCTCCAGGTAAGCCTTTGTCTGGCTGTCCAGAGTCTTATCATTAATAAAGAGGAAGAATTTGTCCTCTGTCACCACTGCGTAGGAAAGCACCACCGGATTGCAGGGCACGTCGTTTCCGCGGATATTCAGCAGCCATACAATGTCGTCCAGCGTCGTTAAAATGTGGACCGTCGCCCTGTTTTTCTTCATGGCCTCTCGCAGATCGGCGATCTTGTCTTTTGCTGATTTTCCCGCATATTTAACGTCCAGAACCCACACCTTTTCTGCCGGAAGGCTGGGACGCTCCGTCCAGAGAGCGCCAATCAGATCCTCTCCGCTGGCAGCAGTCACATTCTTCTTCTGGAGACGGGCCAAAAGCTCCTCGCCAAATTCCTCGTTCACCACGCGGCCGTCAAAGCCCAGCACGCCGTTCTCCGGCATATTCTCTGCCAGGTACTCTTCTATTGTGGGAACTCCCTCCTGTCCCATCTTGAACAGCTTTACCTCGCTGCCCTGCAGCTGCTTTCCGGCCTGCACAAAATAGCGGCCGTCTGTCCAGAGTCCCGCTTCCTTCAGGGTAATCACCGCAGCTCCGGCGGATCCTGTAAAGCCTGTAATAAACTTTCTGCACTCAAAATGGCTTCCCACATACTCTGACTCATGAAAGTCTGAGGTGGGAACCAGATAAGCGTCGATTCCCCTTTCCTTCATCATCGCGCGGAGCGCCTGAATTCTCTCGTTCACTGTATCCATCTTAAAAACCTCCTTTATCCCTTACAGCAGGAAAATATTATGCTTTTCTGCCTCTGCCCGGATGCCGTCCGGCCAGATAGAGGACTGAACCTCTCCAATATGAGCTTTTCTCAAATAAAACATACAGATTCGTGACTGGCCGATACCGCCGCCTACTGTGCACGGCAGTTTTCCCTCCAGAAGTTCCTTCTGGAACGCCAGCTCTGCCCGCTCTTCGCAGCCGGCCTTCTTTAACTGCTCTCTTAAAACTGCCTCGTCTACGCGGATACCCATGGAGGACAGCTCCAGTGCAATGTCAAGTACCGGATAGTACACGATAATGTCGCCGTTTAATTTCCAGTCATCGTAGTCCGGAGCGCGGCCGTCGTGCTTTTCTCCTGATTTCAGCTTATCTCCAATCTGCTCAATGAACACAGCCTTGTGAAGCTTCGCAATCTTGTACTCCCGTTCCTTGGGCGTACAGTCCGGATACATGTCTTCTAACTGCTGAGTAGTCACGAACTCGATGTGATCCGGCAGATATCTGCCTATGTATTCATACTCATAGGCCATATAGTCCTCCGTTACCTTGAGAGCCTTATATACGGCCTTTACAATCAGCTCCAGTGTCTCTCTGGTGCGTTCTTCCCTTGTGATAATCTTCTCCCAGTCCCACTGATCCACATAGAGGGAATGGATGTTATCCGTGTCCTCGTCTCTGCGGATCGCGCTCATGTCTGTGTAAAGGCCTTCGCCTGGCTGAAAGCCATACTGCTTCAGAGCCATTCTCTTCCACTTTGCCAGTGAATGAACAATCTCCGCCGGCCGGTCCTTCTGTTCTTTAATCCCAAAAGAAACCGGGCGTTCCACTCCGTTCAGGTTATCGTTCAGACCTGATTCCGGAAGCACAAACAGGGGCGCAGAAACTCGCGTCAGATTCAGCTGTTTGGCCAGCTCCCTCTGGAAAAAATCCTTAATAATTTTAATCGCCACCTGGGTTTCCCTGAGTCCGATGGCCGGTTCATAGTTTTCTGGTACAATCAAATGTTCCATGATGCAGTCCCCTTACGTCTTTTTCATTTTTTCATTTCATTCATTGACAATTAATTATAGCACCTCTTGATTATTTTGGGAATATCCTACTTTCTTCTTTTTCAGGTATTTTCCCTGAATTTACAGAAAATTATCTGAGACGGCGTAAGAAAAAAATAAGGGAAAGGACTCTGAATTTTCATATTTTTGTGGTAGAGTGGAAAGGAAATAAAAGATTGGCGGCATAAAGCTGCGAAGTACAGGAGAATAAGAATGATTGACTCAAAAGACGATAAAGATAAGAAACAAACAAAAACAGCGGCCGGCAGCGGCATGGAGCGCACTGCGCCTCATGAGATCCGCCCTGCATCAGAGCGGGTGTACTCCTCCGGACGCGGACGAAGCCGGAGGCGGCCTTCCTCCCCAGAGCCGTTGGAGGACGAGCGCTCTGCTTTCTCAGAAGATGACGGAGACGAGATAGATAATCCTGTTTCTGCAAAACAGAGAAAAAGGAATAAGAAAAAGAGAAAAAAGAAATCGCTTTCCATTTCTCTCTCCTCTCTTCCTAAAATAAAGCTTCCCTCTGGCCTTTCTGTTCTGATCGCCAGATTTTCCCAGCTGGCCTGCTGTCTTCTTATGGTGAAAGCGGCATGGACTCCTCTGCTTCCCCTTATAAACGGAAGAGACGGTCTGGGTTCGGTGCGGATGGTCTTAACAGAGAGAAACTACAGCCTGGCCTGCTATCTGGCCCTCTCCGGATCCTATCTGGCCTTTACGGCTCTGTCGTCGCTCTGGATCCTGACAAAACGCCATTTTGCAAGCGGCGACCGGGTAATCAGCGCAGATATGGGGCGGGGCATAACAGCCTTTCTTCTTCTGTCTCTGGCCTTCTGGAACGCGCCTGCAGTCATGGAAGCTCTGGCAGGACAGCCCCTTCTGCCCGGTTCCAGCCGGTTCCTGGAGATTATGGTTCCGCTGTCAAAGCCTCTGTTTAAAACCTGCGTTCTGGGCCTTCTTCTGAGCCTTCTGCGAAGAGTTTTGAAAAAATAGAGAGCTGCTTGCTCCCTCTATTCCTCCAGCAGTCCGCAGGCGATTCTGACCGCATCCTCTACGCAGCCCGGGCAGGTTCTCAGGACGCCCTTTCCTGTCAGCCCCTTCAGTTCCATACAGCTGGTTGAACCGTTTTTCTCGAGGAACTGCTCTCCCACCTGTCTGACTATGCTATAGGTAGACGCTTTCGTCGTAGGATTTTCCCTGCCCTGGCTGTTTCGAAAACCAAGAGCAGCCACAGCGCCGGAAACGGCCCCGCAGGTTTCGTGCATCTGCCCCATTCCAAGGCCAAAGCCCTCCATCAGGCGAAAGCACAGATCCTCGTCCACTCCAACCTCTCCGCTTAAAGCGCAGGCTACAGCCTGAGCGCAGTTATAGCCGCTGCGGTGAAGCGCTGCAGCCTTCTCTGCCAGTTCTTCTACTCTTTCCTCTGTCATATAAATTCTCCTTCTGCAATCCATCATTTTATTGAATGTCTTAAAACAAAAAGACAGGGAATCATGCAATAACACAATTCTCTGTCCTCTGAAATCGGGGCAACAGGATTTGAACCTGCGACCTCTCGGCCCCCAGCCGAGCGCGCTACCAAGCTACGCCATACCCCGGTGCTCATTATTATAGCACAAATTGCAAAAAATGGAAGCCCTATTTTTATTTTTTGAAAAAAATATTTTTTCATGAATATAGATGCTTTTATTTTTTCTTTTATTTCTATAGGAAAATCCTGAAAGATCCGTTATAATTGCAGAAACAGATTTTTTCACCGCGCATTGAGAAGGCTGCGCGGCTGATACGGTTAAAACGAACAGTATAAGGAGGACGCCCATGATCAGCTTTGATTTAGATATGACTCTCTTGGATCACAAAACCGGACAGATTACGCCCAGCGCCCTGAAGGCCGTGGAGCTGCTGCGTAAACGCCACAAGATTGTCCTGGCCACCGGAAGGGACATGGATAATTATTACAGCTGCAGGTACCGGGACATTCTGAAGCCGGATGGAATCGTACACATGAACGGAACCAAGGTAACGGCTGGCGGTACTCTGCTCTATGAGCACACCTTTGATCCGGCGCTTTTAAAGGAACTGCTGGCCTACTGTGACGCTCAGGGCTTTGCCATAGGCGTAACAGTCAAAGATGATGATTTCTATATCCATCCTGAAGTGGTGGAGGAAAGCGATCGGCTTCACTGGGGTATTTCCGGCAGACGCTTTCGCGATCCCGGACAGCTTTTGAATATGAAGATACGAACTCTGGCATTTGTCGGAAACGAGAAACAGGCCGCTCAGATCGAACGGGATTTTCCAACTCTGCGTCTCCCTCTGTTTGCAGGGAAGCACGGCGCAGACGTCATCGAAAAGGGCCATTCCAAGGCGGATGGACTGCGGCTTTTAGCCGGGTATTTCGGGGAGGATCCCTCTTTAAAGGATACCGTGGCCTTTGGGGACAGCATGAATGACATAGAAATCATCCAGGCAGCCGGAACCGGCGTCGCCATGGGGAATGCAATCGAGGAGCTGAAAGCCTGTGCGGATTTTGTCACAGATTCCATTGAAAAAGACGGAATCTGGAAGGCCTGCTCCTGTCTGAAGCTGTTTTAAATTCTGCTCCCTGAGCGTTGATTTCAAAATCTCCCGCGCTCTCAGGCTCCTGCGCGGGAGAGGCGGGCTTCCTTCAAAATTTCTGCCAGCTTATCCGCGCTTACCTGCTGTTCTTCCATCATCTGAGCCAGGCGGCGCAGCTCCTCCTCTTTTTGCTGTTTCAGCAGTTCTTTTTCTCTCTGTCTCAGCTCCTTCAGCTGGGCTTCCTGGGAAGCAATCGTTTCTCTCAGCTCCTCCAGTTTTTCTCTGCTCGTTTTTCTTTTTCCTCTTGGCATATGCTCTGCCTCCTTTTTTTCATCGGGCTCAAATAAAATCTGAATTTTTTTCTGCCTGGCACGCCGCCGTGTTCTGGTACGTCAGGTTTCAGGCTTGTACATTATAATATATGCCAGAAAAGCGGCAAAAGAACAAAAATATAGTTTTTTCTGTCAGAACAGCTCCGGATCCTGTGCCAGCCTTATGAACAACTTCATGGGTTCCGAAATATATTTCCCTTTTAAAAGGGCCAGGTGATTTTCATTTTTCAGAGAAATTCCCTTCAGAGAAAATGTGATCAGGCGGCCTTTTTCCAGCCATTCCTCTGCCAGCCTGTCCGGCAGAAACGTAATTCCCAGCCCTGCTTCCGCCGCATGAAGCAGCGTCTGCGAATTTACGCTCACCCATGAAGCGGAGAGCTTCAAATCCTGCTGGATCATGGCTCCGTCGAAAACGTCACGGATCGCGCTCCCTTTTTCGCGAAGCAGCAGGCACTCCTCCGAAAGAGCTCTGGACGGAAGCGTCCATCCTGATTCCCCTCTCTCCCCCCGGTGAAAAAGTCTCTCTTTAAAATAGTCCGGCGCGCAGAGGGGAATCACCTGGTAGGATGAAAATGAGATACTGTCAAACTTCTCCTGATAGGAGGCCCCCTCAATGAAAGCCATATCGATTTCATTCGCTTCCAGCCTCTGAGACGTTCTCCAGGCGCTGTCCACAGCCACCTCCACCGGAACGTCCGGGGCATGCTTTGAAAATCTGGAGATTATCCCGGGAAGCCAGAAATTTGCGATTGTAATGCTGGATCCCACCCTCAGAGCCGTCCTCTGCTCCAGATTCTCCATGCTTTTTTCCAGCTCCTCATAGGCCTCCAACACCCGGCAGCTTTTTTCGTAGAGCTGCCGCGCCCCATCTGATTCAAACGCAGTCTCCTGGACGCCCTGTCAAACAGCGGCGCGCCTGCCCGATCCTCTAAATCTGCAATTACGTGGGACACTGCTGGCTGAGTCATAAACAGCCGCTTCGCCGCTCTGGTGATGCTCTCCTCCTCGCACACGGCCTTAAAAACGGTCAGATGACGAATCGTCATAGCATCCGTCCTCCTTTCTCTCTGCTTTTCTGTCTTTTATTCATGCTTTTTTAGTTATTATAATAATAAAATTATATAATTTTACTTATGTATTGGCAAGTTTTATAATAGCGTCAGCGCGTAAAGCCATCATTTTTCCTGTGCCTGCGGCGCGTCATGCCTGAAAAAGGCATGCTGCAATACTGTGAAAGGAAGCACTGCTTATGAAAAAAACGACCTTCAGGCAGCTCGCCTGGCTGTTCTGCATTAACTTATTCATCAGCGCCTTTACCTTTGGAGGAGGCTATGTGGTGATACCGATGATCCGTAAATACTTTGTCCAGAAAAAGCATTTTCTCACGGAGGAGGTCATGGAGCTGGCCGCTATTTCCCAGTCCTCGCCCGGTGCGATTGCCGTCAATCTCTCGTCTCTGGCAGGATACAAAACAGCTGGATTGCCCGGCGCTGTTGTCAGCTGCATCGCCTCTGTCCTGCCCGCCCTGATTATCCTGTCTGTGATTTCCGCCTGGTATGAGTCTTTCTCGCAAAATGTTCTGGTAAATGCTGTTTTAAAGGGCATGGAAGCCGGAGCAGCGGCCCTGATCGCAGATTTAATTCTCGATATGGTTCAGGTAATCAAAAACGAGAAAAGCCGCCTTTTAACAGCGATGGTCCCGGCTGCCTTTGCTGCCAGCTTTTTTCTGAATCTCAATGTGGCCCTGATCCTCCTTGCCTGCTGCTGTATCTGCGTCGGTGAAGTGTGGTATACAAATAGAAAGGGAGGATGTTAAAAGCATGTCTGTTATATTTGAACTGCTGCTGGAATTTCTGCAGATTGGCCTGTTCAGCATCGGCGGCGGTTACGCCGTTATTCCGCTGATTAAAGAGCACGCGGTCGATTTGAAGGGATGGCTGTCCATTCAGGAATTTACAGATATTATCACGATTTCCCAGATGACGCCTGGACCGCTGGCCGTGAACACTTCTACCTTCGTAGGCCTGCAGACAGGCGGCCTGGCAGGAGCTGCCGCCGCTACGCTGGGATGCGTATTCTCCGGCTTTGTGATTTCTCTGATTCTATGCAGATGCTTTGAAAGGTACCGGCAGTCTGCCTATGGCCAGCAGATTCTGAAGGGCCTGAAGGCTGCTTCCATTGGCCTGATCCTCTCCGCCGCTATGACTATTTTCGTCATTGCCTTTGCATCCAATGGCTCAGAGCTGGCAGAAAGCACAGATCCCATTAAAAAACTTGCCGAAACGGCAGCCAATCTGAACTGGGCTGCCGTGGCTGTTTTTGCTGCGGCTCTGATTCTGATACGAAAAGTCCGTCTGAATCCTGTTCTCGTCCTGGCATTGTGCGGAATTGCCGGAGGAATCGCCTACCTATAGCAATGATTTCATCTGTCTCACGGCAATACTTTTTAAAAATATATCCGCTCCATGAACAGTGAACGTGCCGTCGAACATATGATAGGATTGTAAACCAATCAGGAAAGGGCAAAGAAACTATGAATTGCTATGATCAGCAGTATTCCGGCGTGAAGGAAAAAGAACCTCTTTCTTCCCGCTCTGTACGCAGTCAGATCGGAAATTCCTCTGCCAGGGACTGGCGGAACGCTAATGTCATGCCAGTCAGAGACAGCGTTTCCGGTCAGGAGTATCAAAATCAGAAGGAGACTGTTGTAGAACGCCAGGCCTTGTATGGGCAATATGGAGAATGGGGATGGAGCTGCCCGAATCCAGGCTGCTCCCCTTCGTGGCAGAATCCAGCCGCGGATCCGGGCCAGACGGCCGCTCCCGGACGCCAGACAGCAGCGGAACCTGGTCCTGGACCTGTCCTCAGGCCAGAGCCAGGAAACAATACAGACGAAAATCCTCCTGTTTCCGGATGTCCGGTTGACTTTTCTAACTACCCTGTGGGCATGGCCTATGTTCCTATGCAGCGGTGGGGAAAAACTTATGATTTGGACGCCGGATTTTCCAGAGGAACCATTTTCCCGGATCTGGATCTTCCATTCTTAGCAGGGAGGTGTATCTGATGTTTGGAACAATGACAAATAATGGAAGCAGAAATTCTTCTGCAGCTCCTGCGGAAAAAGAAGCGCTTATGCGCCAGATTGATCAGGCCAGCTTCGCAATGGATGACGTTCTCCTCTACCTGGATACTCATCCGACGGATCAGGAGGCATTAAATTACTATCATCATGCTGCCGGACTTCGCAGGGAAGCGATGGAGGCCTGGCAGACACAGTATGGTCCTCTTCTGGTTGACTCTGTCAAAAATATGGACCGCTGGACCTGGATGACAGAAAAGTGGCCATGGGAAGGGGAGGTGTAGCTTATGTGGAGATATGAAAAACGGCTTCAGTACCCAGTAAAAATCACTCAGCCAAACCCAAAGATTGCACAGTTTATTATGAGTCAGTATGGTGGGCCAAAAGTCGGTAACAGATTAGCCTCTTAAATCACTTCCCCATCCTCTCGGATCCGATCTGGGGTCTATGAGGTAGTTGGCACGAACCAGTTTTTATCCGTCTGAATCATTCCTCAAAACTATACATATATTTTATTGTATAATAATAATTTAAATAATACTATTTTTATTTCATTATCTATGCTAGTACAAGTAAAATTACTACAGTTACTAAAGCACAAATATCCACATAAAATGCCCTCTCAAATAATTTTTGTTTTCTCATAAGGATACGGGAATTTTGTATTATTTCACTACAAAGTTCTCTTTCCATATTGGCACACCTTTCCATTTGAAAATGCGGTTCGTTCCAATAATCCTTGTATAAAGCCCTCATATAATCTTCCAATTCTAAAGATGAAATATATCCATAATATAATAAATTCTTTTCTATATTTTTATTTTGGCATTTTGGAATTGACTTAGTGAGCGGCTTAAACGAAAACAACGAAAAACCGGTTGATATTAATATAAAAATTACAATCAACGTAAACACACTTACATTTGTCCATTCACGCGTAAAAAGAACCGAAAGTAACGCAACATTAAAAGCTATCAAAGCGCCATTTTTGGCCTCTGCAAAATGAAGCCATGAATTAACATTCTCAAAAATATATTTAAGCTGCTCTATTCTGTTATCAATCTTTTCTTGTTCCATTCATATTTCACCCTTTTTTCTGAGTTCTTCAATCTTAAAAAAAGCTGCTCTTAAAGAATTTTCAAAATCCGGAATAGTATTTTCATATTTTACCGAAATGTCTTCCAAATCGGTCTTTTGTATCCAAGCAACGCGTTCATGCTTCGAAGTAGCCCGAAAAGATTCTACATCAAAATTGCCTTCTATCTGAGCCAATGTAATAATCCCTTTATCCATTTTGTCTGAACTTGCTGCAAAACCATGAGTGATATGATATAGTGCTATAGGTATGGGCTCTTGCATATTTCTATTTTTGTCCAAAACAGGAATTATCTCTATACCAAAATCTTGCTTATATTCTTCTTTGATACGTTGCTCTATGCTCTGATCAATGACCGCTTTAGCACAGCCAAATTCCCATTTTCCGCCAAATTGGGGCCGCGTATTTTTTCTTTGTGCGACTAATATTTTGATCTCTCCTTTTTCGTCTATTGAAAAGCATATTGCTACGCAATGTACTTGCATATATTCTGTCTTGATCAATTTAGTGTAATCATGAGTTGCATTTGCTATAGCATCTTGCAATCTATTCATTTTAGTTGCCAGTCTCCGATCTTGCAAAATTTTACTTAAGGCATAGAAAGGATCACTATACATCCTAGAATCTCTAATAATATCTTCTTTTGGCGGCTGTTCTTTGTGAGCATAATATTCCTTTACCAATTCGTTTTCATCGCAAGCATCAAAGGTAAAACTATCTTCAAAAGCTATTTCTTTTTGGTACTTTTCTAAATATGCTTTGGGATCATGATACCAAATAATAGGGTAAAGTTTATTCTTCCATACACCCTTTAATCTTCTATAGGTTATTATATGTAAATAAGATAATGTATCTGTTCTTTGTGAAATAAGGTATGCTAATTCAAAGCTTAAGGTCAATCTGCCATCCTGTGTTTGTGAAGCTACACGAAATCCGGTATCAATATCATTCCCGAGAAATTCAAAAATTTCATATCCTTCTTTAGATTTATACCGCTCAAAGATATTATCACAGCAATTCTTGGTTGAATTTCCATCATCGATATATCCAATATCTTCTACAACAGCTATCCAGGCAGCCGCTTTTAAAGATAAGTCGTTCTTCTGCTCTTTTAACTCGGAGATTGTCGATACCATTATTCCAAATACTTTATTTACATATCTTCTTAGTTCATTTTCATCTCTGACTTTTACAATGAAAATCTCTTCATCTCCCAAAACTCTCCACATTTCGGATCCTTCTATCTCCTGAAGGACATCTTCTCGGAGTTTTCTGAATATTTGATTTAGTTCATGTGCCCACCCATAATAGTTAGCAGTTTTATATGCTGTAGAATTAACAACATCAAAAGAAAAGAACAGTACTACATCTTTTTTTATAGACTGTTCCTTCCTTTCTGTATTGCCATAATCTGCTTTGTTTTCAAGATCACGTATCTGACCAGCTATGGATTGTAAATTATTGCGCTTTTCGTCTACCATTCTAAATATCCTAACCACTTTCCTCTATTAGCCGCTGCATCTATTGAAACATGAAAATATTTGGCTATTTCAGAGGTATTAACTCTACCGTTTTCTGTGTATTTATCCATAATTTGTTTATAATCCTTCTCCGGCATCAAAAAAGCAGCAGCAAACTCATTTGATTGGTATTCTGTATTAGAATTTCCATTTCGATAATAAGCTATATTGTCTTGATTTCTCCACTGTGTTTCATCAGTCTGAAAACCCATATGCAAAAACAAATGACCTAATTCATGCGCAATTGTAAAATTTCTTCTTTCTTCTGATTGGAAGGGAGAAACTCTTATTTCAAAAGAATTCTCGCTTATTTTTTTTATCCTACCATCAGAAAATCTATCCAATGAAGAGTCCTCGAGCACTTCTCCCCCCATCTTTTTTACAACGCTATCTATATTCGAAATAGGGGTATCTATTTCGTATATCTCTTTAACTGTATAGGCCATAGCATTGATCAGTTCTCTTATTTCACTATGCAATCCCATAATAGCACCACCTTTATAGGTGTTATTATATGTTATTTTGCACAAAAAATCTATATAAATATTGTATAATATGTAACTAGATTTTTTAGTGGTTTTTTCAAATATCACTTATATTAATATTTTATGCTATTTTTCCGCCTATATTTAACAACCTTTACACATTAATATTTTCCATATTTATGTGTAGTAAAATCATACTCTCCCACAATCCGCAGAACTCCCCTCTCATCCGTCACCATACACTGTCCCTCATGGATTCCCGGTTCTGGACAAAGGAAGAACCTCTCCCCCGCTGGATCTGTCTGATAGCCAGTCAACATATACCCGGCATCGTCAAAGAGATACCAGCCAGATGTGCCGCCGGTTACTTCGGTCAGCCAGTACCAGCCGTTTCTGGCGTAAGAGCCATCCTTAAACTGATACCACCAGCGTATGCCGTCAGCGGCCTGGATAAAGCCCTGAGGATATTCCTTCGGGGCTGCCTCCTCCGGCTCTTTCTTTGCGATTGCCGCCTTGAAAGCCTCCCAGGTGTGGGCTGTGTGGTTGTACACGTAAGGGTTCGGGCAAATCTTCCCTGTTACGTCATAATGACGAATCACACGATCTGCCGGAATACCATATTTCTTCATCAGCTCCCTCGTCAGTTCAA
>OGXP01001892.1_pt1 | contig 15451 bp, 15 predicted proteins | sample 1576351 | NCBI WGS metagenome assembly OGXP01 (sample SAMEA3541517, study PRJEB24748) | human gut metagenome | biome: human gut; feature: human-associated habitat; material: faeces | place: China | collected 2012
CCGGCACAATGGAGTCAAATACAGTTTCCGCATCCGGCTCGTACATGTTCCAACAGTCATATAAAAACATGAATTTAATCCTTTTGCTGCTCCCCATGTATATTCTCCAAGTGCTGCAGCATTTACATCTGTATCAAATCCTACAGGAATATTAAAATTATTTTTTATTTTTTTTACAATATTATAATTCTGCCATAAAAGTTTTGGTGTTGTAGTAATGGCTCCATATTCTTCACTTTTTTTATCAAGACATATCGGACCAAAACATCCTATTCCAACTGCTTCTATATTTTTATCTCTGAAGAACTCCACAACTTTATCCATTGTTTCCTCTGGAGTAGTCGTTGGAAAAGAAACACGTTCTTTTATTACTCCGTTTTCATCTCCTATAGCACAGACAAATTTTGTTCCCCCTGCTTCAATAGAACCTAATATCATATTATCTTCCTCCTGAACTTATTATATCATTATATATTTTTTTATTACAGATAAAAAATTTTCAAAAAATTTATGAAAAACAGAATAGGCTGTCACAAAAAATTTGCAACAGCCCCCTTTAATTTTTATTATTTTTTTGCATCAAAAATCTTTACAGCTTCATTTAAAATATCAGAAGCTAATTCTTTTTTACTCTTTTCATCTATATGTACCTGTGTTCCGTCTTTTTTTATAATTGTCACAGCATTATTCATGCTTCTCATAACATGGGCATCATTTGCAACAATCATATCAAGATTTTTCTTTTTAAGTTTTCCAAGAGCATTTTCAAGAATATTTTCTGTTTCAGCTGCAAAACCTATTAAAATCTGCTGATTTTTTTTCTGTCCCATATTAAAAAGAATATCAGGGTTTCTGTCAAGTTCAATTATTAAATCTCCCTCTTTCTTTTTAATTTTTTCCTTTGCACAAACTTTCGGTTTATAATCTGCAACAGCTGCACAGGCAACAGCCATATCCATTCCGTCAAATCTTTCCATTACAGCATGATACATTTCCATAGCTGTTCTTGTTCTTACAAATTCTTTAAGCCCTTTTGGAACTTCTAAATTTGTAGGCCCTGAAACAAGAGTCACTTCTGCCCCCATCTTTACAGCCTGAGAAGCCAGAGAATATCCCATCTGTCCGCTTGAATTGTTACTTAAATATCTTACAGGGTCAATAGGCTCTTCTGTTCTTCCTGCTGTTATTAAAACTTTTTTTCCAAGAAGAGTTTTTTCTGTTTCTATAAAAGAGTCTTCCAATATTTCAACAATCTCATCTTCATTTTTTAAACGACCTTTTGCATTTACATTGCAGGCTAAAAATCCCTCGTCAGCTTCTATAAAATAATAATTTTCATATTTTTTTAATTTTTCTATATTATCTCTTAAAATTGGATTTTCATACATATTTACATTCATTGCAAGAGCAAAGTATTTTGGTTTTGTGCAGGCTGAAATAACTGTTGAAAGCATGTCATCTGCTATTCCGTTTGCAACTTTTCCCACAATATTATAAGTTGCAGGAGCAATTAAAACAACATCTGCCCAATCTGCAAGAGAGATGTGTTCAACTTCATATCCTCTGTTTACGTCCCACATATCAACTACAACTTTATTTCTTGAAAGAGTTTCAAGAGTAAGAGGAGTAATTATTTTTGTAGCATTTTCAGTCATAATAACTTTTACATTGTGACCTTTTTTCTTAAGTTTTGAAATTATATTTGCAGTTTTATATGCAGCAATTCCTCCGCATACACCTATTAAAATATTTTTCATTTTATTCTCCTAAATTTTATAAGTTTTAAAATACTCATCATACATTTCTTTAAATTCTTCAACTGCAGTCTTAGTAAACCCGCCTTTTACAGCAAGAACATTGAAATCAAAATTTTTCATATCGTCCATAAATTCAATGTTATTTTCTGTAAGATAATTTACAAATTTTCTGCTTTTCTTAAAAACTTTATGAATTCTCTCCCCTTTACACATTAAAATACGGTTGTCCCATGAGATAACTTTTAAATCACGAAAAGCTGTATATTTTTTCTTGGCAGCGGAATAATTTTTTACTTTCATAAATTCTGGAAGATCCATAACAGTTTCTATTTCCTGCACAAAATTTATTCCTGATTTTATTAAAAACTCTCTTATCAAATTAAATTTTGTAGCAGAAAAAAATTCATCAATAGGAAGTTTGTATAAAAATTTATTAAGAAAGAAAACTTCCTCTTTGTGAGAACTATCCTGCTCAAGAACTTTTATTTTCTGAATAAAATCCTCTTTTTCTTTTTTCAGCTTTACATTTTCTTCTCTCGCTGATTTAAGATTTTTTTCAAGAATTTCAACCTGCTTTGGAGTCATGTAAGTTTCTTTCATGGTCTGGACTTCTATTTTAAGTCTTTGTATTTCCATTTCTTTTTCTTTTATTTTTACATTTAAACTTTCTATCTCTTTATTAGTGCTGTTATCTTTGTCTTTAAATAATCCCTCTAATAAACCCATAAGACAAAACCTCCGTTACTTGATAAAATATCCTCTCTACTGATTATAATGTATTTTTTTTGAAACTGCAATTAGTTTTAAAAGCAAAATTTTCATTTTTAAATGTTAAAATATTTTTTTAAATATTCTGCTACACCATTATCTATATTTTTCGGTGCTTTATTTTTTATTTTTTCTTTAAGGGATTCAAGACCGTTTTCCATTACAACAGGGTGACCTACTGCCTGCATCATATCAAAATCATTTTCCCCGTCACCGAATGCCATAATTTCATCTAAAGGAATATTAAGTTTTTGAGAAATCATTTTTATTCCTTTCCCTTTGCTGCATTCCTTATGGACAATATCAAGACATCTCGGCTGTGAAATTGTTATATCCACAATATCTGAAAATATTTCTTTCATGTCGTCACGAAGTTTTACTATAACTTCAGGGTCATCTTTTACAATCATTTTTGTCATAACAGGAAATTCTTCAGCTTCTTTAAGTCTTACAAGATTAAAACCTTTTTCTATTGTAAGAACTGCCTCTTCTGTTCCCTCATCTGTGAATAAATCTTTTTTGTAAAATCCGTTGTATGTAACATTTTTTTCTCTGAAATATTTTATAAGTTTTTCAACAATATTGCTTTCCATTATTCTTTCAAAAATAATTTCTTCGTTTTTATCATATATATTTGCACCGTTGTTGCAGATAAGATATATGTCATGCCCTATTCTTTCTTTGAATACTCTTGCAGAACCGATACCTCTCCCTGTTGCTATTGCAAAATCAACACCGTTTTCAATAAGCTTTCTTACAACCTCTCTTGTCTCATCAGAAATTTCACTCTTCCCATTTAAAAGTGTTCCGTCTAAATCTGATACTACTAATCTCATAAATTCCTCCGTCATTTTTATTTCTTCCACTCTATTTTAGCATTAATTTAAATTTAAAACAAAATATAATTATTTTAAAATTTAATTGACTTTTACATTTTTATCTGTTAATATAGTTTTAATATAAAGGGAAATAATTTTGGAGGAATGGAAATGTTATTTATTATCAGGAGAAACAGGAAAAGTAAAAATTTATAATTTAATATCCAAAGTTTCTTTTGATGTGGCTGAATAATAACTTTATTCTTTTGTAAAGATTGGAAATTTGTATTTCCATGAGCATAGATTGATTTTAGCCAATAGTTCATCTATTGGTTTTTATTTTCACAGTTATTTTGAGGTTTAGCTTGTCAAAAGCTAGACCTTTTTATTTTAAAATAGTTTATAAAAAATTTATATATACTTTAAGGAGGGAGAAATGTTTCAATACATTGATACATTAAAAGATATTTTTATCGAGGGAGCAAGATATAAATATATTATTCAAGGTCTTACATTTTCTGTGGGGGTTACATTTGTTTCTGCAGTAATAGGAATTATTTTAGGAATTCTTTTTGCACTTATGAGAATTTCAAGATTTTATCCTTTAAAACATTCTAAAAATTTTAAAGATTTCAATCCTCTTGAGTGGCTTGCAATATGGTACACTGATATTATCAGAGGAACACCTGCTGTTGTTCAGCTTATGATTTTAGCAAATGTTATTTTTGCAGGATTTAGAGATATGCCTGTATTTTTAATTGCAAGCCTTTCATTTGGTATAAACTCTGGTGCTTATGTTTCTGAAATTATAAGAGCCGGTATTGAGGGACTTGACAAAGGACAGATGGAAGCTGCAAGAGCTTTGGGAATGCCTTATGCAACAGCTATGAAAGAAGTTATTATTCCTCAGGCAATTAAAAAAATTCTTCCTGCACTTGTAAGTGAATTTATTACATTATTAAAAGAAACTTCTATTGTAGGATTTATTGGAGGAGTGGACCTTCTTCGTTCAGCAAATATTATTACAAGCCAGACATACAGAGGTGTTGAACCGCTTCTTGCTGTTGGTATCATATATCTTATTATGACAGGTGTGTTCACTAAATTTATGAGAAGTGTAGAAAAGGGGATGAAAGTAAGTGATTAGAGTAGAACATTTATATAAAAATTTTGGTCAGCTTGAAGTTTTAAAAGATATTTCTGTAAATATAAAAAAAGGAGAAGTTATTGCAATAATCGGACCGTCTGGAAGCGGAAAATCAACTTTCTTAAGATGCCTTAATCTTCTTGAAGAACCCACAGGAGGAGCAATATATATAAAAGATAAAAATCTTATGGACGATAAAACTGATATAAATCTTGTAAGAAGAAATGTGGGAATGGTGTTCCAGCACTTTAATCTTTTCCCTCACAAAACAGTTTTAGAAAATCTTACTCTTGCTCCTATGAAAGTAAAAAATATGAAGCAGAGTGAAATTGAAAAGAAAGCATTTATGCTTCTTGAAAAAGTAGGGCTTAAAGAAAAGGCTTCTGCATATCCAAATCAGCTTTCAGGGGGACAAAAACAGAGAATTGCAATAGCAAGAGCTCTTGCAATGGACCCTGAAGTAATTCTTTTTGACGAACCTACATCAGCTCTTGACCCAGAAATGATAAAAGAAGTTCTTGACGTTATGAAAGATCTGGCTGAAGAGGGAATGACAATGATAATTGTTACACATGAAATGGGATTTGCAAAAAATGTTGCAGACAGAGTTTTCTTTATGGACAGAGGAAATATTTTAGAAGATACAACTCCGGAAGAATTATTTAACAATCCAAAACACGAAAGAACACAAGAGTTTTTAAATAAAGTTTTAAATCGTTAATTTTTTATTTTAGTTTTATACAATATATTTTTTAAGGGGGATTAAAAATGAAAAAAGTTGTAAAATTGCTAGGTGTTTTAATGTTAATGTTATGTTTTGCTTTTACAGCAAACGGTGCAGAGAAAAAAGAAAAACTTTATGTGGGAACAAATGCTGAATTCCCTCCGTTTGAATATCTTGCAGAAGGAAAAGTTGTAGGATTTGACATTGACTTTATAAATGCAATAGGAGAAGTAATGGGAAAAGAAATCGTTGTTAAAGATATGAGCTTTGACGGACTTTTACCTGCTCTTCAAACAAATAAAGTTGATGTTGTTGTTGCAGGAATGACTGCAACTGAAGAAAGAAAAAAAGCTGTTAATTTTTCTCAGCCATATTATTCTGCAAACCAAGTTATAATTCTTGCTGAAGGAAACAACGATATAAAAGATTTTGCTGATTTAAAAGGTAAAAAAGTTGCTGTTATGCTTGGATTTACAGGAGATGTTGTTGTAAGTGAAATGAAAGATGTAAAAGTTGAAAGATTTAATGCTGCTTATGCTGGAATTATGGCTCTTCAAAATGGAAAAGTTGATGCAGTTGTTCTTGACTCTGAAACAGCAAATAACTATGTTGCAAAAAACAGCGGATTAAAACTTGCTGAGGGTAAAGGGGAAGCTGAAGATTATGCTATAGCTGTTAAAAAATCTGATGTAAAATTATTAGAAGAAATAAATGCTGCTATTGACCAAATTAAAGCTGACGGAACTTTCGGAAAAATAATTGAAAAACATTTTAACTAATATTTAAAAACTAATATTAATAATAAAAAAAGGGAGCTGCTGCAATGTGTAGTGATCCCTTTTTTTTAATAATATTTTATTAATTTTAATCATTAATATGGTATCATATTATAGATACTACTTCATATCCCTCTTCAGAAATTAAATTTTTAAATACATCATCAGATATTTCTTTATCCATTGTTACTTTTGCAGTTTTTTCTTCCAGATTTACAGTTACATCACTTACTCCGTCAAGTCCTCTCAATGCTTTTTCAACATGAGAACTGCAGTGTCCGCACATCATTCCCTCTATTTTTAATATTTTTACCATAAAAATCAGCCTCCTTAAACAAAGATTATCCTACAGCCCTATATTAGCACAAAGAAAATAAAATTGTAAGAAGAAATTTATTATTTTAATAAAGAAATTTTTTAAAAAATTCGTTTAATTTTTACAAAATTTTAAAATTTCTTTGTAGAAATGTAGACAAATAAGTTTAAAAATTGTATTATGAAGGTAACTGAAGTATTTAGGAGGAAAAGATATGAAAGGAGAAGAAATACTTAATTTTTTAACAAGTCTTGCAGAAGGAATTTCAGCAATGTTTGGTCCTGACTGCGAAGTTATTATTCACGATTTAAAGAAAAAAGGAGTAGTAACTGCTATTTACAACGGTCATGTCACAGGAAGAAAAAAAGGAGATAAATTAAATCTTCTTGGAATTTATAAAATGGAAGAGGCTATGGAGGGAAGAGATTTTTACAACTGCCTTTGCAAAACCCACGAGGGCAGACTTATAAAATCTACAACTGTACATTTTAAAGATAAAAATTATCACTATGCTTTTGGTATAAATTATGATTTTACAAAACTTTCTCTTGCAGAAAGTGTGCTTAGCAACCTAGTTAAAACAGGAACTGAGGTTGAAAAAGTTATAAATGGAAATCCATCTGAAAAAATTATAGATGATATTTTCTTAGACGGGGTAAAAATGGTTGGAAAGCCTATTGCTCTTATGAATAAGGAAGACAGAATGACTCTTGTAAGATATCTTAAAGATAACGGCGGTTTTTCTCTAAAAAAAGGAATTCAGACTGTAGCTAAAAAAATGCACGTTTCAAGATATACAATTTACAATTATCTTAAAGCATTTGAAGAGGAAGAAAATCAAAATTAAATTTAAAAACAGCTTTTTATGATAAAATAAAAAAATCATAAAAGGCTGTTTTTGTTTTTAAAATTTTTTAGAATCAAAAAAATGTATGACAGCAAAAATAATTCCTAAGTATGCAGAATAAAAATGAATATCAGAATAAATTTCGTAAGAAACTCTAGCTTGTTTGTATTGCAGTATTTTTATTCCAGTAAAAAATAAAAGTATAAAAATATTTAAAAGAATAAATATAACTGCAGTTTTAAATCTTCTTTTAAAATTATATTTTCCTTTAAAAATATTTTTATACCAAAATCTGTTAAGAAATATATGAAGAATAGTAAAGAATAATAAAAATATTCCTAAAAATTTGTGAGTTTTTTCTCCTGTAAAATTATAAAACATAAGAAAAATAAAAGAAAGAGACATAAATATATCTGTAGTAATTTTAAGCAAACTTTTCATATAAAAATCCTCCGAAATATTTTAAAGAGGTCCGCTTTTATTCTGCAGACCTCTTTTAGAAAATAAAAAATTAAAAAATGAAATATGTTATTAAAAAATTAAAATCTGTATTCAAAACCTGCATAGAAAGATCTTTCACTTGCCGGGTCATAAACTTGAACACCGTTTTCTAAAGCTTCCTGGTCAAAGTTTTGTCTGTCAAGAAGATTGTTTATTCCTCCGTAAAGTTTTAAGCCATTATCCATAGAATAGTTTGCTGTTAAATCAAGAGTGATATAGCTTCTTGCTTTGTATTTATTTGCTCTGTCAAGATAATATCCATCTTTATAGTTAAATGTTAAGATAGTATTAAATTTATCAGTCCATCTCACTCCTGTTCCAATATTAGCATTTAATTTTGAAGTGTAAGGAACTTGATTTCCCTCAATAGATTTATCATCACTATTTTCTGTAATTTCTGCATCAACATATGAAATTCCTTCAAAGAAGAAAAGTTTTCCATAATCTTGACTTAAATTAAGTTCCACACCTTTTCTTTGTGTTTCATCAAGATTATAATAAGCCCATTCATTTCCGTGTGAAATTTCGTCATAATAAATTTCTCCCTTTGTTCTTCCCACAAAAGCATTAAGCTGAACAACAGAACCTAAAACATAATCTTTTAATCCTATTTCAAGAGTTTGGTTTGTTTCAGCATCAAGGTCATTTACAGAATATCCTGCTGTTCCATTTTTATCTTGGAATTCAGTTGGGGCAGGAGTTCTGAAACTCTGCTCTGCTCTTACATAAATATTTCCTGTATCAGAATAGATATAGTTCACAGCTGCTTCATAGCTGTCATTTATCATAGATTTTTTTATTTTACTTGGTGTTAATCCTCCGTCTATATATCCATTTACAACATTAATAGAGCCAAGAGGACCATTCATTGTTTCAGGCATAACTTTGTGATAATAGTGAGAATTTTTTGTTGTATCAAAATATGTCCACTCTCTTCTTACCCCCTGCATAAATTCAAACTGTCCTACAGTTGTTTTATTGAAAATATATGCTCCGTGGCTCTCTTTTTCACTGTCAAGATTATAAACTTTATACATATCCAAGAAATTATCAAAATCTCTTTGAGATTTCTGCATTTTATAATCATATCCTAAAATAAAATAACTTTTTTCTCCGTAATTATATTTTAAAGATGGATTGATTTTAAATTTTTCCTCTGTGAAAGTTCCTATATAATCAGCATAGTATGAATAATATTTATTAAATATATATTTATCTGCAATAACATTCATTTCTCTCTGCTTAATATCGTTTGTTGTTTTCTGCCAGCTTGCAGTCAGATTAAAATCAAGATTATCTGTAAGTTCTCTTTTATAATTTGCAGAAATATCATCTCTTTTTATTTCACTTTTTGATAAAATATCATAAGAATTATCTAATTTTCCACTGATAGGAAGTTGCATTCCTCCAATATTTGGTCTTCCGCTTATTGGAAGTTTATCCCCTGTTTTATCTACACCAGATTGATTATTATCTGCTTTCCACTCATCTCTTGTTAAAAGGTCGGCAGTTTCAGTTTCCTTTTCATAATGTGCATATCTTATTGATAAGTTTGATTTGTCATCAATTTTTATTAGTCCTGTAACATCAACATTATAATTTTTATTTGTTTCATCATCTCTGTTTGTTTTGCTATCTTCCCCTTGGTAGTTTACAAGAACTGAAAATCTGTCATTTATTTTTGCAGCAGTTCCAGCTTTAAAAATTTTTTCATTATTGCTTCCATATCTTGCTCCAACATATGATTCACTTTTTTCAACAGAGTCTTTTGTTATAATATTAACAACTCCTCCGTTAGCTCCGTCTCCAAAAAGAACTCCGTTTCCTCCCGGAAGAATTTCTATTTTTTCAATATTTGAAACAGGTATACTGTTTAAAGGCAATGTTCCATGATTAATATCAATTGGATTTAAACTCATTCCGTCAACCATAACCTGAACTGTTCCTTTTGAATTAAGCCCGCTTCCTCTCATTTCTATTGATTGTCCTATAGCATCGTTTTTAATAGTTATTAAAGGAGAGTTTTCTAAAATCTCATAAACATCTTTGTAGTTTTTTTCTTCTATTTCACTTTGTGTGATAACCTGAATGTTTTTAGGTGTGTTCTGTAAACTTTCTTCAAAACCATTTGTAGATTTTACATATGTTTTGTCAAGAGTTACCTCTGCTGTATTTTCTGCATAAGCTGCAGCACTTATAATAAAAGCTGCTAATAAAGTTTTTTTCATAAAATTTTACCTTCCCTCTATAAAAATTTTTGTAGTCTAAAAATCATGTAAGATTTATAGCATAATTTTATTTAGCTTGTCAAACTATTTTTTGATTAAATTTTTTGAAATTGACATATGATGAATTTTATAGTATTATTACACTTGCGAAATAACAAGAATTTACACAACAAAAAATATTTTTATAAAATTTTAAAATTTATAAATAAAATCACAGATACCAAAAAATAATAAAAAAAGCTGTACTTTTAGTGAATAAAAATGTATAATGCTCAAATATAAAATAGTATTTTTGTAATTTAATAAATTTGTTTAGGGAGGTTTTATGAAAATAATTATTATTGGCGGAGTTGCAGCAGGAATGTCAGCAGCAGCAAAAGCCAGCAGGCTTAACAAAGATGCTGAGCTTGTAATTTATGAAAAAACGGAAATAGTTTCTTGGGGGGCCTGCGGTCTTCCATATTATGTTGGAAATTTTTACGAAGATCCAAATAATATGATAGCAAGACCTGTTCATAAATTTTTAGAAGCTGGAATGAATATCAAAATAAAACATGAAGTTATTAATGTTAATCCTGAAAAAAAAGAGGTAACTGTAAAAAATCTTGAAAGCGGAAAAATTTTTAAAGACAGCTACGATAAACTTATGATAGCAACAGGGGCGGCTGCAGTTATCCCTCCAATCAAAAATATTTCTGCAAAGGGAGTTTACACATTAAAAGATTATACTGATGGAATTATTCTAAAAAAAGAAATGATGAAAGAAGAAAATCAGGAAATCATAATTATAGGAGCAGGATACATAGGAATAGAAGTTGTTGAAGCAGCAAAACATTTAGGAAAAAGAAATATAAGACTTATCCAATTAGGAGAAAGAGTTTTAATGGAAAGCTTCGATAAAGAAATCACAGATATTATGGAAGAAGAAATAAGAAAGCACGACGGAATAAATCTTCACCTTAATGAAACTGTCCTTGAAATTCTTGAAGAAAATGGAAAAATAAAAGGTGTAAAAACAAATAAAGGGGAATACAGTGCTGACCTTGCAGTTGTTGCAACAGGGGTAAAACCAAATACTGCATTCTTAAAAGATACAGGAATTAAAACTCTGCCAAACGGAGCTTTGATAATTGATGAATATGGAAAAACAAGTATTGATTCCATTTATTCAGCTGGAGATTGTGCAAGTGTTTATCATCTTGTAAGAGAGGAAAATGTATTTATTCCTCTTGCAACAACAGCCAATAAAATTGGAAGAGTTGCAGGAGAAAATCTTGCAGGTGTTAAAACTTCATTTAAGGGAACTCTTGGTTCTGCTGCTGTAAAAGTTATGGATTTGGAAGCCGGAAGAACTGGAATAACTGAAGCTGAAGCTGTGAAAAAAGGAATAAATTACAAAACAGTTTTTGTAAAAGATAAAAATCAGACAAATTATTATCCGGGACAGGAAGATATATTTGTAAAATTTATTTATAATGCTGATACAAGAGTTCTTCTTGGAGCACAGATTGCAGGAAAAAAAGGTGCAGTCTTAAGAGTTGATGCTTTGGCTGCTGCAATTTATTCAAAGCTTACAGTAGACGAAATTGGAATGATGGATTTCTGTTATGCTCCTCCTTTCGCAAGAACTTGGGACGTAATGAATGTAGCAGGAAATGTTGCTAAATAAATTTAAAAAATTTTTAATACATATTTAACTTTAAAAAAGGGGAAAAAATTATGATAATGAACAATGTATTTTTCAAAGAATTTTTAAAAATCAGTGATGTAAAAACAATAATATTTTTAGTGGTTTTAGGAGTTATACTTTTTGCTCTTAACAAACTTCCGAAGAAAAAATTCAGCTTCTCGGCAAAGGTTATGATTGCAACTGTGGTTGGATTAATTTTAGGTCTTGTTATACAATTTACTGCAGGATTTCCAAATAATCCTATGGAACTTACTTTCGTGGCTGAAACAACTTTATGGTACAGTCTTCTTGGAGGAGGATTTATTTCTTTTATAAGAATGCTTGTAATTCCTCTTGTAATGGTATCTATAATTCATGTAATCATAAACATGAAAGAAGATGCAAAACTTGGAGCATTGGTTAAAAGAACTCTTGTGATAACTCTTGTGATGGTGGCAATATCAGTTGCTCTTGGAATTTTCTTAGGAAAAACATTTAATGTAGGGCATGTTGAACAGGCTGTTGCTGCAGAGGGAGTAAATAAAATCAGAGAAGTTAAAAATATAGTTGACACTTTAAAAGCTCTTATTCCTGCAAATCCTGTTGAAGCAATGGTAAATCTTAATATAGTAGGGCTTGTAATATTTTCTGCAATGCTTGGTGTGGCTGCAAAAAGAATGTCAAAAAAATATATGGAAATTGTAAGTCCATTCTTCGCTCTTATAAATGCTATGCAGAAAATTATTGTTTCAATGGCAATGAGCATTATAAAATGGATGCCTCTTGCAGTTGTACCTCTGCTTGCAAATACAATAGCACAAAAAGGTATAAGTGCCATTGTTGAAGTAAGTAAATTTATTCTTGTTTTATATCTTGCCGTTGCTGTTATGTTTGTTATTCAAATGATAGCTGTTGCAATGTTCGGATTAAATCCAATAACTTATGTAAAAAAATGTATTTCACTTTTAATTCTTGCATTCACATCAAGATCAAGTGTTGGTTGTCTTCCGGTTACAATTTCAACTCTTACAAATAAACTTGGAGTGAGTGAATCAACTGCAAGTTTTGTTGGAAGTTTTGGAACAACTGCAGGAATGCAGGGGTGTGCAGGAATATTCCCTGCTCTTACAATAGTTTTTGTAACAAACATGAGCGGACACAGTGTTGACCTTACTCTTATTGTTATGTCAATAATAGTTGTTTCAATAGGTTCTCTTGGAATTGCAGGAATCCCGGGAACAGCTACAATGGCTGCATCTGTTGGACTTTCAGGAACAGGACTTGCAGGACTTTTCCCTCTTGTAAATCCAATTCTTGCAATAGATCCTATTATTGATATGCCAAGAACAATGCTTAATGTAATCGGTTCTGTTACAAATGCAATTATGGTTGATAAATCTTTGGGACAGATAAATCTTTCTGTTTATAATGACCCTGAAGCTGGAAATGAAACAGCTGCAAACGGAGAATTTGAATAAAAATTTATTTTAAAAGAGGTGCTAACAGCACCTCTTTTTAGATAACCAAAATTATTTTTTTATATATCTGTTTATGATTTCATCATATTTTCCATTTGCTTTTAAGTTTGCAAGCCCTTTGTTAAACATATCTAAAAGTTCTTTATTCTCACCTTTCATTACAGCGAAACCGTAAGAAGTTGGTTGTGCCACTTCTTCAAAAGGAATAATAAGATCAAGACCACGAGAAATTTCATAACCTAAAACAGGATAATCTTCAAAACATGCAGCCGTGTTTCCATAAACAACATCTTGGAACATTGTAGAAGATTCTTCAAATTGAACTATTTCAAATCCATATTTTTCTGAAATTGATTCAGCAAATCTGCAGGCTGCAGTTCCAACTTTTCCTGCAACTTTTTTTCCTCTTAAATCTTCAAAAGATTTTATTCCAGAATCTGCTCTTACACCAATAGTAACACCTGTGTCAAAATATGGTGAAGACATATCATATTTTTCTTTACGTGGTTCAGTGATTGACATTCCTGCAATAATTCCGTCTGCTTCCCCTGTTTCAAGAGCTGTAAGAGCTGCAGCAAATCCTACAACATTAACTTCATATTTAAATCCTTGGTCAGCAGCTATCTCTTTTAAAAGTTCCATGTCTATTCCAACTAATTCCCCTTTGTCATTTTCAAATTCAAAAGGAGCATAAGTTGTGTCAGTTGCTATTTTGTAAATTTTTTCTTCTGCAAAATTTTCACCTGACTGTTTCTCTTTTCCACAACTTGTAAATGCAAAAACAAAGCTCATACAAATTACCAAAAGTTTAAAAATTTTTTTCATAATACCGCCCTCCTAAAAATTATAATATTTTATTTAAAAAGTTTGCTGTCCTTTGATTTTCCGGTGCAGAAAATATTTTTTCAGGAGTCCCCTCTTCCAAAATATATCCTCCGTCCATAAAAATTACACGGTCAGAAACTTCTCTTGCAAACCCCATTTCATGTGTGACAACAACCATTGTCATTCCGTCAAGTGCTAATTGTTTCATAACATCTAAAACTTCTCCTATCATTTCAGGATCAAGAGCTGAAGTCGGCTCATCAAAAAGCATAATATCAGGATTCATAGCCAAAGATCTGGCTATTGCCACTCTCTGTTTCTGTCCTCCTGAAAGATTATTGGGATAAACATCAGCTTTATCTCCAAGACCAACTCTTTTTAAAAGTTCCATTGCTTTATTTACTGCTTCCTCCTCAGTTAATATTTTTAACATCACAGGAGCAAGAGTAATATTTTCCAAAACAGTAAGATGAGGAAAAAGATTAAAATGCTGAAAAACCATTCCTATCTTTTCACGAATTTTGTTAATATTTACATTTTTTCCGTTAATATGTTCTCCGTCAACAATAACTTCTCCGCTGTCAAAATCTCCAAGTCTGTTAAGACATCTAAGAAGCGTGCTTTTTCCGGAACCTGACGGTCCTATAAGACACACAACTTCTCCATTTTTTACTTGAAGATTTATATCTTTTAAAACTTTTAATTTTCCAAAAGATTTCTGTAAATTTTTTACAAAAATTTTATTTTCCATATTTTAATCTCACCTCCAAATATTTTGCTCCAAGAGAAAGAGCAAAACATACTACAAAATAAAACATTGCTATAACTATCCAGATTGCCATAACCAATGATGTTGAATTTCCTGCAAGAATTTTTCCGCTCATTGTAAGTTCTCTTATTCCAATTACAGATAAAATTGATGTATCTTTCAAAGAAGTTATACATTGGTTTATTATTGACGGAAGCATAATACGAAATGCCTGAGGAAGAATAACCTTTCTCAAAGCCTGTGTATATGAAAGCCCCAAACTTCTTGCTGCCTCCATCTGTCCAATATCAACAGCTTCAATTCCTCCTCTTATTATTTCTGCCATGAATGCTCCTGCATTAAGAGATAAAGTTACTGTCCCCGCTGTAAATGCTCCTCCTATTTCAGCCCATGAAAAACCTGTAGGTTTTAACACTTGAGCAATTCCGTAATAAATAATAAATGCCTGAACCATAAGAGGTGTTCCTCTTATAATTTCCACATATGCTGTGGCTGTTCCTCTCAAGAATTTATTTTTTGATATTCTGAAAAGTCCAAAGAAAACTCCCAAAATCAAAGCAAAAACAAGTGACAAAACTGATAATTTTACTGTTTCCATCAATGCACCTGCAAGTGATGGAAAATATTTTGTTAATATTTTTACAACTTCCATAAATTCCCCTTCCCCTTATATTTAATTTTTATATACTTTTTTTCTGTTTTTCATAAATTGCTTTCACAAAACCTTTAAATAATGGATGAGGATTATTAGGTCTTGTTTTAAATTCAGGATGAAACTGTGCTGCTATAAAAAATTCATGGACGCTTTCAGGAAGCTCTACAATTTCA
>OGXP01001909.1_pt1 | contig 15306 bp, 3 predicted proteins | sample 1576351 | NCBI WGS metagenome assembly OGXP01 (sample SAMEA3541517, study PRJEB24748) | human gut metagenome | biome: human gut; feature: human-associated habitat; material: faeces | place: China | collected 2012
AGAGCAGAACGGTCGGCCAGCTTGCAAACACCGTCTTCGATGATCACACGCGGGTGACCGTATTCACCGAGGAATCCGGCACGCTCACGCCGGTCAGCGGTCTGGATACCGTATCGCTTGCCGATGGCGAGCAGGCGATGGTATCCGCAAACTGCGCGTTCGGCACGTTCTCCCTGCCGGATACCGGCATCACCGGTACGGTGCTCATCGCAGCGGGCTATCAGAGCAATAACGCCTCTTCCGCGCATGACTCCGGCGCGTATACGACCGCTGCGTACCGCTTTGCCTACTACGATCCGCAGTCGAAAAAGTTTAAGCTGTCCGAGTACCGCACACAGGCACTCGGTGACAGCGGCAAGAAAATCGCGCAAAGCTACATTGATGACCCGGATGAGGACTATTACCGTCCGGTCCATGCGCCTATCGCGCTCGGCTGCGCGGATATGGAGGGCATCGGTGCAAACAACAGCAACGATGAGGTACTGCTCGGCGGAGAAATCTACGATTTTGACACTACCGGCGGTATCACGACCCAGCTTTCGTCCGTCAGCGTATGCACCTCGCAGGTCAACATCAACGGCAAGAACAAGGCCAAGGAACAGGTCTGGATCAGCGATGTGCAGGCGGGCGTAGTGGATAGTAACCCATCCGGCCAAAGTGCGGTAGATCAGGACAACAAATGGCGCGAATCCTTCGTTTATGTTGCCGGCGTACACCGCAAGGAGCCGGTCAACGGCAGCGATGATTACTACTGGATGGACCTCGGTGCGGCATATCTGACCGGCGCAAAGAGCGGCGCGTCCGATTATACCGCAAACCATATGTTCTTCAGCACGCAGGAGGGCGTTATCGCGGAATCCAGCCGCCGCAACGACAATACGGGCACGTTCGTCAGCCTGGCGCTGCCGGATTTCGGCAACGACTCGATCACCATGCGCTACGTTGCCGACTATACGGTATACACCAACCCGGAGGTATACGCCGTGCTTCAGGCCTCCCCGTACTTTGCCGACCTCAACGAAACGTATGACTACATCGGCAACGGCGGCACCGCCTACGGCACAAGCAAATCCACCGGCGACACCAAAACCGCAAGCGTTTCGCAGGCACTCGGCGTATATCACTCGCTCGAGGTACAGGCGCTCGCCGGCGGCGAATACGAGGTTGAGCTGTCCGCCAGCTACAGCTATGATTACGCAGAATCGACCGAAATCGAGCACTCCGTCACCTACAACGCACAGGCAGGCGGCGGCGATATGGCCGTTGTGTACACCATACCGTATCAGTACTATATTTATGAGATGTACGACCCGGACAGTAAGCAGTGGAGCACTACCATCCTGCCCGCAGCGCTCGATCCGACCGTTGCGGTGCTCGATGTGGAAAGCTATGACGAGATCGCCGCGGAAACCAAGGGGCTGGAGCCGATTTCCGGCAACCTGCTTTACTCCACGCCCGGTGAACCGGAAACCTATGCTAATCAACCCGCCGGTACGCGCGAGTTTGCCTTTAACGGTGCCTATGCGCACACGGGCGCAAGCAGCACCACTGCCGATACCACGCAGGAGATCACCAAGACGACCGGCAAAGAACACAGCCACGCCTTTAATCTGGAGCTGAACTACAAGGTTGGCGGCGGCGGCGCACTGTTCGGCAACAAGGGCTATGTCGGCGTGACCGGCAGCACCGGCGCAGGCGGCGGCTGGAGCAAGTCTAGCGCGGACGGCACGGCGTTCTCCGGTACGGTCGATTCCCTGCCTGCTGAGGCAACGCAGTACGGCTTCCACTGGAAGCTGATCGTCAACAATGCGCAGCTTGACGGAACACCGGTCTGGATCGTCGGCTACGAGGTCAAAAACGTCAAGCAGCCACCCAGAATGCCCCAGAATCTGACCGTTACCGAGGTCAGCACCAGCACGGTGGATTTGGAATGGGAATCCAGCGGCGGCGCAGCATATTACGAGATCAGCATGATTGACCAACATGGCGAATACAACAAGATCGCAACAGTCCCCTATACGGTAACACAGTATCAGGTGACCGACCTCGATGCCAACACCGATTACCGGTTCAGCGTACGCGCGGTCAGTCCAACCAAGGGCAGCAGTATCGACAGCCCAATCGCCTACGCTACTACGCTGAACGGTACGGCGAATTTTGAGATCACCACCCACCCGGAGGACGCCTCGACCGCCGCAGGTAAAACTGCGACCTTCACCGCCGCCGCGACCTACACCGATGACAGCGGCGCCAAGCCGGTCAGCTATCAGTGGCAGGTGAAAACGACCGACAGCAAGTCGCAGTGGCGCGAACTGAAAAACAGCACCGGTGTTTCCGGCGCGGACGGTCCGGCGCTCACCATCACCGCTGCAGAGGAGATGAACGGCTATGCATACCGCTGCCGCGTGTATGTGAAAAACCGTTCGCTGTACACCAAATCCGCAGCACTGGACGTTTCCCGCGTGCCGACCAGCATTCAAATCACACCGAAGGACGACACTGTTTGGCTGTCCGGCGGCACGCTGACGACCAGTGAGGGAACCACTGTCACCGGTCAGAAGGCGGTAACGCTGACGAGCGGTGATAAGACCTATTCCCTGCTCTCTGGCGGCAACCAATTTTTCTGGTTTGACGGTGCGGCGTATTACACCTATAAAGGTCCCGCGCCGACGCTGACCGGCGGTCTGGTCGGCACGACGCAGACGTTTGACACAAGCAATATCGACAGCACCGCTCTGGACGTTGCGCAGACCTCGCCGCAGGCGGTCATCACCGTAACGGACGCAGACGGCAAAACCGATACGAAAACGCTGGCGCTCGGCAATCCGGTCAGTGACAGCACCTCTATTCCCTATAATGGCGTATCGTACACCGCTGTACACAAATTCCAGCCGACCGACAGCGCGTATTCCGGCTACACCTTCTACGAGGCGAACGGAAACGGCGAAATCGCATATCTGTACACCAAGGACAGCGGCACGACCTACCTGCCGTTTACGCTGCGCTATGCGAGCACTCTTGTCGACGGAACGGACGTCAACACGCTGACACCGGTTTATCAGGCAACCGAAACCGCCGGCACGAACACGACAACCGAAAGTATCACCGGTTTGACCTACGCACTTGCCGCCTCGGTATTGGAAAACGGCAGCAAGCCGACCGGCATGACCGGCACCGTCACCTTTATCATTTCCGGTGCGGGCATTGAGGGACAGACCCTTACCGTACCTGTCAGCGAAAGCCAGGACAAGTTCACCGCACTTCTCGATAAATTTGCCCCCAAGGGCGAAGGCGCGGCAACCATCACCGCCATGTACTCCGGCGATGACGTCTACGCGCCGAGCACCGCGTCCGTGAATGTCTATTTCGTGCTGAACAAGCAAAACCGCTCGGTGCTGTCGCTGACCGCACCCGCGAACGTCACCTACGGCGAGAGCGCAAATCTCGCCGCAACGCTGACCAGTCAAAAGGGCGCTTCGCAGAATGTCGCAGCGACCTATACGGTGGAAAAACTGGTAAGCGGCAAGTACGTTTCGGCAGTATCCGACACAGACTATACCCTCGAAAACGGCGTATTTACGCCCAAACTGGTGACGAACTACCGCATTACGGCAGCATATCAGAAGAGCGGCGAAACGCTTACCGATTCCAAGGTTATTATCGTAAGCAAGGGCACGCTCACGCTGTCCGCTGCCGATACGAGCAAGGCGCTGAACGACACCAACCGCACGCCTGCCGCCGCAAAGGTTTCCGGTCTTGCGGCATGGGACAACGACACCCTAACGGCGGGTACGGACTACACGCTGACCTCCGAAGGCACCACCGCAGCCCTTCCGGGTAAATACCCCATCTATATCGCGCTAAAGGATTCGCAGAAGATTCAATCCTTGCAGGAGAAGTACAATATCCTGCTGAAAAACGCGGTTTACACGCTTTCCGGCGAAAGCTACACCGTAAACGCCAAGGGCGATACCAACGGCACGGTTTCCATCACCTATCAGGCGGATGCCGCGAGCGCAGTGCTTCCGGTTTCCAGCGGCAGCAGCCTGCCCAAAGGCAGCAAGGTGACCTTCACCGCCGCACCCAAGGCAGGCTACACCGTCAGCCGCTGGAAGGTTGGCACGGATTACGTTGCAGACAGCGGCAGCACATATTACAACAATATCAGCTATACTATTGACAATTTGGGCGCAGATACCGATGTTTCCGTAGAATTTACCGCCGGAGCCAGCGCGTTTACCTATCAATCGAATAACGATACCATGGGTACGGTTTCTGCTAACTACCTGACGGACGGTGCACTCGGCAGTGCGTTTGTCTCGGGCGGAAACGTCAATTACAGTCAGACCATCCGCGTGTCGGCGCAGCCCAAGGACGGATTTGCCATCGACCATTGGGTGGTCAACGGCGAAACGCTCAAAACCGCAGATGGCACGCACAATTACACCGGCAGCACTTATACATTCGATAAATTCACCGAGAATGTGACAGTAACCGTATATTTTGTCGAAAACAGCCATCCGGTTGTGACCATTAAGCCGGTGGACAATGACGGCAATCCGCTGACCGGCGCAAAAGTCTCGGTCGGCGGTACCGAGCTGACCGGCATGAACGGTGTGTTCACCTACACGGCACACACCGGTGAAAATCCGGTCATCACCGTAACGCCGCCGGACGGTCTGCTGGTGGATTCGTGGACGGCAACACCTGACACAGCAGGCACGCTCAGCACCGATAACCGCGTCATGGCGCTGCATGATCTGCGCCATGACACCACCTTCGTTGTAAAATGCACCGCACTCAACCGCTATACCGTAGCCTTTCAGGGCAAGATGGCGGACGGCTCCGCAATCACCGATGCGGCAGGTACGGTATCGGCGGTCAAGCTGGGCGCAGGTGCGCTGACGAGCGGCGAAAGCCAGCTTCAAGGCTCGACCATTCAGTTCACCGCCAAGGCGAACATCGGCTATGAGATTGCCGGCTGGAAGCTGAACGGCAACGCCGTTACGCCGACCGCAAGCGGTACCTATCAAATCCCCTCGCTGAACGGCAACGCTGCTCTGGTCGTAACCTTCCGTCAGCAGCCGAAAATCACGCTTTTGGCAGGTGAAAACGGCACGCTGACCTGCGACTCTCATACCGGCAGCAGCTTCTATCTGCCCTGCGGCAGCAAGGACGCGCTGACCTTCACCGCGCAGCCGAAGATCGGCTATCGCGTTGCAGGCTGGACGGTAAACGACAATGATGTTTCCGGTTCGGCGGTTGTAAACTCGGATGACCAGACGTACACCTATACACCGAACGCCGACGGAATCACCGAGGATGTGACTGTTTCCGTTGTGTTTGAGAAAATCCCGACCGCGAAAATCACTTTCTCGGTTGTGGATACCACACCGGAGGACGACAATTCCGGCGAAAACGGCACACTTTCCGCTGTAGCGACCCGCAACGGCACGAATACCCCGCTCCGGAGCGGCAATGAAGTTCTCAGCGGCTCGGAGGTTACGTTCACCGCACAGCCCAATCAGGGCTACAAGGTGCAGAGATGGTATCTGGACGGCACCGAGCAGGCAGGCGCACCGACGCTCAACATCACGGATAGCGATACCGTACACGAGGTCAAGGTGCAGTTCACCGAGATCAGCAGTGCTGTTACCTTCGGCATTGCCGAAGACAGCGACACCGGTCATGGCGCAAGCCTGTCCGCCGCTTTCCTGCGTGCCGGCATGAGTCAACCCGATGCCATTGCCAACGGCAACAACATCACCGCCGAGGGCAAACTGACCGTAACGGTCGAAAATCTGCGTGACGGCTACAAAATCGCAGGCTGGACGCTGAACGGCGCCGCTTACGAGCAAAACGGCAAGCCGTATACCGGCAACAGCCTCGCTTGTGACGTTTCGGCAACACAAGGCGCGGATATCCGCGTAAAGCTTGAGCGCAAATCCTACGAAGTGACCTTCTCGGCGCAGACCGGCGGCGGCATTACGAATGATAAATCGCTGACAAGCGGCGATATGGTCAAGGGTGATACGGAAATCAAGTTCACCGCGTCCGCACCGGCAAGCGGCTACACCTTCATCGGCTGGAAGGTAAACGGCACGATGCACAAACCCGATGCAACGACCTACACCCTGACCGTCACCGAGGACACCGAAATCATTGCGTGCTACGAAATCGCGGACGCGGAATACACCGTAACCTACGGCGTGATCCCGACCAGCGGCGCGGATAACGGCACGCTGACGGTTTCCGGTCCGGACGAGAACGGCAAGGCAAAATCCGGTACACGCGTTGCGTTTACGGCAGTGCCCGATACGGGCTATATGGTCGAAAACTGGTACGCAGACGCAGCAGGCACCACTGCCATCGGTACGGCGGAAAGCACAACCTATGTCATTGACCCGCTGACCGGCAACACCTCGGTTTACGTCCGCTTTGTGCCGATTCCGACACACACCGTCACCGTCAATATCAGCGGCAGTGGCGCGGTTTCTGCCAAGGTAAACGGTGCAGACGTTGCTATTACTGGCGGCAAGCTGACCGTTCCGCACCATGCGGCGGTTGTTCTCACCGCACAGCCGAGCAGCGGCGCATATCTGACCGGCTGGACGTTGGACGGCGAGGCAGAAGGCAACGCACTGACACTCAACCTGAACAACGTGACGAAGGACCACACCATTGACGCAGCATTCGGCGTCAGCCAGATGGTGACGCTTACGACCGTCTGCGGTAACGGCGGCAAGCTGACCGTTAGACGCGCGGATGGCACGACCATTGACGCCTCCGGCGGCATTCAGGTACCCAAGGGCGCTCCGCTGACGCTGACCGCCGCACCGGATTACGGTAAGATGGTTCAGGCGTGGACGGTAAACGGCACGGCAGCAGATGAGCTCTCCAACACTTTCACGCTCACTCCGACCGAAAACAGCAAGGTGCAGGTGGATTTTGAAAATGTAACGCTGTTTGATCTGCCTGCCGACAACACAGAGTATACCTTCCGCACGAGTTCCAGAACACCCAATGATTACGGCACGGAACGTCAGATTCGCAAAGGCGGCACGATCGAATTTGCAATGCGCCCCGCAGAGGGATACCTGATCCGCAATCTGGATTTCCAAGGCGGTACGGTAACGCGCTGCGCATTGCAGACAGACGGCAGTTGGAGCATCCGCATGGAAAAGGTTGTCAGCACTATCACGTTTAAGGCCGACATCTATTCGATGGTTCCTCTGACCATTACCGCACCGCAAAACGGCACACTGACGGTCAAGCTGGGCGACACCGTTCTGACAGACGGCGCAAAGCTGGCGGCAGGCGATATACTCACCATTGCCGCAGATCCGGCAACCGGCTACACGCTCGATAAGCTGACCGTTTCCGGCGCGACCAAGCAGCCGGGCGGCACTTACAAGGTCGATGCGGCAGCGGTTTCCGTCAGCGCAAGCTTTAAGAGCACCGGCGGTACCTCCGGCGGCGGCGGTGCAGGTGGCGGCGGCGGTACCGCTCCGGCGGAGGACAAACGCATTACCGTGGAAAACAGCAAAAACGGCGCTGTATCTCCGTCCGACTCGAACGCCAAGCCCGATACCAAGGTAACGCTTACGATCAAGCCGAACAGCGGCAAGCGGCTTTCCGGTCTGACCGTGACCGATGAGAAGGGCAACGCCCTTCCCCTCACCCGCAAGGACGCCGCGCACTACGAATTTACCATGCCGGACGGCAAGGTGACCGTCAAACCGGTATTTACCGACAGCAGCACCTCCTGTCCTGGCGGTATCATCTGCCCGACCCACGAGATGATCGACGTTCCGCTGGACGCATGGTACCACGACGTCGTAGATACCGCAGTGGACTGCGGCTGGATGAACGGTACCGGAAACAGTCAGTTCACGCCGCAGGGCACGACCACCCGCGGCATGCTGGCCACCGTACTGTACCGCATGGCAGGCAGTCCCAAGGCACCGAAGAGCACCTTCGCCGATGTGGAATCCTCCATGTACTACGCAGATGCGGTTGCATGGGCCGCCGAAAACGGCATTGTAACCGGTCTGAATGCAACGATCTATGCGCCCGCGCACAGCATTACCCGCGAGCAGCTTGCCGCAATGCTGTACCGCATGGCGCAGCACAACGGACAGGCTTCCGCCGGCAGTGCAGACGTGCTGAACGGCTTTGCCGACCGAAACGCCGTACACGACTGGGCAAAGGATACAATGTGCTGGGCAATCGAAAACGGCATTGTAACCGGCAAGGGAAATGCCGTTCTTGACCCGACCGGCACCGCTACCCGCGCAGAAGTTGCTGCTATGCTGACGAGGTTTCACAATCTGGCAGGCAAGTAACGCTTTTCTGCGGCAGCACTATAACAAAAAACGGAGCGCACAGCCATATTTTCGGCTGTGCGCTCTGTTTTTTTCTGTTTATCCCTGTCACCCGCGGATTTTTCCCTTCCCCCCAATGCAGCGTCCCATTTTCCTTTTTTCGATTTTCTTTAACTGGGACACTCCCTGTACTATTCGTCTGTCCCCTTCCCTCTCATGCTTTGGGATGATTTACAAGTTCCACAAGAACGGTGTACTAAGAATGGTGTTGTCGGGCAGCAGTTCTCCGCCGGCTTTTATATATGTCGAATAAGCATTAATATTATGCGAACAGCAATATTTATGCTTGAAACCTCCGACGGTAAGGTCTACAAGAGTTTGATCACGCTGGAGCGACTGGAAAGCACACTGGGCGACTCGTTCCTCAAGGTGCACCGCAGCCGGCTGGTATCGGTGATGGCGATACACGACATTACGGACAAAGTAAACCTCAACAACGGCGAACGGCTCGGCTATATTGCCCGCCGCAAAAAGGAGCTGACCGCCGCACTGGCCGAAAAGCGTGCTCGGCTGATCGGCACGCTGGACAGCGAAACGCCGCCTGTGCCCGATGATGAGCTGCACGCACAGTACCGCTGCTTCGATACGCTGCCGATTGCGTTCACCGATATCGAAATGGTGCTCGATGAGGACAAAAACGCTGTTGACTGGATTTTTCGATATGCCAATTCCGCGCTTGCGCGGCTGGAAAAGACGCCGCTGCATGAGCTGCTCGGGCGCTCGTTCCGCAGCGTATTTCCCAACATGGACAGCAAGTGGCTGAAAAGCTACGAACGCGCCGCACTCTACGGTGAAACACTGGAACTGATCGCCCATAGCCCGGAAATCGACACTTATCTGAAAATTATCTGCTTTCCGACCCAGCCGGGACACTGCGGCTGTTTGCTGTTCGACATTGCAGAAATGAAATTCGCGGAGGACAGCGGTGACGCGCACAACGCCAAGCTGCGGTATTTCGCCAGAATGCTGGCAAAACTGCTCTGATTGCTGCATTTGCAGTCGGAAATAGACCCCGAGAAGGAGGAAAAACATGAGAAAACGAAAATCGGCATGGGGAGCTCCCCATGTCCCAACAGAGGCCCGTTGGGGCAAAAGAGGCATTGCTCTGTTTTTGAGTGCAGCAATGTGCCTCAGTATGCTGCCGACGATGGCGCTGGCGGACAACAGTGATGCCGCGACAACGGATGAATACGGCTTTGATTTGTCTACACCGAGCAGCTTTCATGCAAACGACGGCAATCAGCCGTTTGGCAGAGGCGCGGGCATCAAGGGAAACCTGAACCCCACCAAGGAGATCAGTATTATGGAGTCGCGCGGCGACAGCTACAGCAGCCGCGTATACGATTTTGACGAATCGAGCATTCTGAAAGGCTCGAGCGGCGGCGTATTCAGCTCGACCGACCATTACGCCGGTCTGGACGGCACGAAGTTTTCCACCGCGTCTGCGATGAGCAACAAGGTCGATAAAGGTGAGGCTTCTCCCTATTACTATGTCAGCGCGGTGGCTTATGACCCAACTGGCAGCGGACGCGACGATAAAGTTGCGTACTGGGGCGCATGGCGTAAATCCACTGGTAATGACGATTACAAAATGAAGCTGTATGCGTTTAATAAAAATAATAGTTCCTTTAACACCGGCACCCATGTGTATGAAAAAGGCAACGACTATAAAACAGAAGATTACAGCTGGATGAGCAAGCTGAACGGCTACAATGCCGAGGGTTATACCGCTATCACGGCGGGCGATTTCAACGGCAACGGCAAAGAAACGCTGGTATTTTATGATCCGGCAAAGGGCAATTTGCAGCTCCGCGAAAACGGCAGTGACACCGTTCTTAACATCGGCAATGACTCGACCCTGAAGAACTATTTCGGCAAAACGCTGAATGACATTCAGGCTCTGGGTGGAACCGATCTGCAGCATATCGCAGAGAACACCGCTATGGTGCAGCTTGAAGCGGCGGATTTGGACGGCAAGGCGGACAACAAGGACGAGCTGATCGTCACGGGTTCGCTGGGCAATCTGTATAATGAGACCAATAGCGGCATTACCGAGCGCGGCTCGGTCGTGATGGTGCTGTCCAAGGTTGGCAACGGCAACTGGGAGACCGTCTGGTCCTATCAGTTCAGCCATGTGTATGCCGCCGACCAGCCGGAGAACAAGTACGATGCAGGCTGGCATCTTCGTGCAGCGGCAAGCCGCGCGGAAGATATCGACCATGACGGCTCGATGGAGATCGTCACCGCCGGTGTCGGCGCGGATGACAACGGCAATGACGATAACTTCCATGACGAAGGCTATTTCGCTCACCCGGTACACCGGCAACAGCTATAAGGTGGACACGTCGGAGCAGACCCACGATGACAAAACCGTTTCCTGCCAGAGCGGCTTCTATGTGAAGCAGGACGGCGACAACAACACGAACTGGGTCGGCGAGCAGAGCTCGTATCTGCAGTATATGAACCCGTGTTCGCTGGGTATCGTGCGGTTTGACGGACGCGGCACCGTGCCGTATATCGTCATCCGCGGTCAGATCTTCAAGTACAATAACGGAACGCTGGAAGCTGCGCAGATAGAAACCGATGGTCTGAACAATGTTCTGAAGGACCGCACGATCATCAACCAGCCGATCGTCGGCAATTTTGACGGCAACGCGGCAGGTCGTGAGCAGATTCTGTTTACGCTATCGTCCGGAGACGGCAAAGCCGTGAACATCGGCGGTTATTACTACAAGCCGTCGGACTACGACAGCAACAAGGCAACCGGTTCGTATCAGAGCACAGGCAAGGGCAAAAATGTGATGAACGACACCGAAAACGGTCTGCGCAGCTGCCGCTGGGGTATGAACGCATGGAGCATCGCCGAAATCGCGCTGGCGGCGCCGGATATCGACAGCGACGGCATTATTGCGGACTACACCGGCAAGGAATACGCCTTTAACGATCCGCAGGTGCTTGCCGTTATGGAGGCGCCTCCGTATTTCGAAGACATTGAATACAACAACGCCGGCGAGACCGCGATCTCGTTCTCCAAGGGCAGCGGCAGCTCCACCGGCACCAGCACCGCGAACCGTATCGGCACCTATGTTTCCTTCTCGCAGGATTTCTCCGTAGGCGGCATCGTCGATCTTGGCGGATTTGAATTTGAAACCGCGTTTGAAGCCGAGTGGAACAACTCCATTGAAATAGAGCAGAGTTTCACTATGACCAACAGCTTCTCCACCGAGCAGGCGGAAAGCGCGGTAGTGCTGATCTGTATTCCGGTCACGATCCATCACTATAACACCACGTCGGCGGACGGCTCCAGGAGCACGATGGATATCACGGTAGCGGACGCGCCGACCTACAAAACAATTCCGCTGTCGGAGTATAACGCGGCGGCGGCGCAGCGCGGCGACCCCAAAATCGGAAGCGACATCATCGCCTCCACGGCGGGTCAGCCTTCTACCTACCGCAGCACAACAACCGGACTCAAAAACGCCGTTACCACCAGCAAGGGCACGAATGGCGGCTGGTTTGCAACCGAGTCCGGCGAAAGCTCCAAGTCCCAGTCGGTAGAGTTTGAAACCTCGCAGACCACCACAAAGGAGCTTACCTTTAATATTGATGCCAAGGGCGGCGGCGGTCTCGGCGGATTTAAGTTCGGTCTGAGCGGCGGCTCATCCTCCGGCAGCAGCGCGAGCAGCATTTCCACCGAGGGCATCGAGCGCAGCGGCACCGTGCACGATCTGCCGACCGGCACAACGGGCTACAGCTTCCAGTGGCAGTTTGTCGGCTGGGAGACCACGCTGACGACCGGTGGACTTTCGTACAATGTTCCGGTGCTGAGCTATCTGGTGGCAAACGTAAAGCAGCCGCCCAGCAAGCCGCAGAATCTGGAAGCCAAGGAAGTCACCACCAACAGCGTGACCCTGGAGTGGGAGAGCGGCTTTACCACAGCGGCGCAGTATCAGGTTTACCGCTATATGCCGAACAACACCAGCGGCACGAAGTACGCCCTGCTGGGCACGGTGAGCGGTCTGGCTGCCGACAAGGACGGCAAATACACGCTGACCGATACCAAAGTACAGCCGAGCACGCAGTATCAGTATGTGCTAAAGTCGGTCGGCACGGACGGAACATCCACGAATTATACCGAGCCTCTGGCGGTCACTACACTGGCGACCGGAGACAAGCCAAATATCACGAAACAGCCGGTGAATACAAGTGTTCGCCCCGGTACCGATGCTGTATTTACCATTTCTGCAACCCCGACCGGAGGAGCAGGGAGCGTTACCTATCGCTGGCAGAGCAGAACGGACGGCGGCCGCTGGACCGATTTGAATCGGGACACGCCGACGCTGACCATCGAAAAGCCCGCGAAGAGCATGAGCGGCACGGAATACCGCTGCATCGTCTCTCAGACCGATCTTAGCACGGAAAAGTCTTCTGTGGTTTACTCGGATACGGTCGCGCTGACGGTCGGCAAGGCGGACAGCACAACTGTACTGGAAACCAGCGGTACCGGCGGCAACGCAACCCACGAAACAGCAGCGGGAGAAACGACGAAAACCGTTACCGCACAGTATAATATCAGTGGTAAGACGTACCAGAAGTATGATAATGCATACACAGGTGATAAGCATATCGAAAGCGGCGTGTACGGCGCTTCTGACAGCACCGGCTATCACTATTACGAGATGACGCCCAGTGACCTGCAAGGACCGAACGCCAACGGCGTATATACCGGTACGTTTTCCGGTACACTTACGGCGCTGACCGCCGCAGCGGATCGCGTAACGCTGAATGGAACGGCGTATGAGATTGGTAATACCGGCTTCAAGCGGACGCAGGAGACCGAAGAAATCAACGGTGAGAGCTATACAGTTTACACCGCAAGTGGCGTTGCCGAACCGGCAGGAACGCAGGAAACACTGACGCTGTATTGCAAGGACGGGAAGTATTATCGCAAGGACAGCAATGGTAACCCTGTTGAGATGACAGGAAAGACCACCATCGACGGTGAGGTCACCAACACCTATCGTACAGACAGCTTGACACCCGTTTATGTGACCGAGAACGGCTATACGGTTCTGACCTATACGCCGACAGGTGGTTCCGAACTCAAGATCTACGAGCTGAACGGCACCTATTACTCGAAGAATGTGGACACCTACACCAGCCTGTCTCTGGTAACTGGTCTGTATCAGAATACGGACGGCAAGCTGTTCAAGCCCGGTGCTGCCGCAACAACGCAGATTACGGTTTCCGGCAGCAAGAAGCAGGTAACGGGCGATACCGTTACGCTGACCGCAGCGGTATCTGTGGAGGATAGCGGCGCCGCAAACAACGGCACGGTCACGTTCGAGATCGCGAACACGACCACCGGCAGCGTTGTACGCTATCCGGTAAGCAAGTCCTCCGGAAATTCCAAGGTTGAGTGCAAGTGGACACCGAGCGAAGCCGGCGTTTACAGCATTGTGGCGATTTTCGGCGGCAACAGCGAGACGAACGGTTCGCGCAGCGGCGCAGTTACCTACTATGCCAAGGCGGCAGACGATCTCTATGAGATTTCGGTAAGCGACTGCACTTATGGCGACACGATTTCTCCAAGCCTCAAGAGCGTGACGATCAACGGTACTACCAGTCCAGAAAAGACCGGCGTCACCTACGCCGCCTACAAGGACGGTTCGTCTGCGGTGACAAATTGGGAATCCGGAAAAACGCTTGTTCCGGGCACCTATCGCATTACTGCTGCGGCGGAGGGCAAGGTGCTGGCAAGCAAGTACATCACGGTAAGCAAAAAGCCGATTACAATTACGGCTCCCACGGAAAAGGATGGTTCAATTACCTTTACGGACAAGGATGGAAGTGCAGGTTTTGTAAACGATGATGACTACAAATCCCTGTTCAAGACAGAGGGTATGCCGACCGACAAGACCGCCGGTGTATACAATGTCAGCGTGGTTTATAACGAGCCGGAGAGCGGAAATAAGACCGACTTCGTGAATAAACAGGTGGAATTCCTCTCCAAGTATACGCCTACACTGAAAAACTCCATGGTGGTTGTGCAGGCGGATACCTACAAGGTAACTTACTCCAATGGCAACAACGGCACATTGAAGGGTTATCAGGGCAGTTATTCGACCTCCTTTAACTCCGGTGCCGAGATCGCAAGCGGCAGCAATGTGATTTTTGCCGCTGAGCCGGCAAAAAACTATCAGGTTTGGAAGTGGACGGTGAAATCCAATGGTCAGGACCTGACCAAGGGTAGCGATTACACCCTTTCGGATGATAACAAAACACTGACGGTTTCGAGTTTGCAGAAGAATCTGGATGTACACGTTGAATTCTCCAACCAGTTCTACACGGTATCGGCGCAGAGCGGTGAAAACGGCTCTGTAACTGCCGCAGTGGGCGATGTTCCGGTCTTGACCTCTGTACTCAGCGGAACCGAGGTTACCTTTACGGCGAAGCCGAATGACGGCTATGTTGTAAAGCAGTGGACGGTTACGCGCGATAACGGCACACCCGAAATCCAGAAGAACACGGACGGCACTGTTTTCAGCGGCAGCGAGCTTAAACTGACGATCACTGCGAACACCACGGTCAATGTAACCTTTGAGGAGACGGCACAGTACACTGTACACTATTCCGCTGTAGAACAAGAAAATACGAACAAGTCTGTTGCTCTGAACTTTGAGACCACCGGACTGACCGACGGTAAGAGCGAAAAGGGCTCTACGGTCACACTGACCGCGAAGCCGTCCTCTGCGATGGGTATTGCCGGCTGGCAGTACAAAACCGCCGAGAGCGGTCGAAGATCTCGTCCTCACCGGACGTTATAAAAAACATCCTGCGTCTGGCCTGGACGCAAAGGAAGCATAAAAAATAACCGCTCTGGCTGTACCAAAGCGGCTGATCAGTATACGGAGGAATCACA
>OGXP01001929.1_pt1 | contig 15172 bp, 14 predicted proteins | sample 1576351 | NCBI WGS metagenome assembly OGXP01 (sample SAMEA3541517, study PRJEB24748) | human gut metagenome | biome: human gut; feature: human-associated habitat; material: faeces | place: China | collected 2012
AAACTCGCTATGCTCAAACATGTCGTTTTTCAGCGTTCAATTCACTTCATAAATTACGAAAATTTTTTCAATGTCTGAAAATTTTATTTGTATACAAATAACTTAAAAATAATTTTAAAATATATTTGATAGGAGAGGATATGAAAAAAATATTTTCAGCAGTAATTTTATTTTTTATGTTTTTCTCATTGACTTTCGGAGCAAAATATAAAATGATAATTAGTGACAATGCTTCTGGGAAACTTGACATAAACAGAGCCACAAGAGAAGAGATGTTAAGAAGTGGAGTGGCGGAAAGCTATGTTTCTAAAATTATAAGTTTCAGAGATATTAAAGGAGCAATAGAAGATATTAATGAGCTTGAATATGTAAACGGCATCGGAGAAAAAACCTGTGAGAAATTAAAAAAATACTTTTATGTAAAAGATATTCCGGAGATTAAAATTTTATATATAAATAAAGCTGATGATAAAACTTTATCATATTATGGTTTTGATAAAAAAGAAATAAAACAGATAAGAAAATTTTTAGAGAAAAATAAAAAGATAGAAAATAATATTATGTTAAAAAAAGTTATTTCAGAAAAGAAATATAAAAAATATAAAGATATAATAAAATATGATATTTATTAAAAGGAGCATATAAAATGAAAAGCAGAATAATAAGAGGTACAAGTAAAAATGCAAGATTTTTCCTTGCAGACACAACAGAAATAGTTCAAAAAGCACTTGATATACATGAATGCAGTCCTACAGCTATTGCAGCATTTGGAAGATTTTTAACAGCAGGAGTTATTATGGGAATGTCTCTTAAAGGAGATGACCTTTTAACTCTTACAACTTCCACAGACGGACTTGTTCAGCACATGACAGTTACTGCAAATGGAAAAGGAGAAGTTAAAGGATATCTTTCAAACCCAAAAGCTGACCTTCCTCCAAGACCAACAGGAAGACCAGATGTTGCAAATCTTATTGGAAAAGGAAGCCTTAGAGTTATAAAAGATATGGGACTTAAAGAGCCGTATGTTGGTCTTTCTGAAATAAATTCAGGTGAAATTGCAGAGGATATTGCATATTATTATGTAACTTCTGAACAGACTCCGACAGTTATTGCTTTAGGAGTTGATTTAAAAGATAATAAAACTGTAAGATCTGCAGGAGGATATATGATTCAGCTTTTCCCTGACGCAGATGAAAAATTTATAGATCTTCTTGAAGAAAAAATAAAAGCAATAAGAAATGTTACAGAACTTTTCAAAGGCGGAATGGACCTTGAAAGAATTTTAAAACTTCTTTATGAAGATATGACTGACGAAAATCATGAAAGACTTGTTGAAAATTATGAAATTCTTGAAGAAAGAGAAATTTCTTACAGCTGTAACTGCAGCAGAGAAAAATATTATAAAGGGCTTATCACTCTTGGAAAAGAGGAACTTGAAAAATTATTTAATGAAACTCATGGAACAGTAGAAGCAGAATGTAATTTCTGCAGAAAAAAATATCAGTTTACAAGAGATGATTTTAAAGAATTTTTAGATAAATAGAAAAAATAGAAAATAAAAAATTAAAGGAATTTTTACATTTATTATAGATGTGAAAGTTCCTTTTTATTTTATAAAAATATTGGAAAATAAGATGTAAATAACTTATAGTCTAAAAAAATAGTATAAATAAAAAAAGTGTCTTTTTATATTTGGGAAATAAAATAAAAAATATAAAATAATTTCTAAAAAATTAAATAAAAACTATTATTTTTTCTTTTAAAATATAATTGTTTTATAAAAAATACTGAAAAATAAGTATAAAATTTTAAAAACTAAGGCTGAAATATAAAAAATAAAATTTATAAAAAATGTTCAGAAAGATAATTTTATGATTTAATAAATATATGAAAAATAAGAAAAAATAAGAATGTTAAAATTAAAACTAAAAAATAAACATTAAAAATAAGATTTGATTTGAAAAAAATTATTTTATATGTGTTTTAAAAATATGAAAAATGAATTTAAAAAATACATAAAAATACAAAAATTAAAAAAGTTTCTAAAAAACTCAAAAAATGGTTTCAAAATTTTAAAATATATGGTATCATGACCTATACTTTTTAATTTTTTATGAAAATTTTTAAAAGAAAAAACAGTTAAAAACAGAAAAATAAATTTCTGTTAAATTATAAAAAATTTTTAAGGGAGTGATGAGAATGGAGGAGTTAAATCAAATAGTTCAAAATGTAAGCGGGTTTGTATGGAATTCACTGTTAATATTTTTATTAGTGGGAACAGGAATTTTTTATACTATTAAATTAAAATTTATTCAAGTCAGGAAATTCGGTGAAGGTTATACAAAAGTAGTAAAAGGTGTAAACTTAAACGGAGAAGCTGCAGGAGCAGATGGAATGAGTTCGTTTCAATCTCTTGCAACAGCAGTTGCGGCACAGGTTGGAACAGGAAACCTTGCAGGGGCGGCAACAGCTATAGCAGCAGGAGGACCGGGAGCAATATTCTGGATGTGGATAAGTGCATTTTTTGGAATGGCAACTGTATACTCTGAAGCTGTTTTAGGTCAGGTATATAAAAAGAAAATTGGCGGAGAAGTTATTGGAGGACCGGCTTTTTATATCAGTGAAGGACTTGGAGAAAATTGGTTCAGCAAAGGGCTTGCGGCTTTCTTTGGACTATCATGTATTTTAGCTCTTTCATTTATGGGAAACGCAGTTCAGTCGAACTCAATAGCTGCAGCATTCAGTAATGAATTTCCAATTCCCCCTGTTTATATAGGAATAGGAGTTGCAGTTGTATCAGGATTTATTTTCTGGGGAGGAACTCAGAGAATAGCATCTTTTACAGAAAAAATAGTTCCTTTAATGGCAGGACTATATGTTGGGGCTTCTATAATAATTATTTTAATGAATTTTTCTCATATAATTCCAGCGGTAAAAATGATATTTGTTGGTGCATTTAATCCGACAGCTGTTATGGGGGGAGCATTTGGAATAACAATTAAACAGGCTGTAAGATTTGGTGTGGCAAGAGGACTTTTCTCAAATGAAGCTGGAATGGGTTCAACACCTCATGCTCATGCTGTTGCAAAAGTTGATCACCCATGTGAGCAGGGAGCAGTTGCAATAATCACAGTTTTCATTGATACATTTGTTGTTCTTACTTGTACAGCTCTTGTTGTAATAATGAATGTTGACTTGACAGATAAAGCATTAATGGACAGCGTTCCGGGGATAGCTCTTACACAGACAGCTTTTAAAATGTCATTTGGAAACTTTGGAGGAATATTTATTGCTGTATGTTTATTCTTCTTTGCACTTTCAACAATAATCGGATGGTATTATTTTGGTGTGGCAAATGTAAAATATCTTTTTGGAAATAAAGCTATGAATATTTATAAAGTGATAGTTATATGTTTTATTCTTCTTGGATCTCTTGCAAAAGTTGACTTAGTATGGAATCTGTCAGATTTATTTAACGGGCTTATGGCTCTTCCAAACTTAATTGCACTTCTTGTGCTTTACAAATTAGTTGTAAAAGCAACAGATGAATACAGAAAACTTCATCCGGTAAAAACTAAAGAAAAAAATGCTGCAAAAGAATTGAAAGCATAAAAAATGTACTGCACCGAAAATCTTAGGGAACTAAGATGAAAGGTGCAGTACGTTTATTATTTCACTGCGTTTTCCCAGTCTTTTAAAAATCTTTCTATTCCTTTGTTTGTCAAATCATGTTTTGTCATTTCGATCAATACTTTATATGGTACTGTGGCAATATGTGCCCCTGCTTTAGCAGCTTCTTTTGCATGCCAGGGATTTCTGACACTTGCTGCAATTATTTCAGTTTTTATATTATGTTTTGCAAATATTTCAGCAATATCTTTAATCAATTCTATACTGTTTTCTCCGATATCATCTAATCTTCCTAAAAACGGACTTACATAAGTTGCTCCTGCTTTTGCGGCTAATAATGCTTGTGCTACGGTAAAGATAAGAGTAACATTTGTTTTTATTCCTTTTTCTGTTAATATTTTACAAGCCTTTAAACCTTCAATAGTCATAGGTAATTTTATTACGATGTTTTTATGTATTGGTACTAATGTCATAGCTTCTTCAACCATTTTTTCGTGCTCTAAAGAAATTACTTCTGCACTGATTGGACCGTCTACTATTTTTGTAATTTCTTTTATTGTTTCTTTAAAATCTTTTTTTTCTTTCACGATTAAACTTGGGTTTGTTGTTACTCCGCAGATAACTCCCATATCATTTGCCATTTTTATTTCTTCTAAATTTGCTGTGTCGATAAATAATTTCATAATTTCCTCCTTGTATTTTGTTTTAAAATTTTTTTCATAATAAAATTAATATTTTGAGAATAACATTAACTACATATTAAATTTTTGGGTTTATTTTTTATAGAGATATAAATATTGAAATTTCCTAACGATCATCTTTTTTAAGAAAATATTTTCGGAAAACATTTTCTTAAAACATAATATACCGTTTAATAACAATTTGTCAATATTTTTCATATATTTTTTTGAGATTGACAAATATATGAGATTTGTATGATAATATAATTGCTATTTTTATAAAATTTTACAGAAAGGATTTTATCATGAAAATAAAAGACATTGCTAATTTAGCCGGAGTATCTATAGCAACGGTTTCAAAAATCATAAATAATAAAGACAATTCTATTAATCCTAAGACTAGAGAAAAAGTTTTAGAAATTGTAAAAAAATATAATTATACTCCGTACAGTGCAGTGAAGCAGTCGCAGGATAAACATTCTTTTACTCTGGCAGTTATTTTTAAGGGAAAAGAATTTAATAATACAATTCTTACAAGAATTATTGAAACTGCTCAAAACAAAAATTATTCTGTTGCTGTCTACTTAAGTGAAAACAGTATTGAAAAAGAATTACAGCATATAACTTCCATTGTGAAAAATAATATTGATGGAGTTATTTGGGAATATGTTTCGGAAGAGAGTTTAATAAATAAAAAATATTTTGATGAAAATAACACAAAATATTTATATCTGAATTCACAAGAGCAAGGTTTTTTTATTGATTACCCGAAAGGTATCTATTCAGCCGGTGAAGAACTTATAAAAAGAGGTCATAAAGAAATTTTATTATTTGGTTTTGATCATGAGGCTGAAAGAAAAAGTTTTGAAAAATCCTTTTTTGAAAAAAATATAAATTTTAACAAGAAAAATATAATTAATAGCTGCAGAGAGCTGGAAGATATTCTTAACGAAAACAGAATAACGGGAATAATTACTAAAAATATTTCTCAAGCCAGATTTATTAAAAATAAGCTGAATTCAATAAAATATAAAGTGCCGGAAGACATTTCAATCATCACTTTTGAAAATGATTTAAATTGTTCTGACTTTTCTTTTCTGCAAAAAGAGGAAAAAAAATTAGGAGAAATAATTACTGAAAATTTAATCAGTTTATGTGAAAAAAGAGAATATAAAAAACTTTTCAATCAAGAATTCTTGTTAAATAACGAAAGCACCATTAAAGTTCTTGACAGAAAAGCTGAAAAAAAAGTGGTGGTGATTGGAAGCATTAATACTGATATCACTTTAAATGTGAATGAATTTCCCGGTGAGGAAAATACAATCATCATACATAAACATGATTTTTCTGTTGGAGGAAAAGGAGTTAATCAATCTCTTGGAATAAAAAAGATGGGAGTTCCTGTTTCTCTGATTGGAAAAATCGGAAATGATTTAGAGGGAAAAAATATTATTTCAAAACTGACTTTTGAAGGGCTGGATATAGATGGTGTCAGCAAAGACAACAATTCTGAAACAGGAAAAGCGTATATCTATTTAAAAAAAGACGGCAAAAGCACCGTTTCTATTTTTCCTGGTGCAAATGATAAACTGTCTCCGGAAGATATCGAAAAGCAGAAAAATCTTTTTAAAAACAGTTCTTACTGCTTAATTTCTACTGAAATTCCTGAAAACAGCATAAAAAAAGCTGTTGAAATTGCAAAAAATAATAGTGCGAAAATTATACTGAAACCATCTTCAAGGGAAAAAATAGATGATGACATTCTTAAAGAAATTGATATTTTTATTTTAAATAAAACAGAGTTTGAAATTTTATATAAACAGGGGAAGAGTACAGAGGAAAGAGCTGAGTATTTTTTAAAAAAAGGTATAAAAAATATTATATTAACATCAAAAAAAGACGGTTACACTCTAATTAATAAAAATATTCAAAAAAAATTTCCGCCTGTTGATTTTCCGTCTATCGATACAACAGGTTCTTCAGATATTTTTATAGCAACATTTACTTCGTATTTGATAAAAGATTTTTCAATGGAAGCGGCTATTGAAATTGCCGGTTATGCTTCTGCATTTTCTACCTTGTCTCAAGGAGCTTCAAATGGATTAATTGATAAAATATCATTAGAATCTTATATTGCTCAAAAAAAACCTTCCCTGCTTCAAATTTAATAAATTTAAAAAAACAGCTTTTTGTGATTTTTCATAGAGGGCTGTTTTTTTTATACCTTTAGAATACACTAAAAAATTAAACTTTTTTTAAACAAAAAGTATTGACTTTTTACGATTTGTAGGGTAATATTTTTATGTAAGCGGTTACATAGAGGTGAAAAGAGATATGAATATGAAAGATATAGCAAAACATTTAGGTCTGTCCATAGCTACTGTTTCAAGAGTTGTAAATGGACATTCAAATGTAAATGCTGAAACTAAAAAAAGGGTTTTGGATTTTATAGAAAAAAAAGGCTATACACCTAACGTGATGGCACAAAATCTTTCTAAAATGGAAAATAAAACAATAGCTCTTATTGTTCCTAATATCAGCAATGGTTTTTTTGCAGCTCTTATAAATTTTATCTGCAGATATTTTGCAGAAAGCGGTTACCAGATTGCACTTTATAACACAATTGAAAATGAAAAATATGAAGAAGAAGCTGTTAAAAATATAGCAGGTCACAGAATAGAGGGAGTAATAGCTATTCCTTTAAAAGGAGAATATGAAAAAAATCCTTTAGACAGACTTATTAAGCAGAGAATTCCTGTTTTTCTTTTAGACAGAGATTTTGAAAAAAGTAATTTTTCAGGAGTGTTTATCGATAATTTTTTAGGAGCTTATAAAGTTACTGAGAAACTTTTAAAAAATGGTCATAAAGATATTGCAATACTTACAGGGGATACAAGTTTTTTTAATGCCAGAGAAAGACTCAGAGGATATATAAAAGCCCATGAAGATATGTGGATAGAATATAAAAAATCCAATGTGTATGAAGGAGATTATCTTCCGGAAAGCGGATACAGAGAAGGAAAAAAAATTTTAAAAAGCAGCTGTACGGCACTTTTTTCTTCAAACAGTATGATGATGTACGGATTTTTAAAAGCCCTTAAAGAAAATGAAAAAGAAATTGAGCTTGGCTGTTTTGAAAATCTGGAATATCAAGATATTTTAGATAAAGAAATAATTTCATGCTCTATTCCTTTAGAAAAAATGGGAGAAGAAATTTACAATCTTTTTATCAACAAAGAAAAAAATAAAAAAATATATATAGAACCAATATTAGTTAAATAAGGAGACCAACTATGAAAAAGACAGCAGTAATTGGAAGTATTAATATGGACCTGGTAACTGTATGCAAAAGAGCTCCAAAAGGAGGAGAAACTCTTTTCGGAGATGAATTTTTCCAAGTTCCCGGAGGTAAAGGGGCAAATCAGGCAGCAGCCATTGGTAAACTTGGAGCTGAAGTTACTATGCTTGGAAAAGTTGGAAAAGATTCTTTTGGAAAAGATTTAATTTCAGCTTTAAAAAACAGCGGAGTAAATACAGATAATATTGAAGAAGCAGAAGTTTCAACGGGAATTGCCAAAATAATCGTTGAAGAAAACGGACAGAACAGAATACTTGTTGTTGCCGGGGCAAACGGAAAAGTTGATAAAGAATATGTTGACAGACATTTAGATATAATAAAAAATTGTGATATTCTTGTTGCTCAGCTTGAAATTCCCGTTGACACAGTGGAGTACGCATTAAAAAAAGCAAAAGAATTCGGCAAAACAACAATACTTAATCCTGCACCGGCAGCTGCTCTCAGTGATGATTTAATAAAAAGCAGTGACTTTATTATTCCAAATGAAAGCGAACTTGGAGTGATAACAGGAATAGAAACAGATACAGATGAAAATATTCTCCTTGCAGGAGAAAAACTTCTTAATATGGGAGTTAAAGAACTTATAATAACTCTTGGAAGCAAAGGTTCGATGAAACTTAATAAATCAGGAAAAGAAATTCATACTGCATATAAAGTTAAAGCGGTTGATACAACAGCTGCAGGAGACAGTTTTATCGGCGGACTTGTAAGAAAACTTGCTGAAGAAAAAGAAGCAAGCGAAGCAATAGAATTTGCAACAAAAGTTTCAGCTGTTGCTGTAACAAGAAAAGGTGCACAGACATCAATTCCTACATATGAAGAAGTGGAAAATTTTAAGGGGGTAAAATAATTATGAAAAAAAGCAGATTATTAAACAGTGAATTATCTTACGAAATAGCAAAAATAGGACATACAGCACATCTTACAATATGTGATGCAGGTCTGCCTATTCCAAAGGAAGTAAAAAGAATAGATCTTGCAGTAGAGGCAGGACTTCCTTCATTCATATCTGTTCTTAAACCGGTTTTAAGTGAGATGCAGGTTGAAGAAATTATTCTTGCAAAAGAAATAAAAGAAAAAAATATGCCTATGTATGAAGAGATTATGAATGCTTTTAAAGAATTTAATATGAGTCCGAAAATAATTGAAGTTTCTCATGAAGAATTTAAGAAGATAACTCATGAGAGTGAAGTTATTGTAAGAACCGGAGAATGTTCTCCATATGCCAACATTATTTTAAAATCAGGAGTAGTATTTTAGGAGAAAGCTATGAACAAAGAGATTGTTTTAAAAATGAATGATATTGTTAAAACATTTCCGGGTGTAAAGGCTTTGGACGGAGCAAGTCTTAATATTTACAGAGGAAGAGTAATGGCTCTTATGGGAGAAAATGGAGCGGGGAAATCTACTCTTGTAAAAGTTATGACAGGAATATACAACATGGACAGCGGAAGTCTTTATGTGGAAAATGCAAAAATGGATTTTAGAAATGTAAATGACTCACAAGAAAAAGGGATTGCAGTTATACACCAAGAATTAAATCTTATTCCGGAACTTTCTATAATGGAAAATATATTTTTGGGAAGAGAAATAACAAATCAGTTTGGAAAAATAGATTTTGCACTTATGAAGCATGAAGCCAGAATTCTTTTGGATAAACTTAATGTAAAAGAATCTGAAGATACTCTTGTAAAAGAGCTTACAATAGGAAAAATGCAGATGGTTGAAATTGCCAAAGCTCTTTCACAAAATGCAAAAATAATAGTAATGGACGAACCTACAGATGCTCTTACAGATACAGAGACAGAAAGTCTTTTCAAAGTTATAAGAGAACTTACTTCAGAAAAGAAAAGTATAGTGTATATTTCTCACAGGCTTAAAGAAATCCCTGAAATTTGTGACGATATAACAATAATGAGAGATGGAAAATTTATCTGTGAAGAAGAAGTAAAAAATATTGATGAAGAATTTATTATAAAAAATATGGTTGGAAGAACTCTTGACGAACAATTTCCAAGAGTAAAAACAGAAATCGGAAAAGAAGTTTTAAAAGTCGAAAATTTAAAAAATAAATATGTTGATGACATATCTTTCTCTCTTCACAAAGGTGAAATATTAGGAATATCAGGTCTTATGGGAGCAGGAAGAAGCGAACTTGTAAAAACTATCTACGGACACTTTAAAAAAGATTCGGGAAAAGTTATTGTAGATGGAAAGGAAACTGATATTAAATCTGCTCAGCAGGGGATTGAAAATGGAATTGCTTATGTTTCAGAAGACAGAAAAGGAGACGGGCTTGTTCTTGGAATGAGCGTAAAAGATAATATGACTCTTTCAGCTTTAAGGATTTTTTCTACAATCTTTAAAGTAAACCACAAATCTGAAAAAGAAAATGTAGAAGATTATATTAAAAAGTTTCGTATAAAAACTCCTACAATGGAGCAGAAAATTAAAAATCTGAGCGGAGGAAATCAGCAGAAAGTAGCAATAGCAAAAGCTCTTCTTACAAATCCAAAAATTCTTATACTTGATGAGCCTACCAGAGGAGTTGACGTGGGAGCTAAAAAAGAAATATATGATTTTATAAATGAACTTAAAAAGAAAGGTCTGAGCATAATTATGATTTCATCTGAAATGCCTGAAATTTTAGGATTAAGTGACAGAATACTTGTTGTTCACAATAAAAAAATTACAGGAGAATTTTTAGCTGAAGAGGCCGACCAAGAAAAAATAATGAGATGTGCAGTAGGAGGAAACAAATGTTAAAAAAAATATGGAGTAATAAACCTTTAGTAGGACTTATTATATTTGCAGCAGCAGTTTCAATTCTTAATCCAAGATTTTTATCATGGTATAACATAATAAATGTTTTAAGACAAACTTCAATAAATTCAATAATTGCTATAGGAATGACTTTTGTAATTCTTACAGGGGGAATAGATCTTTCTGTTGGATCAATTCTTGCATTTTGCGGAGCTGTAATGGCATCTCTTCTTAACGGAGGACACAGTCCTTTTATAGCACTTATTATAACTTTAGGTCTTGGTCTTTTATTTGGATTTTTTAATGGATTTTTAGTTTCGGTTATGAAACTTCAAGCATTTATAGTTACTCTTGTAACAATGACGTTTTTAAGAGGAGCAACTCTTGTTTTCACAGAAGGAAAACCGATAACAGTTGATGACGGAGGAGTTCTTTTTGAAGAAATAGGAAATGGATACTTATTTAATATTCCAATTCCAATCTATCTGATGATAATTTTATTTACTGCCGGATATTATCTTTTGATGCACACAAGATTTGGAAGATATACTTATGCAATTGGGGGAAATGAGGAAGCAACAAAACTTTCAGGAATAAATGTCAATAAAGTAAAAATTTGGCTGTATGGTATCTGCGGAGCTTTGTCTGCTCTTGCCGGAGTCATTCTTACTTCAAGACTTTATTCAGCACAGCCTACAGCCGGAAGCGGATATGAGCTTGATGCAATAGCAGCAGTTGTTCTTGGAGGAACTTCTCTTTCAGGAGGAGTTGGAAGAATAACAGGAACAGCTCTTGGAGCAGTTATAATAGGAGTTCTTGGAAATGCTCTAAATCTTTTAAATGTATCTTCGTATTATCAAATGATGATAAAAGCGGCAGTTATTTTAATAGCGGTTTTAATAGACAGAAAGTCTAATAAATAATAAATTGATGAGGTGAGTATAATGAAAAAAACATTAAAACTATTTGGAATAGGAGCTCTTCTTTTAAGTATGTCAACTCTGGCAAATGCAGCAGGAGAAAAAATAGGTCTTGTTGTATCAACACAAAATAATCCGTTTTTCGTAACACTTAAAGAAGGAGCAGAGGCTAAAGCCAAAGAACTTGGTTATGAACTTATTGTTCTTGATTCTCAGAATGACCCGTCAAAAGAACTTGGAAATGTAGAGGATCTTTTGATAAGAGGTGTTGATGTTCTTTTGATTAATCCAACTGATTCTGATGCAGTAGCAAGTTCTGTAAGAGCAGCTAACAGAAATAAAACTCCTGTTGTCACTCTTGACAGAGCGGCAAACAAAGGAAAAGTTGCAGCTCATGTGGCATCTGATAATGTATTGGGTGGAGAAATGGCCGGAAAATATATTGTTGAAAAATTAAATGGTGTTGGAAAAGTTGTTGAACTTGAAGGAATTCCAGGAACAACTGCAGCAAGAGACAGAGGAGCCGGATTTAATAAAGCTGTTGAAGGAAAACTTGAAGTTGTAGCAAGACAAGCTGCAGATTTTGACAGAACAAGAGGTCTTAATGTAATGGAAAATATTCTTCAAGCTCAGCCTGAAATAGACGCTGTTTTTGCTCATAATGATGAGATGGCTCTTGGAGCTTTAAAAGCTATCGAAGCATCTGGAAAAAATATATTGGTAGTTGGATTTGATGCAACTGATGATGCAGTAGAGTCTGTAAAAGATGGAAAACTTTCTGCAACAGTTGCTCAAAAACCGGCTGAAATAGGAGCGGCAGGTATTGAAATTGCAGATAAAATAATTAAAAAAGAAGAAGTTCCTGCAAATGTTCCTGTAGCACTTGAACTTATTGTTAAATAGTAAAAATATTAAAAAATCAGAGTGAAAAATTTTCGCTCTGATTTTTTCTATTAAATCTAAAATTTATTTATATTATAGCACGGCATTTTATATAATTCAAATTATGATAATTTGAATTATGATAATTTAAATTATATTTTAAAATCGGTCTGTTTATTTTTTAAATTACCATATGAAAAGAAAGCATAAGATGTTTTTTTATTGACAGGAAACAGATAAAAATATAAAATTGCAGTGATGATGATAATTTTTTGGAGGAAAAGATGGATATAAAAGAAATTTTAGAGAGAAATCCCATAATACCTGCAGTAAAAAACGAAAACTATTTACAGGAAGCTATGGAATGCGGAAGTGAAATAGTTTTCGTCATTATGTCAAATCTCATAAATATTCAAGATATTGTGGAAAAATTAAAGTCAGCAGAAAAGATAGTTTTTGTCCATGTGGATATGATAGAGGGGCTTTCAAGTTCAAACTATGGTGTAGATTATCTTATGGCTCATACAAAAGCTGACGGAATAATAACAACAAAACATAATATTGTTGCTTTTGCTAAAAAAAATAATATAAAAGTTATTCAGAGATTTTTTATTTTAGATTCCTTTTCATTTAAAAACACTATAATTCATATAAGAGAAAATAAGCCTGATGCTGTGGAAATACTTCCGGGAGTTATGCCGAAAATTATAAAAAGAACCTGCAATCTTGTGAATATTCCTGTTATCACAGGGGGGCTTATAGATGAAAAAGAGGATATAATAAATGCTTTAAATTCTGGAGCGGAGGGAATATCTACAACAGACATTACTTTGTGGGATTTTTAGTTTAAAATTTAGGAGGAAAAAATGGTAAAAAATTTTGCTCATAGAGGTTTCAGCGGAAAATATCCAGAAAATACAATGCTTGCTTTTGAAAAAGCTGTGGAAGCAGGAGCTGATGGAATAGAATTAGATGTACAGCTTACAAAAGACGGGGAAATTGTAATTATCCATGATGAAGCAATAGACCGTACAACAGATGGAAAAGGTTTTGTTGCAGACTATACTTATGCAGAACTTAAAAAATTTGATGCTTCATATATCTATACAGGAAAAATGGGATTTAATAAAATTCCTGCATTGAGGGAGTACTTTGAATTTGTAAAAGATAAAAATATTGTGACGAATATAGAACTTAAAACAGGAATAAATGAATATTTTGGAATTGAGGAAAAAGTGTGGGGTTTGATAAAAGAATATAATCTTGCAGAAAAAATTATAATTTCAAGTTTTAATCACTACAGTGTTTTAAAAATGAAAAAGATTGCTCCAGAGATAAAATGTGGATTTTTAAGTGAGACGTGGATAATTAACGGAGGAAAATATACAAAATCTTACGGAATTGAATGTTATCACCCTCATTTTGCAATGATAACTGATGAAACTGCAAAAGAGATGAAAAACAGCGGGATTGAAATTAATACATGGACAGTGAATGACGAAGATACAATGAAAGATTTAATTTCAAAAGGTGTGGATATTTTAATTGGAAATTATCCGGATTTAACTAAAAAAGTTATTCAGGAGTATTTTGAAAAATAAAAATTATTTTTATTTTTACCAGCTCTTAATCCTTTAAAGATATAGTATATTTTACAGAAATAAAGTTCAAAAATAAAACTTTTTGAAAAAATATTTGACAAAAAAATAATTATATAGTAAACTCAGTTTAAGAGAATATAGCTGAGAGACGGGAGAAGCTTAAAATAATTATCTTAGTTTTTAAGATGACTATTTTAAGTTTTTTTATTTTCAGAGTATTCCAAAAAAATTTTAAAGGTTATAAGGAGGGAGTCTTTATGACAACAACTGCAATGTATTTAGCGGAATTTGTTGGAACAGCTTTATTATTACTTTTAGGAAATGGAATCAATATGACACTTAGCCTTAGAAAAAGTTTTGGTAAAGGCGGAGGCTGGTCTGTGACTTGTATCGGATGGGGAATGGCCGTAACGATGTCAGCATATTTAACTGGCTGGGTAAGTGGAGCTCATTTAAATCCTGCACTTTCTATTGCAATGGTTCTTTCTGGAAGAATGGATGCAGCTCTTTTACCAGGATATATTATTGCACAAATTCTTGGAGGAATATTTGGTGCAACACTTGCATATCTTGCTTATAAAGATTTGATGGACGACGAGCCTGAAGCAGGAACAAAACTTGGAGTATTCTCAACAGGTCCTGCAATAGATCACAAACCTTGGAATGTTGTAACAGAAACTATTGGAACAGTAGTTCTTGTTATAGGAATTTTAGCAATAGGATATGGAGCAAACGGAGTATCTGGAGGAATGGGACCATTTCTTGTTGGAATGCTTATTTGTGTAATCGGTATGGCTCTTGGAGGAGCAACAGGATTTGCAATTAATCCGGCAAGAGACTTAGGACCGAGAATAGCTCATGCAATTCTTCCAATAAAAGGAAAAGGAGATTCAAACTGGCAGTATGCCTGGGTGCCAATCGTCGGACCAATCATTGGTGCAGTTTTAGGAGTTGTAATATTTGATCTTTTTGCAGCAGCATGTGTAGGAATTTAATAGAAAATTTCAGATTTTATGATAAAATAAATTAGAAAAATAAATTCGGAGGTTGTTATGAATAAAAAATATATTGTAGCTTTAGACCAAGGAACAACAAGTTCAAGAGCAGTTATCTTTGACAGCGAACAAAAAATAGTTGGAGTGGCACAAAAAGAATTTAAGCAGATATATCCGAAAGAGGGTTGGGTTGAACATGATCCAATGGAAATCTGGGCAAGCCAGAGCGGAGTTCTTGCAGAAGTAATAGCCAAAGAGGGAATATCACAGCATGATATAATCGGAATAGGAATAACAAACCAAAGAGAAACTACAATAGTTTGGGATAAAAATACAGGAAAAC
>OGXP01001930.1_pt1 | contig 15161 bp, 15 predicted proteins | sample 1576351 | NCBI WGS metagenome assembly OGXP01 (sample SAMEA3541517, study PRJEB24748) | human gut metagenome | biome: human gut; feature: human-associated habitat; material: faeces | place: China | collected 2012
AAAAATTATTATATAAATATTATACGAAATTATTATATAAATATTATACGAGGGGGGATTTAAAGATGCAGGCATGAGTACCTTTGAAAACCTTTAATATTTCTTGCCATTATTAAAAATTATTAGTAAAATATTAAATGAAAAGTATTTTTAAACAGTGGTGTATTTTTGGAGGAAAAATGAATAAAGAAAGATTATTAGAAATAATTGAAAATTTCAGAAAAGTAAAAGTTGCTGTTATCGGAGATCTTATGATTGATGACTATATAATAGGAAATGTTGAAAGAATATCACCAGAAGCTCCTGTTCCTGTAGTTTCTGTAAAAGAGGAAAGATTTGTTCTTGGAGGAGCAGGAAATGTAATCAACAATCTTGCAACTCTTGGAGTAAAAACTTACTGCTATGGAGTTATAGGAGATGATATTGACGGAGACAGATTAAAAAAATCTTTAAAACTTCTTGGAGTGAATACAGAAGGATTAATAAGAAGCGAAGACAGACCTACAATAGTAAAAAGAAGAATTCTTGGAGGAAATCAGCAGCTTCTTAGAATAGACTGGGAAGATCCAACAAATATAAATGGAATTTTAGAAGAAACAATTCTAAGTAATTTAAAAGCGAATATTGAAAATATAGATGCTATTATTTTATCTGACTATGATAAAGGTGTTCTTACAGAAAGAGTGGCAAAAGAAGCTATAAAACTTGCAAGAAAATATGGAAAAATAGTAACAGTTGACCCTAAGCCGTCAAATATTATGAACTATGTAAAAGCATCTTCAATGACACCAAATAAAAAAGAAGCTCTTGAGTGTGCAAAACTTCCTAAAGGAACAGATATTGATACAGTGGGAACAACAATAAGAAAAAAATTACAGCTTGATAATCTTCTTCTTACAAGAAGTGAAGAGGGAGTAAGTCTTTATGACAGCGAGGGAGTAGCAAATATTCCTACTTTTGCAAAAGAAGTTTATGATGTAACAGGGGCTGGAGATACAGTAATTTCTGTTTACACTCTTGCAAAAGCAGCAGGAGCAAGCTGGACAGAGGCTGCAAGAATAGCAAATACAGCAGCGGGAGTTGTTGTTGGAAAAATAGGAACATCAACTGTGACAAAAGAAGAAATCATAGATTTTTATAATGACATTTATAAGGAATGGAATTAATATGATAAGAATAGGAAATGGTTATGATGTGCATAAACTTGTTGAGGGAAGAAAACTTGTTTTGGGCGGAGTGGAAATTCCTCACACAAAAGGAGTTTTGGGACATTCTGACGGAGATGTTCTTATTCATGCTGTTATGGACGCAGTTTTGGGAGCTCTTTCTCTTGGAGATATAGGAAAACACTTTCCTGATACTGATATGAAATATGAGGGAATAGACAGCAGAATTCTTCTTAAAAAAGTTTATGAAATTATGAGAGAAAAAGGTTATAAAATTGGAAATCTTGACAGTATAGTTGTCGCTCAGAAACCAAAACTTAAAGATTATATTTTTGAGATGAGAAAAAGGCTGGCAGAAATTCTTCATACTGACATTGAAAATGTAAGTGTTAAGGCAACTACTGAAGAAAAACTTGGATTTACAGGAAATGAAGAGGGTATAAAATCATATTGTGTTGTGCTTTTAGAAAAGACATAGAAAAAATATAAAGGGACTGTTGCATTTTTAAATTGTAAAAATAAAATTTTAGAAGATTGAAAATATATTCAAGGTATAAAATTTATTTTTTCAGGTCTGCAACGGGCCCTTTTATATTTAAAGTAGGAAAATACTATAAGAAACAGAGCAAGTGGAAAATTTTTGAAGAGATAATAGGAGATTATAAAATATACATTGATAAAATAGTGAAAAGTTATTTTAATAAAAAAGGAGACCAACTATGAAAACAGAATTAGAAAAATGTCTATCTGGAGAATGGTATAATTGTCATGATAAAATATTTTTGAGATTTAAAGATAAAACAAGAAAACTTTTATCAAAATATAATTCTCTTCCTTATAATGAAAAAACTGAAAGATATAAAATTTTAAAAAATATGTTTGGAGGTATAGGAACAAATGTTTCAGTCGGTAATCCTTTTATATGTGATTATGGCTGTAATATTCATATAGGAAATAATGTTTCCATAAATATGAACTGTACTTTTGTAGATTGCAATAAAATTATCATAGGAAATAATATTTTAATAGCTTCAAATGTACAAATATATACAGCGGCTCACCCTATAGATGTGATAGATAGATTTACTCCTGATTGGACAGTTGACAAAGTCAATGAATATTTTTGTCGTACTTATGCTCTTCCTGTGGTGATTGAAGATAATTGTTGGATTGGCGGAGGAGTAATTATTCTTCCTGGAGTTACAATCGGAAAAGGTTCGGTTATTGGAGCAGGAAGTGTTGTGACTAAAAATATTCCTGAAAATTCTGTGGCAGTGGGAAATCCATGCAGAGTTATAAGAAAGTGTAATATAAAAAAAGAAGTATAGAAATTATTATAGAATATAACAGTTCTGTTTTTGTTGAGAGGAGAAATCTTTGAAAAAAAAGTTATTAGTGATAGAAGATGAAAAAAATTTAATGGAGGCTCTTTTTGATTTTCTTTCAGAAGAATTTGAAATAATAAAAGCCTTTGATGGAGAAGAGGGGCTTGAAAAGTTTTATGAAAAAACTCCAGACCTTGTACTTTTAGATATAAATTTGCCTAAAATTATAGGGTGGGACGTATGCAGAGAGATAAGAAAAGTTTCAAATCTTCCAATTATAATAATGACAGCAAGAGACTCTGATATTGATGAATATAACGGATTGAGCATAGGTGCAGATGACTATGTGACAAAGCCTTTTAATTTAAAAATTCTTGCTTTAAAAATAAAAAAACTTTTAAAAATTGACGGAAATAATGTATATAAGCTTGAAAATCTTTTTTTTGATGCTAAAAAAGGAGAAATTTCAATAAAAGGAGAGACGACAGAACTTACAAGAAGAGAGATACAATTTTTGGAATACATGTTTAAAAACAAGGGAATAATATTTTCCAGAGACCAGCTTTTAAATGAAGTGTGGGGATTTGATTTTGACGGCGACGACAGAGTTGTGGATACTCTGGTGAGACGTGTCCGTAAAAAATTGGGAGAATATGATTTTATTCTTAAGACAATAAGAGGAATGGGGTATGTTTTAGATGAAAATAAAAATTAATCTTTTCAAAAAAATATTTCTTTTTTCTCTTTTTATGATAATTTTTACAGTGCTGTTAAGTTATATTTTAAGTACCTTTGCTGCTGATACATTTTATATAAGCAGAAAGAAAAACGAAATTATAAAAATAAAAGATACAGCAGTAAAATATTTAAGAAACGAAGATGCTTTGGAAGAGTATATTGAAAATATAAGAGACAAAGAGGGAATAAATATTTATATTGAAAATAGGCAGAATCAAAATTCTCATCACAGAAGAAGACCCAGAAGCAGATACGGAAATATAAATGAAGGCTTTCATGTTGTTTCTCTGCCCAATAATAATATAATTCTTTTGGTGTATAAAGAAAATATCACGCCGGTAGAAACTCTTTTTATGACAACTTCTCTTTCAGTTATGGGAAGCCACAGACAGGAAGTTTATATGTTAAATCTTATAACTTTTGTGTGTGCAATGTTAATCAGTATGTTTATAAGCAGAATTTTTGCAAAAAGAATAACTGATAATATTGGGGCTTTAAACAGAGTGGCACAAAAAATATCACACCTTGATTTTTCAGAAAAATCGGAGATAAAAACAAGTGACGAGCTTAAAGATTTAAGTAAAAGCATAAATATTATGGCAGAAAATATTTCATCTTCTATTGAGGGGCTGAATACTTTTGTATCAAATGCTTCTCACGAACTGAAAACTCCTATTGCTGTAATAAATGCTAATGCTCAGCTTCTTGCTGCAGAAAAAATTACAGAGGAAGCAGAGAGGAAAAAATATGTTAAAGTTATTTTAAATGAGAGCAGATATATGGATACTTTAGTAAAAGATCTGCTTCTTATGTCCAAACTTTCAGCTTCTGAAATAAAATTAAATAAAGAAGAATTTAATCTGTGTGAAATTTTAAAAGAAAGTATTGAGCAGTTTGAATTTTTAGAGCTTCAAAAAGATATAAGCTGGAAAATAGACTGTAAAAATATTAAAATGACAGGGAATAAAAAGTTAATAAAAATAGCTTTTAATAATATAGTTCAAAACAGTCTTAAATATTCTCCGGAAAATTCAGAAATAAAAATTTATGAAAAAGATGAAAAAATATTTTTTGAAAATCCAATGTATATAGATGAAATATTTAATGCAGAAAAATTATTTCAGCCTTTTTACAGAGGAAAAAATGCTACAGAAATTAAAATTGAAGGAAGCGGATTAGGGCTTTCCCTTATAAAAAGAATTTTTGATATTCATATGATAAATTGCGGAGTGAAAACAGAAAATAAAAAATTTATTTTTTGGTTTGACATATTGAGGTAACAAAAGGGATATATAATTTTTTCATAAAGAACGTTAGTCAAAGGAAGTGATTTTATATGAAAAGATTTTTAATAGGAAGTTTAATGGCACTTACAATAGGAACATCAGCTTTTGCCGGAATACATCACAATGGATATAGAAATGAAGCAGGAAGAGGACATCATCATCACCATTACAGAAGAGAAAACTGCAGAATAAATCCTGATAATGAAAAAATGAGAATTTTAATGGCAGAAAAAAGACTTGAAATAAGAAAAGAACTTTTGAATGAAAATCCTGATTGGAATAAAATTGAAAAACTTAACACAGAAATTGCAGTAAAAAAATCCCAGGCTGTAACTGAAAGAATGAAATACAGATTTGAAAACCAGCAGGATAGAATGAAAAGAATTCAAAGAAAAAATGCTCCATTACCTCCACAAGTATAAAATTAATTAAATAAAAATATTTATAAGGAACTGTACAAATTAAATTTTTGCAGTTCCTATTTTATTTATAAGCAATTATACAATAGAAACTACACCACTTTTTTATTGGTATTGTAATTTTAGGTATGGTATAATTGTAAAAACAAGAAAAGCAGTTAGGTGGTGAGAAACATAAATAATTATATCAGCAATTTAAAAATAAAAAGTTTTAAAGGTTTAGAAAATGTTGAATTTAAAAATTGTAGAAAATTAAATATATTGATTGGTGAAAATAATGCAGGAAAAACTACTATTTTAGAGGCTGTAAGATGTTTCAATAAACCTTTGGATTATATGGAATATATAAATATTCTTAAAAGAAATCCATATGCAAATTTTTCTAGTTTTTCTCTTTTACAGCAGATGTTTAATCAAAAAAATCATAGTGATTTAGTGGAAATTACAGCTGAAATTGATGAAAAAATATATCCCTTAAAAATAAAAAAGAATTTGGAAAAAACAGAGGAAAAAACTTCTGAAGAAAAATTATTGGAATTAATGGAAATACTTTGTATTTCTAAATTAAAAGATTATCGTTGGGATAAAGAAGAGGAAGAAAATGATAAAAAATTAAAAGTTTTGAGAAAAGATTTTTATGATAATATTTTAGGATTTGGATTGGATATAAAAAATCATGTATTGAAAGAAAAACTTTATGAATTAGCAAAAGGAGTGGAGGATTCAACAGAAAAAACATTGAAAGAAATAAGGGAACTAAAGAAAAGTTATTTAGGAAAAACTAATGTTATAGAAAAATTGAATATCCAATTTTCTTTTTTGAGAAAAAGAAATAACTTAATATTTACAGAAAGAAAAATAGAAAATAATCAAGATGAAAAATATACAGAAGAATTTTTAAAAATAAAATATTCTAATCCTCTCGATTATCTTCTTGATAATTATTCAAATGAAGCGATAGACACGGTAATAAAAAATGGAGACAAAAACAAAATTACTGAAATATTGCAGATGTTTGAGGAAAGTGTTTTTGATTTTAATATTTTAAGTGATGGTCAGATAATTGTAAATTTAAAAAATAAAAATGAAGAAAAAATCTCCATAGGAATTTCAAATTTTGGAGATGGAATGAAGAAAGCCCTCGTTTTAATTTCAAAACTTATTTCTTGTGAAAATGGAATACTTCTTATAGATGAATTGGAGACAGGGATTCATAAAGATGTGATGGGAAAAATTTTTAGTTATATTTTAAAAGAAGCAGAAAAATATAATGTACAGCTTTTTGTGGCAACTCATAGTTTTGAAGCTATTGAAACACTTTTAAAAACTTGCAGTGAAAATCTTGAAGATATATCTTTGTATCGTTTAGAACATTATCAAGATAATATATATGTAAAAAATTTTTCAGGAGAAAGAGCTTATGACCTTGTCGTGAAAGAGGGAAGGGATTTGAGATAATGAAGCAGTATATTTTTTTGGTTGAAGGAAGTCATGATTTAGCTGTTATAGGAAAAATACTAAATTGTATAGGTTATAGAGAGTTAAGAAATATCGAGAATATATCTGAAAATTTTAGAAAATTAATTCCACAAAAATTTCCTTTTAGTGAAAAAGGAGATTTGGATATTTTTAATGTAATTCCGGCTTTTTTTAAATTAAAAAAAGATAATGAAAAAGAATGTAAAGAAATAGTTATTATTAATTCCAATGGAGAAAGTAAACACTTTGAAAAACTTGATAAAGTTTTGGATACTTTTGAAATAAAAGAGAAGAGAGAATTGGAAAAAATAATAGTATTTTCAGATAGCGATACTTTTGACATCGAAAGCAAAATAAAAGAATTAATAAAAATTAATTTTGGAAATAAAAGTTTTATAAATTTTAAAGAAAAAAATATTATAAATAGAAAAATAGATTTAGAAATAAAAGTTATTGATATTGAATTTTATATTTTTCCAGATAATAAAAAAATAGGAAGATTAGAGAATTTAGTATTTGAAGGAATAAAAAAACAAGATAATGAACTTTTAGAAAAAACCATAGAATTTATAAATTTAGTTCCAGATAAATATAAGTCTTCATGGTCTGTTAATAATTCGCAAAAAGATAAAACAATAATAGGTACATTAGGAAATGTATTGTATCCCTGCTGTTCAGCGCCTGTTTTTTTGCAAAAGTCAAGATGGATTTCAGAAAATACATGCAAAGAAAAACATATAAAAGAATTGTATGAATTTTTACTTAAAATCTAAAAAATAATAAAAATGAATTAAAAATTTAAGGAGATGTTATGAAAGCCAGCGAGAAAAGAATAGTAGATTTTTTTGCAATACCAAATACACAATTTACTATACCTGTTTATCAAAGAGACTATAATTGGCAGGAAAAACATTGCCAGACTTTATTTAATGATATAAAAAATTTAGCTGATAATTCTGATATAAATTCTCATTTTATAGGTAGTATTGTTTTTATTCATGATGGAGTTTACATAACTGGCAGAACAAGATTAGATATAATAGATGGTCAGCAGAGAATGACAACTTTAACGTTATTATTTTTAGCTTTGTATTATAAATTAAAAGAAAATGGTAACGAAAGAAAAGCCAGACAAATTTATAATCAATATATAATAAATGAATATATTGACGACGGAACATTGAAATTAGTACCACCCGATGAAAATTTAAAAATTTTAGAAAGAATAGCCAAAAATAAATTAAATGAGTTGGAAGAAGATAGAGATAAGAATATAGTAAAGAATTTTTTCTATTTTAAAGAAAAAATAGAAAATTTTAGTGAAGAAGATTTGGAAAAATTTTTTATAGGAATGGAAAAACTTATTTATGTAGAGATATCTTTGGAAAAGGGAAAAGACGACCCGCAAAAAATATTTGAAAGTTTAAATTCAACAGGACTTGATTTGTCACAAGGTGACCTTATAAGAAACTATATTTTAATGGGGCTTGAAAGAGAAGAGCAAAGTAAAATATATAAAGAAATATGGGTTCCTATAGAAAATAATTGCAAAGTAACTGACGGAGAAAAAATTATTAATTATGTTTCTGATTTTTTGAGAGATTATTTAACACTAAAAAATAATAAAATTCCTGTAAAAAATAAAGTTTTTGAAGAATTTAAAAGTTTTTATAAAAATATAGATGATTTAGAAGAAATAAAAGAATATTCAAAATGCTATGCAGTGTTAAAAAAACCAAATTTAGAAAAAGAGCTGGTAATAAGAAAAAATTTAGAATATTTGAAAGTGTTGGATCAAACAGTTGTTAATCCTTTTTTAATAGGAATATTAAAAGATTATAAAGATAATTTAATTCTTCAAGAAGAATTAAAGGAAATTTTAGAAGTATTACAGAGTTATTTATGGAGAAGATATATTACAGGAGAGCCATCTAATTCACTCAATAAAATATTTCAAAATATGTATGCTAAAATTTCAAAAGAAAGAAATTACATAAAAGATTTTGAAAAGAATTTATTATTAAATGTTTTTCCAACTGATGAAGAATTAAAAAACAATTTAAAAATAAAAGCGGTGTACAAAGACAAAGAAAAATTGAGATATGTTTTTGAAAGACTAGAAAATTCTTTCCATAATGAAGTTATAGATTTTTCAAATGAAAAGATAACCATAGAACATATTTTACCACAAAATCCAAATAAAGATTGGAAAGAGAAATATTCTGAAGAAGAGTTAAAAGAAATGTTGGAATATAAAGATACAATTTCAAACCTTACTCTTACGGGAAGTAATTCCAATTTAAGTAATAAATCTTTTGCGGAAAAAAGAAATGATGAACAGCATGGTTATAAAAACAGTAAACTGTTTTTAAACAAATATTTGGGCGAGCAAGAGGAGTGGAACCTTTTAAAAATAGAAGAAAGATTTGAAATATTATATAATAATATTATAAAAATTTGGAAAAGACCTGAAATAAAAGAAAAACAAAACTTTGAAGACGAAACGTTTATATTAAAAGGTAAGAATAGTTATGGACAGGGAAAATTATTAAAAAATAACAAAAGATATGAAAGTTTTAAGTTATTAAGAGGGGCTTATATTTCAAAAGAAGTACCAGAAAATATAAAAGAAAGATTTGAAAAAATAATAAAAAGTTTAAAAGAAAAAAATATTTTAGAAGAACAAGAAAAAATTTATTTTTTTAAAGGAGATTATTTATGTACTCCAAGTCAAGCAGCTATGCTTATTCTAGGCAGAGATGTAAATGGATGGACACATTGGAAAACAGACGAAGGTGTATCACTTAATAATTTTAAAAATTAAATAAAAATATTTTTAATACAGACTTATTTTTTAGGTCTGTATTTTTTTACACTATTTTTACATAAAATTTATATACCTCTTACAAAGCCGGAGTAAAATTAAAGCAAAATTAAAAGAATGATAAAAAATAAGGGGTAGAAAATGAATTTAAGAAAAATCACAGATAAATGTATGAAATATTGTATATTTTTAATCGGCGGATTTAATGTTGTAATAGTTTTTCTTATATTTTTATTTATATTGACGAACAGTGTAAAGGCATTTGAAAGTGTACCGCTTTCAAAATTTTTCTTTGGAAGAGATTGGATATCGCTTTCAGAAAAATATGGTCTTTTACCTTTGCTTTCCGGTTCTTTCCGTGTAACTTTTGTGGCACTTTTTATATCTGTGCCGATAAGTATTATGAGTGCAGTTTATATGTCTGAATATGCAAGCAAGAAAACGAGAGATATATTTAAACTTTTAATAGAAACAATGTCAGCACTTCCATCTGTTGTGCTTGGATATATTGGTCTTTATGTACTTTCAACTCTTGTAAAAAATATTTTTAATTTAAATACAGGACTTACAGCCCTTACAGGAGGAATACTTCTTTCATTTATGGCAATTCCAACAATGGTAAGTATATCAGATGATGCAATAAGAGCTTTAGATCCATCATATAAAGAAGCTTCTCTTGCAATGGGGGCGAACAAACTTGAAACTATTGTAAAAATAATTCTTCCAGCTGCATTTCCGGGAATTTTTGCAGGAATTATGCTTGGATTTGGAAGAATAATCGGAGAAACAATAACAGTTTTAATGGTAACAGGAAATGCTCCAATTTTAGGAGGAGGAATTTTATCACCTGTAAGAACTCTTACAGCAACAATAGCTGCAGAAATGGGAGAGGTTGTAAACGGAAGCACACACTATTATATTCTTTTCGCAGTGGGACTTGTGCTTTTCGGAATAAGTTTTGTGACAAATACAATAGCAGATTATTTTATTAACAAATCAAGAAAAATAATGAGAAAATAAGGAGCAGAAAACAATGAGTATATTAAAAGGAAGAGGGGCAAAAATAATAGAAGGAACTATTAAGGCAGTTGGTTATCTTTCTGTTCTGCCAGTAGTTCTCATAGTAATTTATATAATTTTAAAAGGTGTGCCTGCAATATCTTGGGAATTTTTAGCAACAAGCCCTACAGACGGAATGAGGGCTGGAGGAATTTTTCCGGCAATAGTTGGAAGTGTTCTTCTTACCATTGGAACAATAGCAGTATCAGTTCCTTTTGGAATTTTAACAGGAATATTTCTTGTTGAATATTCAAAAGATAATATTATAAGACGTGTGATAAATCTTACAATAGTAAATCTTGCAGGAATTCCAAGTATCATATACGGGCTTTTCGGAATGTCGCTGTTTGTAATATTTTTACAGTTTGGTTCATCAATTCTTTCAGGAGCATTAACTCTTGGAATAATGTGTCTTCCTGTAATAATAACAGCAACAAGAGAGGCACTTCTTGCAATACCAAAAGATTTGAGGGAAGCCTCACTTGCTCTTGGAGCAACAAAATGGGAGACAACTTGGAAAATAATTCTTCCCACAGCACTTCCGGGAATACTTACAGGAATAATTTTAAGTATTTCAAGAGCGGCAGGAGAAACTGCACCGATTATGTTTACAGTTGCAGCATTTTATCTTCCGTTTCTTCCAATGTCAGTTTGGGATCAGGTAATGGCTTTGCCATATCATCTTTATGTAATAGCCACTCAAGTTCCAAATATGCCTGAGAATATTATGAACGGAACGGTGTTTGTAATAGTTGTGCTTACAATAGGATTTAATCTTTTGGGAGCATTTTTAAGAAAAAAATTCAGTAAAAAATAATTAAAAAAGTTTTTGAGGAGGAAAATATAAAATGGAAAACAAATTAAGGCTTAAGGTAGAAAATTTTAATTTCTACTATGATAAATTTCAAGCTCTTAAAGATATAAATATGGAGATACAGGAAAATAAAGTAACTGCTCTTATAGGACCTTCCGGGTGCGGGAAATCAACTTTTTTAAGATCAATAAACAGAATGAACGATTTGATTGACGGAGTGAGATATGAAGGGGTAATTGCTTTTGACGGGAAAAATATTTTTGACAGTGATAACGATATAGTTGAGCTTAGAAAAAAAATAGGAATGGTTTTCCAAAAACCAAATCCATTCCCAAAAACAATATATGAAAACATTGTTTACGGGCCGAAACTTCACGGAGAAAAAGATAAAAAAGTTTTAGATGAAATAGTTATAAAAAGTCTTAAGGCAGTTGCATTATGGGACGAAGTAAAAGATAAACTTCATCAGTCTGCACTTGGTCTTTCAGGTGGACAGCAGCAGAGACTCTGCATTGCAAGAGCTATTGCAGTAAAACCTGAAATACTTTTAATGGACGAGCCTACATCTGCTCTTGACCCTATTTCAACTTTAAAAATAGAAGAACTAATAAGAGAACTTCAAAAAGATTATACAATTATAATCGTAACACATAACATGCAGCAGGCTGCAAGAATTTCAGATTATACAGGATTTTTTTATCAGGGAAAACTTGAAGAATTTGATAAAACAGATATAATTTTTACTAATCCGCACAAGAAAAAAACAGAAGACTATATAACCGGAAAATTCGGATAGAATATAAAAAGTTTTATAAAAATATGATAAAATAAAAAGGAAGTGACAGAATGAGAAATCTTCATGAGAGTATTGATGGAATAACAGAACATTATATAGAATTATGTAAAAATGTTGACAGATTATTTAGAATAAATATTGATATGCTTAGAAAAGATAGTTTTGACAGAGGACTTTACGGAGAAGCAAAACTTGTTGAAGATATAATAAATGCTTTTGATGTGAAAGTGAAAGAGACTTCGATTATGTCAATGGCAAGATTTCAGCCTGCAGCAGGAGATTTAAGAGCTCTTATAACATTTATTGAATCAAGCAAGATGCTTGAAAGAATGGGAGATCTTCTTTTAGACTCGCTTATTCTTATGAGAAAAATAGAAAAAAAAGAAGGAAATATGGAAAGAGATTTTGGAATTTTAGAAAACTTTCTTGTTAAGATAAATGATATTTTCCAAAAATATCTTGAAGCCTTTATTGAAAAAGATGAGAAGAAAGCCTATGTTCTTCTGGGAATGGACGAAGAGATAAATGAAATCAGAGGGGAAATAGACGGAATAATTGTAAATCAGATGAAAGAAGATTCTAAAAATATTGAGGCAGGAGTTTTAATGCTTCTTATCAATAAAAAATATGAAAGAGTATCTGATAAAATAATTCAGCTTACTATGAGTTCCATATACAATTTCAGCGGAGAAAATATGAGAGTGCTGGAACTTCTTGAAAAAGAAAAACATAAAAGCAGAGAAGAAGACGAAGAGGCTTAATTGAAAAAGTCAGGAGGAAACAATGAGAGTGTTGATAGTGGAAGATGACATGGAAATACAGCAGCTGGTGAGCTATTTTTTCAAAAAAGAAAATTATGAAGTTCAGACAGCTGGAGACGGGCTGGAAGGATTAAAAGCGGTGAAGAGCTTTAAGCCTGACCTTATTGTACTTGATATTATGCTTCCCAGTCTTGACGGGAAAAATTTTACAAGTATAGTAAGGGATATGTCTTCTGAATATGGAGATCCTGTTATCATTATGCTTACAGCAAAAACAGAGATAGAAGATGTGCTTGAAGGATTACAGCTTGGTGCTGATGATTATATGAAAAAACCTTTTGATCCAAGAGAGCTTGTTCTTCGTGCAAGAAAGTTTCTTGAAGGAAAAAATGTTGGGAAATCTGGAAGATACAGCTTTAAACAGGTTGTAATAGATGAAAAAAGACGTATTGTAAAAGATGGAGAAACTGAGGTTGAACTTTCTAAAAAAGAATTTGATCTTCTTCTTCTTTTAATAAAAAATCAAGGAATAGTATTATCCAGAGAAAAAATTCTGGACAGGGTGTGGGAGTCTAACTACTACACAGGAGATAGGTCAGTAGATATTTATATTTCAAAACTTAGAGAAAAAGTAAAAAGCATTGCCGAAAATATTAAAACGGTGAAGGGGGTCGGGTACAAATTAGAAGAAAAGAGATAATTGCCCTGATTTTCATATTGTTTTTAGAAGTTCTTTTTGTAAATACATATATGGGCAAAATATCAAATTTGTATGGTGACACAGCAAAAAGAACATTAAAAGAAGACGCTCTTATGGTAAAAGAAATGACGAGCGGCTACACAAAAGAAAACTTTCAGGATATGTTTGGTCATGTAAAGAAAAGATTTACACTTATTGATATAAATGGAAATATTCTTTATGACTCTGAAAGATATACAAAAGAAGATGAAATGGCAAATCATAAAAACAGAGAAGAAGTAAAAGAGGCTTTTGAAATAGGTGAAGGATTTGCTATAAGAAAAAGTAAAACATTGAGACAAAATATGGCTTATTACGGACTTCTTAATGAAAACAGTGAGGGAGAAAAAACAGTAATAAGAACTTCCATAAATTATGATGAAGAAATAAAAGATTTGAGAACTCTTTTAGGAACTCAGATTTTCTTCTTTATAATGTTAAATATTGCAATTTATATATGCTATAAAAATTATTTGAAGAGAGATCTTTTCAAAAAAATAGAAAGTATAAGAGAGGCTCTTGAAAGCGGAGATGAGATAAAAACTATCTATGCTAAGGGAGATGTGTGGCTTGTAAAATTCTGGAAAGTTGTCAGAGACTGGCAGAAAGAAAATCTAAAGAATATAAAAAGACTGAATGAAGAAAAAACAAGATTGAAAAGAGTAATATCAGCTGTTGATATGTCTATTATTCTTGTTGATGAAAATTCTGGAATAATAATGAAAAATAATTCTTTGGGATATTTATATGTAAGCGGAAAGATGGACACTTTATATCAAAAAGTAAAATACATTGAAGTCCTTGATGTAATAACAAAGGCAATGAAAAAGAAAGAAGACGTAAAGGAAGAAATTTTTATAGCAAGTCTTAAAAAATATCTTTTAGTCACAGTAAAATATCTTGAATTTAAGAAAGAATTTTTAATCACAATAAAAGATATAACAAGAAGCAGAGAGCTTGGGGAAGTTCAAAAGAATTTTATAGCTAATGTAAGCCATGAGCTGAAAACTCCTCTAACAAATATAAAAGGATATTTGATTGCTCTTGAAGATGCACCTCAGGAATTACAAAAAAATTTCTTAGATATAATAAGAAGCAATGTGGAAAAATTAGAAAACATAACAATGGATTTTTTAAATATTTCAAAAATAGAAAGTTCAAAAATAATTAATCTTGCACCGGTTCCTTTTGAAAGAGTAAAAGATGAAGTTGAAAAAATTCTTAACGGCAAAGTCAAAAAATCTGGTGCGGAGATAGAATATAAATTGGAACTTCGTGATGAAAACAATTATATGAATATTGATTTTGAAAAAACAGTTACAGTTTTAAAAAATCTTATTGAGAACGGAATAATTTATAATAATAAAAAACCTCATATAGTGGTAACTATAAAAGAAGAAAGCGACAGATACAGAATTTCTGTAAAAGATAACGGAATAGGTTTTCCTGAGCAGGAAAAAGAAAATATATTTGAAAGATTTTACAGAATAGACAAAGCAAGAACAAGCAATGTTGCAGGAACAGGTTTAGGTCTTTCAATAGTAAAAGAAACTGTTGATATCTGCGGAGGAAAAATCGAAGTTACTTCTTCTGAAAATGAAGGTTCAGAATTTATTTTTACACTTTTAAAATAAAATAGACAAAAATTTTATGAGACTGCGGAAAATTTGTACCGCGGTCTCTTTTTTTACTTTTTTAAATTAAGGCTCTGTCACAACAAATGGTTGATTTTGACGAGAAATAGCGTATAATAAT
>OGXP01001932.1_pt1 | contig 15151 bp, 9 predicted proteins | sample 1576351 | NCBI WGS metagenome assembly OGXP01 (sample SAMEA3541517, study PRJEB24748) | human gut metagenome | biome: human gut; feature: human-associated habitat; material: faeces | place: China | collected 2012
CCAGCTTTAGGACATGATTTTAAAGATGGAGTATGTACAAGATGTCATAATCAACTAAAAGGACAATGGAAACAATCAGGAAACAAATGGTGGTATCAATATGAAGATGGAACATATCCAAAAAATGAATTCATTACAATAGATAATAAACTCTATAGATTTGATCAATATGGATATATGCAAACAGGATGGTTCAAGTTCAATAATGAAGATTACTATGCAACATCTAGTGGAGAAATCAAAGCACAATGGGTAGGATCAGGAAATAACTGGTACTATGTAGATGCTGATGGAAAAATGGTAACAGGATTCCAAACAATCTCTGGAGTTAAATATTACTTTGAAACAAACGGACTTATGAAAAAAGGATGGTTCAAAGTCAATGGAACTGACTATTATGCATCAACAAGTGGAGAAATCAAAGCCCAATGGGTAGGATCAGGAAACAACTGGTACTATGTAGATGCAGATGGAAAGATGGTAACAGGATTCCAAACAATCTCTGGAGCTAAATACTATTTTGCAAGTAGTGGATTAATGCAAACAGGATGGTTCAAGATCAATGGAGCAGATTACTATGCAACATCTAGTGGAGCTATCAATGCACAATGGGTAGAATCAGGAAATACTTGGTACTACGTAGACGCAGATGGAAAAATGGTAACAGGATATCAAACAATTGCAGGAGCTAAATACTACTTCGCAGAAAGCGGATTAATGCAAACAGGATGGTTCAAGATCAATGGTGAAGATTACTATGCAGCATCTAGTGGTGTAATTAGTGCACAATGGGTAGGATCAGGAAATACTTGGTACTATGTAGATGCTGAAGGAAAAATGGTAACAGGTGATTATGTTATTGATGAAAGAGTAAATCATTTTGACGCTAATGGTGTTTGGAACAATTAAAAATTTAACCAGAAGACAGAGAATATCTGCTTCTGGTTTTCTATTTTTTATGGATTATAACTAGTTTATTTTTTTGTATTTGTTATAATGTCAATTGTAAGACAAGAGGGGGGGATTGTATGAAAAAAGGTAAATTATTAAATATTGCTTTATCGATAGCGTTTATTAATATTTTATTTGTATGTTTTTCGATTATAAATGTTAATGCGGAAGAAGATACAGATACATTAAATACAAATGATGAGTCGACTGTAATGGAATCTGGTTGGACGAATAAAGAGAATCAATGGTATTATTATGATCATGGTGAAAAGAAAACAGGATGGTTACATACGGATTATTGGTACTATTTAGATCAAGATGGAAAAATGGTGACAGGGTTAGCTTCTGTAGGAAATCAACAATATTACTTTAATCAATCAGGGGCCATGCAAACAGGATGGATCCAAGCAGATGGAACATACTATTATGCAAATAATAGTGGATATATTCAAAAAGGTTGGTTGCATAAAGGGTCTTGGTATTATTTAGACCAAGATGGAAAAATGGTCACAGGGTTAGCTTCTGTAGGAAATCAACAATATTATTTTGACCAATCAGGAGCTATGAAAACAGGATGGATCCAAGCAGATGGAACATATTACTATGCAAATAATAGTGGATATATTCAAAAAGGTTGGTTGCATAAAGGATCATGGTATTATTTAGACCAAGATGGAAAAATGGCTACAGGATTGGTTTCTGTAGGGGACGAACAATGTTACTTTGATCAATCAGGAGCTATGAAAACAGGATGGATCCAAGCAGATGGAACATATTACTATGCAAATAATAGTGGCTATATTCAAAAAGGATGGCTACATAAAGGATCATGGTATTATTTAAACCAAGATGGAAAAATGGTGACAGGATTAGCTTCTGTAGGAAATCAACAATATTATTTTGATCAATCAGGTGCTATGAAAACAGGATGGATCCAAGCAGATGGAACATATTATTATGCGGATAATAATGGTTATATTCAAAAAGGATGGCTACATAAAGGATCATGGTATTATTTGGATCAAGATGGAAAAATGGTTGTAGGTGATTATTATATCAATGATCAATATTACTATTTTAATTCTAATGGAGATTTGCAATTAGGTTGGTATTATAGAGATAATCAATATTATTATCTTGATTCTAATGTGGTTCTTGTTAAAGGATGGAATAAGATCACTAACAAATGGTATTATTTTAATGATCAAGGAATTATGCAAACGGGTTGGCAATTGATTAATAATCAAAGGTTCTATTTAAATGCTTCTGGTGATATGCATACAGGATGGTTAAAATCAGGTAATGAATGGTATTATTTAAATAAGAGTGGTGTCATGGTTACTGGTTGGGCACAAATTGGATGGAAATGGTATTATTTTAATGAAGATGGTGCAGCTGTTAAAGATGATGTAGTTATTGATGGTAAAACATATATATTTAGAGATGATTATTCATGGATTTCAAATTGTACGAGAAAAGAGTTTGTAGAAAGAGCCAAAAGATATTTAGGATGTAATGAAAAAGATGGATCATTTAAGAAAATTATAGATTCATATAATAAATTAGATCCTTTACCAAGAGGTTATAAAGTTAAATATACAGATTCATGGTGTATGACTTTTGTATCAGCAATTGTTAGAGAATGTAATTTGTTGGATCTTATTCCAGTTGAATGTTCATGTGGTAAAGCAGTAGAAAAGGCACAATCTATGGGCATTTGGCAAGAAAATGATGCTTATGTTCCTCAAATTGGTGATATTATTATGTATGATTGGGATGATAGTGGAAATGGTGATAACACAGGATGGCCTGATCATGTAGGTATTGTTACAGAAGTGAATGGAAATACTTTTAAAGTTATTGAAGGAAATAAAAATGATGCTGTTGAATATAGAACAATGAATGTCAACAGTAAATATATTAGAGGGTTTATTACACCTAAGTTTTTATCATAAGAAGTAGAAATACTTCTTTTTTTCTTTACTTATTAAATATATGTGGTATTATGTTCATATAAATTAACAAGGAGAAAAAAATGAACATTCTTACATATTTAGATTTTGAACTTATAAAGTTACTATATAAAGAAAATACACTTTCACAAAGAGCTATTTCTAAAAGATTGAATTGTTCTTTAGGTAAAACAAATGAAACAATAAAGAATCTTAAAGAATTAGAATATATTAATGATGATAATTCTTTAACAGATTTAGGAATAGACTTAATAAAGAAAAATAAGTCAGCAGTTATTTTAGCTGCTGGTCAAGGGATTAGAATGATTCCTATTAATAATAATGTGCCTAAAGCAATGTTAGAAATAAATGATGAAATACTTATTGAACGTCTCATAAGACAGCTTATAGAAGCTCATATTAATGATATAACAATAGTTGTTGGCTTTATGAAAGAAGAATTTGACTATTTAATTGATAAATATAATGTAAAATTAGTTGTTAATAGAGAATATCAAGAAAAGAACAACTTACATAGCTTAAATCTAGTAAAAGATAAAATAAGTAATACTTACATTATACCAGGAGATCTTTATTTTTATGAAAATCCATTTTTAAATAATGAAATTCAATCATGGTATATGCTTGAAAATAGAATAAGTAAACATAGTAATGTTACATGTAATACTAAAAATGAAATTGTTAAAGTAAAGGATGATGGTTTAAAAATGATTGGTTTATCATTTATTAATCAACATGATTCTTTATATTTAAAAGAACGTTTAGAATGTTTAGATGACGGAATGCATGATTCTTGTTTTTGGGAAGAAACGTTGTATCAAAAGAATAAAATGTTTATTTATGGAAAAATTGTTGATACAAGCTATGTAGATGAAATTAATACGTATGAAGAATTAAGAAATGTAGATGATCATTCAGCACACTTAAATAATGAGACATTATCATTGATTGCTGATGTTTTTAAAATCAATGTTGAACAAATTAAAAATATTAAAAGCTTAAAAAAAGGTATGACAAATAGATCATTTTTATTTGAAATCAATCATGATAAATATATTATGAGAATTCCTGGGGAAGGAACAGATCAACTTATTAATCGAAAAGAAGAATATGAAGTTTATCAAGTAATAAAAGATTTAAATATCAGTGATGAAGTTATTTATATGAATCCACAAAATGGATATAAGATTACAAAATATTTAGACGATACACGTGTATGTAATCAAGATAATGATGAAGATTTAATTAAATGTATGAAATTATTAAAAGAATTTCATAATCAGGATTTAAAGGTAGAACATGAATTTGATGTTTTTGAAAAAATGGAATTTTATGAAAATCTAAGAGGTCCAAAATCTTTATATAAAGACTATAAACAAACGAAAGAAAAAGTTTTATCTCTAAAGAAAATTATTGATCAATTACCAAAAGAATGGAAATTATGTCATATAGATGCAAATTGTGATAATTTCTTATTCTATAGAGAAAATAATGAAGAGAGAATAAAACTTATTGATTGGGAATATGCGGCAATGCAAGATGCACATCTTGATATAGCAATGTTTTGTATTTATTCTATGTATGATAGAAAACAAATTGATCATTTAATTGATATCTATTTTGAAAATAAGTGTGATCAACAAACAAGAATAAAAATCTATTGTTATATATCAATGTGTGGTCTTTTATGGAGCAACTGGTGTGAATATAAATATACGCTAGGTGTTGAATTTGGAGAATATTCATTGGCACAGTATCGTTTTGCTAAGGATTATTACAAGATTGTTATGGAAGAAATGGAGAATATAGAAAAATGTGTCAAGTAGAAAGAGCAATTATAATGGCAGCAGGTAAAGGAACACGTATGAGACCAATAACAAATTCGATACCTAAACCATTAGTTAAAATACATGATATTCCTATGATTGAAGGAATTATCAATCAATTGCATCAACAAGGGATCTTTGAAATCTATGTTGTTGTAGGCTATTTAAAAGAACAATTTAATTATTTAGAAGATAAATATGAGAATTTGCATCTAATAGATAATCCTTATTATGATACTTGCAACAATATTTCTTCTTTATATGTTGCTAGAAATCATCTAAAAAATGTCATTATTTTAGATGGTGATCAAATTATTAACAATACACAAATTCTTTCAAAAGAATTTAAATATTCAGGATATAACTGTATTTACAAACAAGAAATTCATAATGAATGGATGTTAAAATTAGAAAATGGTTTTGTAACTTCTTGTTCAAGAACTGGTGGACAAGATGGTTGGCAATTATATAGTGTATCTAGATGGAATGAAGAAGATGGAAAGAAATTAAAGAAACATTTAGAAATTGAATTTGAAGAGAAAAAGAATACTGATATTTATTGGGATGATGTAGCGTTGTTTTGTTATCCAAATGAATACCAATTATCTATTAAAGAAATGCATGAAGGAGATATTTTAGAAATAGATAGTTTTGATGAATTGTGTAGTATTGATGAAACATATTTAAATTGGGGGAAATAAAATGGAAAAGAAATCATTAAAGGGAAGATTAGATTATGTATCAATGATAATTCCTTTATTAGGGGTTGTCTTATTATGCGTTTTATTTATGCTTATGCCAGCAAAATCTTCATATATCATTCAAATGATTAGAGGATTTTTAGGGAATGACTGTGGCATTTATTATGCGTTATTAGGAGTTGGAATTTTTGTTTGTTCATTATATATAGCATTTTCTAAATATGGAAAAATAAAGTTAGGTAAGAATACAGATCAACCAGAGTATTCATCATTTAACTGGGGAGTAATGATTTTTACTTCTACAATGGCAGCAGATATTTTATTTTATTCATTATGTGAATGGGCATTATATGCTAATGAAAAGTATATTGATCAATTAGGTGGAATACAAAAATGGGCTTCAACATTTCCGTTATTTCATTGGGGACCAATTGCTTGGAGTTTTTATATTATTTTAGCTGTTGCTTTTGGTTTTATGTTACATGTAAGAGGAAGAAATAAACAAAAGTTTTCTGAAGGATGTAGACCATTACTAGGAAATAAAGTAGATGGAGTTGTAGGTAAAATTATTGATTTAATTGCTATATTTGCACTTATTGCAGGAACTGCAACAACCTTTTCACTAGCAACCCCATTATTATCAGCAGCTTTAAGTAGAGTATTTGGGTTGCCTAATGGTGTAGGACTTACTATTGCTGTTTTATTATTGATTGCAGCAGTTTATACATTTACTGTACTTACAGGAATGAAAGGTATTTCTAAACTAGCAACATATTGTTCCTATTTATTCTTTGCTTTACTTATTTATTTTTTAATAGGTGGGGGAGAAACCACATATATCTTAGAAACTGGTTTTTCAGCTATTGGTAATATGGTACAAAATTTTATCGGATTATCTACTTGGATGGATCCATTAAGAGAAACATCATTTCCACAAAATTGGACGATTTATTATTGGGCCTATTGGATGGTATGGTGTGTTGCAACCCCTTTCTTTATTGGAAAAATCAGTAAGGGAAGAACAATTAAAAATACGATTCTAGGAGGATATGGATGGGGTCTAGCAGGAACTTTTACTTCATTCATTATTCTTGGAAATTATGGTTTGGCACAACAAATGAAACATGGAATTGATATTTCGGGAATGATTGCTAAAAGTGGAGATTATTCTGCAGTTATTTTAAAGATATTTGATACTCTACCACTAGCAAGTCTAGGTTTATTATTATTAGTTATTACTATGATTGCTTTTTATTCAACAACATTTGATGCTTTAACTATGGTTGTTTCATCTTATTCCTATAAAAAATTAGATGTAGATGAAGAACCAGATAAAAAGATTAGAGTTTTCTGGGCAATTATCTTTATCTTATTTCCAATAGCGTTGATTTTTGCTGAAAATTCAATGTATAGTTTACAGTCAGTGGCTATTATCGCTGCTTTTCCAATAGGATTTATTATACTGTTGATTGTAATTAGTTTCTTTAAAGATGCAAATAAATATTTACAAGAAAAGAAAGAAAATAACAGGGATATAGAATAGAAAATTCTATATCCTTTTTGTTGAATTGAAAATGTATATCATTATAATAAAAAATAGTATTTACGAAGATGATTATTTTAGTTGATATTTGTAAGTATATTATTTTATGTGATATTATCACATTATTAAAAGCAAATAGGATTAGTAAGTTAAAATATTCTATAGATTTAAAATATTGTAGGAGGTTGGAAATGAAAAAAAAGTACATAAGTTTGTTTCTTGTTATATTATTGGGAATGATTTTTAATATCTCTAATATAAAAGCATATGAAGAAACAAATGACGTTATTGGACAAACAAAGTTTGTAGATAAAGATGGAAATATTAATACTGTAGATGTTTATGATGGAACAACGAATGAAGAGTATAACCCTTATGCACGAACAGTTTCTACAGCGAATATGGTTAATTTTAATTGTTCTAAAGCAAAGACAACTACAAATTTTACAGATTATTATACAGGACAAGAGGGATATTTATCTAAATCAAGTGCAGCGGATGCAGCTTTTTTAGGCTATGAAAATGGAAAAGTGAAGTTTATGATTTCAGGAATTGTTGGTTTAGTAGATCCTCAATATGTTGAAGTTCTTAGCCAAGGGACTTATTATGCAAGTAACTATGAAGTTAATTCATCAGGTGATTTGTATCATTATATTTCTAATAATGTTAATGCGACAGGAAATCAAGGAAATAAGAATTATATAGGGACAGGACCTAGTTATTTAACAAAGAATAAAGAGTATTATAGCTATGATGGACATTATTTTTATGATAACTATAATACAATGATTACAGATTATAAAAATAATGTTAGAAATAATGCTGTTAATCCTAATAATCCTTATTATAGTTATTTTCAATACTTACCAATGAGAAGTCAAACAACTTATACTGGTTCACAAATATCAAATTATTTAAATAATAAAGCAGGAAGTACTTCTAAATTATATAATACAGGTGATATTTTTATTAAGTATCAAAATAAATATGGGGTCAATGCTTTAATGGCAGCAAGTTTTGCTGCCTTAGAATCTGGATGGGGAAAAAGCAATATTGCATTAAATAAAAATAACTTATTTGGATTAAATGCTACAGATAATAATCCAGGTGGAAATGCAGATACCTTTAGTACAGTAGATGATTGTATTATGAATTTTACATCGAGTTGGATGTCTAAAAGATATTTAAATCCTACATATACTTCTTTATTTAGAGGAGGTTATTTTGGAGACAAGGGAAGTGGAATATTTGGAAAATATTCTTCAGATCCCTATGAAGGAGAAAAGTGTGCAAGCATTGCCAAAAATATGGATGCTAGTATCTCTTCTAAAGATAATGATTATTATACTTTAGGAATCAAAGATATTTATTTAACAACACATACTGCCCTTAATGTAAGAAGTAGTTCAAATACAAGTTCTAGTGTTTTATATACAACGATAAAAAATCCAGCTTATTCATTTATTATAAAAGATGCCTATACAACTAATGGTTTTTATAAGATACAAAGTGAAGTTGCTAGTAGTGATGGAACTTATAGCTTTAATAATACAGGATATGTAAGTAATCGATATGTTACTTTATTAAATAATATTTCTCATACACAAGGATGGAAAAAAGAAAATAATTATTGGTATTATTATTTTTCAAATGGTTCAAAAGCAACTGGTTTACAAACTATAGAAAATAATCTCTATTATTTTAATACAAGTGGACAAATGCAAACAGGTTGGCAAGAAGTTAATAATAAATGGTACTACTTTGATGAATTGGGTTATGGTCAAAAAAATTGGAAATTAATAGGAAATAATTGGTTTTATTTTAATAGTAGCTATCAAATGCAAACCGGTTGGCAAGAAATAAATGGTAAATGGTATTATTTAAGTACTGGTGTTATGAAAATCTATGGAAAAACGTATTATGAAGGGTATATGATTACAGGATGGTTGCCACTAGGTAATGATTGGTATTATTTAAATAGTGATGGATCAATGGTAACAGGATTACAAACTGTAGGAAATAATTTCTATTATTTTAATGCAAGTGGAAAGATGCAAACAGGTTGGCAAGGAATCAATAACAAATGGTATTATTTTGATAATGGTGGTTATGGACAAAAAGGTTGGCAAATGATTGCAGGAAATACGTATTATTTTTTAGATAGTTATCAAATGGCGACAGGATTTCAAGAAATCTCTGGAAATACTTATTTCTTTAGTACAGGTGTTATGAAAATCTATGGAAAAACGTATTATGAAGGCTATATGGTTACTGGTTGGTTAACTTTAGGTAGTGATTGGTATTATTTTGATAATACAGGTAAAAGACTTACAGGATTACAAAAAGTAGGAAACAATTTGTTTTATTTTAATGATAGTGGTAAAATGCAAACAGGTTGGCAAAAAGTCAGCAATAAATGGTACTATTTTGATGATTCAGGCTATGGACAAAGTGGCTGGAAGAAACTAGGGAATACATGGTTTTATTTTAATAGCCAATATCAAATGTTAACAGGTTGGCAAAGAATTAATGGTAAGTGGTACTACTTAAGTACAGGTGTTATGGAAATATATGGGAAAACTTATTATGAAGGTTATATGGTTACTGGATGGCTTCAATTAGAGAATAAGTGGTATTATTTAAAAAGTGATGGTTCGATGGTAACTGGTTATTATAAAGTTGGAAATAAGACATATTATTTTAATAGCAGTGGTGTTATGCAGTAATAATATTTTTAGGGGGAGGAAAGATTTTGAAAAAGTTTTTTGGTTATTTGTTTTTGGCTTTTGGAATGGCTTTTGCATTGAGTTATTTTCAAAATAGTTCTGTAAATGCATTAGATGGAAGTTATGATGATGCAATTATGGGACAAAGTAGTCATATTGATCAAGATGAAAATAAAATAGAAGATGCAAAGGAAGAAAATTCTTATAGTTTACGAACTATGATTCAAAATGGTTGGTTTTATCAAGGAAATAAAAAATGTTTTCGTGATAATGATGGTCATGTTATTGGTGAAAATGTTAAAAAGGTTATTGATGTTTCACAATACAATGGTCATATTGATTGGAGTAAAGTAAGTAAAACAGATGTAGATGGTGTTATTATTAGAATTGTTTCTCATAAGGGTGGATATTATCATATTGATGAACAATTTGAAAATAATTTAAATGGTTGTAGAAAATATAATATTCCTTTTGGAATCTATATTTATGATTATTCAAATAATGTAACAGATGCTGATAATGAAGCAACAATGATTTTAAATTATTTATCAAAATATAAAATTTCACCTTCAGAACTTTCATATCCTGTTTATTTAGATATGGAAAGACCTGAATTATCAACAACAACGAATGAATTAGTTGTTGATGCATTTGTTAATAAATTAGCAAATAGTAATTATAATACGAAGGTTTATAGCTATCGTTCACTTTTACAAACAAAATTAAATAGTCCAACTATTTATCAACATGTAGATTGGGTAGCTGCTTATACATCATCGTTAGGATTTAGTAATAATTGGTATAGAGGTCCTAAAGGATGGCAATATAGCAATGGAGCATTTGTTGATGGTATTAGTGGTTATGTAGATATGAGTGTTTGGTATGATCAAGGTGTTCCTAAATATGATTATGTAGGATGGAAATATTACTATGATCATTGGTATTATGGAAGTAGTAAAAATATTCTACAAATCGGTTGGGAAAAGATTAATGGAAAATGGTATTATTTTAATACTAATGGAATTATGGCCACTGGTTGGATCAGTTTAAATGGTGAATGGTATTATTTAACAAGTAATGGTGATATGGTTACTGGTGCACAAACTATAAATAATAAAGAATACTATTTTACGAGTGAAGGTGTAATGGTCAGAGGATGGCATAAGGAAAATGATAAATGGAAATATTATAGTCCTAAGAAAATGTCAATCTATGGAAGAACATTTGTAGAAGGTGAAAAGGTAACAGGTTGGTTACCAATAAATGATAAATGGTATTATATAGCTGAAGATGGTTATATGGTTACTGGTATTTATAAAGTTGGAAATAGAAAATATCTTTTTATGGAAGATGGTTCTATGAAAACTGGATGGTTTAAAGTAGATGGTACTTGGTATTATATTTCTCCTGATGGTGAATTAAGAGCACAATGGGTCAAATCATTAAGTAATTGGTATTATGTAAATGATGAAGGATTGATTCTTACAGGAGATCAAGTTATTAATGGAAGACAATATTATTTCAATGAAGATGGTATTATGCACACAGGATGGATGCAAGTAGGAAATCAATGGAAATATTATAGTCAAGGAACATTAAAAATCTATGGAAAAACATTTGTAGATGGTGAAAAGGTAACAGGATGGTTACCATTAGGAAATAGATGGTACTATATAGCAAATGATGATTATATGGTTACTGGATATTATAAAGTAGGAAATAGTACTTATTATTTTGATGAAAGTGGATTAATGAAAACAGGATGGTTTAAAATCAATGGTGAAGATTATTATGCAGCTTCATCTGGAGCTATTCAAGCACAATGGGTTAAATCATTAAGTAATTGGTATTATGTAGATGTTGATGGAAAAATGGTTACTGGTTATCAAACAATTAATGGTGCGAAGTATTATTTTGCAAGTAGTGGATTAATGCAAAAAGGTTGGTTTAAGATCAATGGTGAAGACTATTATGCAGCTTCATCAGGAGCTATTCAAGCACAATGGGTTAAATCATTAAGTAATTGGTATTATGTAGATGTTGATGGAAAAATGGTTACTGGTTATCAAACAATTAATGGTGCGAAGTATTATTTTGCAAGTAGTGGATTAATGCAAAAAGGTTGGTTTAAGATCAATGGTGAAGATTATTATGCAGCTTCATCAGGAACTATCCAAGCACAATGGGTCAAATCAGGAAGAAACTGGTATTATGTAGATACTGATGGAAAGATGGTTACTGGAGATTATATAATTGATAGAAAGGTCAATTATTTTGATAACCAAGGTCTTTGGATGAATAAAATAAATTAAAAACCGATCTTACTCATTGTTTTGAGTAAAAATCGGTTTTTGTTTGGAAGGGAATATATATGAAAGAGAAAACGAAAAGAAATTCGTCTATTGAATTATTAAGAATTATTTCAATGATTGGTGTCGTTATTTTACATTATAATAATGCAAGTATGGGTGGTGCATTAGGAATGGTTTTAGATGGCAGTCCTAATCATATATTTAATAGAAAGTTTATTTGTTTGTGCAGTTAATGTTTTTGTAATGATTTCAGCGTATTTTCTAGCTTGTAATCAAAATAGAAAATTAATTAAGATACTAGAATTATTTGTACAAGTTATCGTATTTAATTTAGTTTTTTATGTTTTTGGAGTATTAAGAGGTCATAAAGTATTTACAGTAAGTTCATTGATTAGTAGTTTATTACCCGCTAATTACTTTTTAATACTTTATTCTGTATTATATATTATTAGTCCATATCTTAATTTAATTATTAAACAACTTAATAAAGAACAATTTAAACGCTTATTAATTATACTCATGCTTATTTTCTCAGTTTGGACAATTGTTATAGATATTGCTGAAAATATAACAGGAAATACATATTTAGGATTAAGTACTATTGGAATGTATGGAAGTCAATATGGTTATACAATTATTAACTTTGTTTTGGTATATTTTGTAGGAGCATATCTTCGTGTAAATAAAATAACATTATCTAAGAAAAAAGCAGGTATGTGGATTATAAGATGTTTAGCATTCTTATATGCTTTTTCAATGATGGAACATGTTTTACATTTACAATATACAGCAACATGGTATTATAATAATCCAATTATTATCTTAATGTCTGCTTATATTCTTTTATTCTTTATGGATATTCATTTTGAAAGTAAAATAATCAATGAATTAGCTAAAGCTGCTTTTACATGTTTTTTATTTCATGAATTCTTATTAAGACATATTAGAATTGAACAATTTGTTAATAGAGGTATTTTGGTTTTAATTGTACATCAATTAGGATCAGCATTAATTATTTATCTTATTTCATACATTGTTTATAAGATATATCATTTATGTTCACATTGGTTCTTTAAACTTATTGAACCTTACATTAATAAAATCAATATTTCAGTTGAAAAGGGGTAACACAGTTACCTCTTTTGCTTTTTAGAATAAAAAAATGTCGTTTGGTTTTAAATAAGGGGTATTGCATTTTAATAAGTCTATGAAATATTTATTGGGTGAGTAGAAATTTTAAAAAGATTTCTGTAGCATCAGCTCTTGTTGCAGCAACAACATTACCAACTACGATGGTTAGTGCATTAGAAACAAATGTGAAAAATGATTCTAATACACCTGTCACTTTAAGTAGTGAAAGACGTGGCTGGTATGAAGAGTATGGATACAAATATTATTATGATGATAATGGTGAATTACTTAAAGGGCTTCAAGAAATTGATGGGAATACGTATTATTTTTATAGCTATGATGGTCATATGGCATATTCTTCTTGGTATGATGAAGATACAATTACAGATAATGGGTTGATTGTCACTGTTAATAAAAGTGGTATTGTAACGAATTATGCAAATATTGTTGTTGGAGATTGGACACATTATGGGGATAAATGGTATTACTATGATGCTGATATGAATCCTTATATCGGAGTTAAAACAATTAATGGTGTAGAATATTATTTTAATTATGGACAATTAGCTGAATATTTGGATAAAGTTGTTACATCAGGAGATACACTTGCTTATGTAAGAGATGGAAAAGTTATTGAAAAAGCTAAATTTAAAGATAATGAATTGATTTATTTAAATGGCAATTGTTATTACTATTATTTAAATGATGCAGGTTATTATTATCCATATGATGGGGAATATACTGTAGATGGAAAATCTTTGTATTTTATTTATGGTATGCTTCAAACAAGTGACAGTGATGAAATATTAACTGATTATCGAAATGATTATCTTTATGCTTATAATAATAAAGGTGAAATTGTAGATAAGGTTAAGAGAGTAGCTGGATGGAATGAAATTGGAAATGATTGGTACTATGTTTCAAGTGAAATGAATTTTGTAGATGGTATTTATACTGTTAATGGAAAAGAATATTATTTTGAAAATGGTAGATTAATAAAATCTTCTAATGGAATATCTGTTGTTTCATCATATAGAGATGAAAATGATAAGATAGTAACTTATGTCATTGCATATAATAGCGAAGGTGTTGTTGTTGAAAAGAAAAAAGCAGTAGCTAATACTTGGATTCAACTTAGAGGAAAATGGTATTATTATGATAAAAACTTGAATGAAGCTGATGGTAAGATGACAACTGGATGGTTAGAAGAAAATGATTCTTGGTATTATCTAGATAAAGATGGTCAAAAAAATAACTGGTTGGTTAACATTAAATGGTAAAAAATATTACTTTGATAAAGAAGGAAAAATGGTTACAGGAACTGTAAACATTAATGGAAAAGATTATACATTTAATGAAAGTGGTGAATTAACTACTGGAACTACTGAAAAATCAGGATGGGTACAATCAGGCAAAAAATGGTATTACTATGATAATAACCAAAAAGTAACAGGATACTATACAGTAGAAAATACTAAATACTATTTTGATGCCAATGGAGTTATGCAAACAGGTTGGTTCAAAATTGATGGAGAAGATTACTATGCAGTATCATCTGGAGCAATTATAGCTCAATGGGTAGGATCAGGAAATAACTGGTACTATGTAGACACTGATGGAAAAATGGTAACAGGATATCAAACATTTTCTGGAGCTAAATACTACTTTGCAAATAGTGGACTTATGCAAACAGGATGGTTCAAAATCAATGGAGCAGATTACTATGCAACATCTAGTGGAGCTATTAAAGCACAATGGGTAGGATCAGGAAATACTTGGTACTATGTAGACGCAGATGGAAAAATGGTAACAGGATATCAAACAATTGCAGGAGCAAAATACTACTTTGCAGAAAGCGGATTAATGCAAACAGGATGGTTCAAAATCAATAAAGAATATTACTATGCCCCATCATCAGGATCAATCCAAGAACAATGGGTAAAATCAGGAAATAACTGGTATTATGTAGACGCTAATGGAAAGATGGT
>OGXP01001934.1_pt1 | contig 15151 bp, 10 predicted proteins | sample 1576351 | NCBI WGS metagenome assembly OGXP01 (sample SAMEA3541517, study PRJEB24748) | human gut metagenome | biome: human gut; feature: human-associated habitat; material: faeces | place: China | collected 2012
ACCGACGGAGCCAGCGGCGGACTTCTGATCGACGATCTGTGTCATGCGCTGACCGAGCGGGAATATGAGATTGTCCGGCTGATGGCACAGCGGCTGAATAACCGTGAGATCGCGGAAAAGCTGTATCTGTCCGAGGGCAGTATCCGGCAGTATGTGAATCAAATTTACACCAAACTGCAAATAGCAGGAGAGCCGCGCGCAAAGCGCAAGCTGCTGCTCGACCTGCTTGCGGATAAAAACTAACAACTTGTGAATGGTTTTTTTGAAAGGTTCACCGTATCCTATAGGTACGGTGGACCTTTTATTTTGTGTAAGCGAGAGGAGGTACGCATTTGGACCGGAAATACATTCAGTCAGTCAAGCCGCTGACCGACCACGTTCTGCAGGTCGATTTCGTCTCCGGCAGTCGCCTGCTGCTGGATATGAAGCCCTATCTGGATAAATTCCGATTCCGGTCACTTTCCGACCCGCAGGTGTGGAACAGCGCGGTGACAAACGGCATTTTTGTCCGCTTTGGCGATGTGGAGATGAGCCATAACGAGCTGTTTTCCATGGCCGAGCAGGAACACCACAGAAAAGGAGGAAAATGGTATGAGTAAAAAGCGGTTTATATGGCAGAGAAGGTTGAGCACAGGATTGTCTGTGCTGCTGTGCCTGAGCATGCTGCCGGTGGCAGCGCTGGCGGAGGAGCCGGACGGCAGTGAAGATGCGGCCCGGAACACTGTCGTTGAGAAGGTCGATACCGAGATTATCGAAAACACGACTGACAATGACGCTGTCGTCGAGGATGCCATCGTTGAAAACGCAGTTATTGAGAACGATGCTGTGGAGAGCAGCGATGATGCGGATGTGGACGCACAGGACATTGACGTTCAGGACATAGACGCGGATGCTGTTAATGTTCAGGCTGTTGCCGCAGAACACGCTCATCCGATTTGCGGCAGTGGGGACGCCTGCACAGACCCGAATCATGCCAGCCACGAGATTATCACGGACTGGAAGCCGATCGGCAGTACGGAGGAGTTGAAGGCAACAAAAGCGAACGGACACTACTATCTAACAGATAATGTTGTTTTCGACAGGTCTTGGGGGTGCGATATAAGTATTGTACTGTGTCTGAACGGTCATAGCATCACTTTCCAGAAGGCGTCCACTGCGTCGGACGATGGTATTTCAATCGGCAGCAATACAAATTTCACGATTTGTGATTGCTCGGAGAATCAGACAGGTACAATTACTGGTTCGACGCAAAACGGTGTGAAAGTAAGCGGTGGAAATTCGATTTTTAATATGTACGGCGGCAAAATCACCGGAAACCGCAACGATGCTGGCAAAGAAGATGCCTATGGCGGCGGCGTACGAGTAACCTATGGCAGTACCTTTAACATGTATGGCGGTGAGATTTCCGGCAATCAGAGTATTTCAGGTTGGTATTCCTATGGCGGCGGTGTTTATGTGGATTATAGGAATTCTATATTTAACATGTACGGCGGCGCTATTACTGGAAACACTGCTAAGACAGGCGGAGGTATTGCAGTACGGGATAATGCTACTGTCACAATCGGCGGTGCACCGATCATTAGAGATAACACAGGTACTGGTACTACTATTCCGGCCCCGGATATTTACATTACAGGCAGTTGTTTCAATACAAATGGCCTGACAGGAGATAATAAATATCAGATAACGGTAGAGAAGATGAACTTTACAGATCGGCGAGGAGTCTGCGTTGGTACCATGAGTAAAGAGGACAGCACACATTTTATCGCCACAAAACATTCCGAATTGGATGAAAATGATCCGTGGATTCCGTGGTATAACGGAGAACAGCTCTTTTTCGTGCGTGAAAGCGCCAAACATCAGGGCGGCATTCATCCGATATGCGGAGACGGTGCAGCCTGCACGGCTCCGGATCATGCAGAAAATCACGAAAACATAGCCTGGACACCGGTCGAGTATATCCATACAGAGACTCACGGAGACGAAGAATGGATAGAGCCGGGAAACTATTACCTGACCAAAGATACGATCCTTGCCAATAGTGCCTATTCAAGAAAGATCATCGTCACTGGGGATGTGAAGATCTGCTTGAACGGTCATACGCTGAAATACAGGCCTCGGACGACCGATACAGCAGGTCTTTGCCGTATTTATCTGAGAGACGGCGCCAGCTTCTCTATCTGCGACTGCTCGAAGGGACAAACCGGCAGGATCGTTCAGATTTCGGATGACGGGAAAACGTATTCGTCTCTGTTCCAATGCCTGCGGAACAGCACGCTCAATCTCTTTGGCGGTGAGATCAGCGGCGGCGGCAGCAGCAAGGTGCCGGATAACACTGCCTATCCGGGCGCAGTAAAGCTGTATGGCGGTACATTTAATATGTACGGCGGTAAGATTACGAACTGTACGGCAAATGCACAGTCGGTTATTGATGTAGACAGCTCCGGCGCCAGCGGACTGTACTCTGGCGAAACGAGTGTTCCGGGTGTATTTAATATGTACGGCGGTGAAATCAGCGGCAACCAAATGACGCCGTATAAAGGTCAGCACAATACCGCCGCGATTGATGCAACCTACAATAATGTTAATATCTATGGGGGAAAAATCTGCAATAACACCGCTGTCGGAAATGACAATGTGGCGCATGGTATAGATGTGATTTGGAGCGATCTTACCATTAGTGGCGGCGAAATTACTGGCAACAGCGGCTATGGCGTATGGATGACGAATAAAACACCGGCAACTGCTTTGTCCGGCGGCAAGATAACCGGCAATACAAAGGGAAACTTCTGCTTTGCATTCCAGCGGTTGAGCAATTATTACCCATCTACCGCTGTTCTGGGCGAACCCATAGCATCCGACACCAGCATCGGTATCAGCGTATCGCCTTTGGAGACCGACAAAGCATCGTATACCCTGTCCGAAGCCTGCGACACGGATAACAGCCGCTTTTTCCACTCGGATATGGCTGGTTATGCCGTAGTCTACGACGAGGAGAGCAAAACCCTGCAGATGCAGAAAGGCACGGCGCTCACCGGAACGCTCGAGATCAACGGTGCTGCGAAGTTTGGACAGGAGCTGACGGCAACGCTGACCGGTACGAATAACTCCGGCACCTTGACCTATAAGTGGTATCGCAGCGGTGAAAACGCGCCGATTGCAACCGATACCGATAAGTACACGCTGACTGCGGACGATATCGGCAAGACGATCACCGCAGTGGTAAAGAGCAGTGCGGAACTCGGCTCGGTGACTGCTGCTACCAAGGTGGTCGAAAAAGCAGATGGTCCTGCGGCTCCGCTGCATTTACCCTCGGTTTTATGCTCAATGAGGACGAAAAGACCTTCACAGCGACCATTCCGGCGGTGGAAAACGCGGAGTACAGCTTCGACGGGAAACAGTATTCCGCAGTCAACACTAAGAGGGACTGTGCGCCGAACACGGAATATACCGGCTATGTGCGAATCGTGGGAAACGATACGCAGAAGGCAAGTGCGGTGACCAGCAGCACGCAGACCGCTCCAAAGCTGACCGTTGCAGCGCCGGTCTTCAAGCCGGACGGCACGATCAGCTTCCGCGGTACGCAGACGGTGGAGGTTTCCTGCGCAACACCCGGTGCTTCCATTTATTACACGACGGATGGCACAACGCCGACCAGCACCGGCACGGTTTACAGCGGTGCGATCAGCCTGACCTCTACCACCACGATCAAGGCGATTGCGGTCAAGACAGACATGAATGACAGTGCCGTTGCCGCAGCAACCTTTACCAGATGTTCGTCCTCCGGCGGTGGCGGCGTCTCGTCCGTACCCGGCTACGATGTTTCTGCGGATAAGACCGAAAACGGCACTGTCACCGTATCTCCTGAGTCTGCGTCCAAGGGCGACACTGTGACCATCACGGCAACCCCCGACAAGGGCTACGTCCTCGAAAGCCTGACCGTGCTGGACAAGGACGGCAAGGCGCTTGCGCTGACCGACAAGGGCAGCGGCAAGTACACCTTCGTCATGCCTGCGGGCAAGGTCACGGTGAAGGCAGTCTTTATGGACGACAACACCATGCTCCACTTCTTCACCGATGTGCACGCGGAGGATTATTACTATGACGCAGTCCTCTGGGCGGCGCAGAAGGGCATTACCGGCGGTATGAGCGACACGCTGTTCGCTCCGAACGCTGCCTGCACCAGAGCGCAGATCGTCACTTTTCTGTGGCGCGCGGCGGGTTCGCCTGAACCGAAGGCGCTGAGCAGCTTCGCGGATGTTCCGGCAGATGCATACTACGCCAAGGCGGTTGCGTGGGCGGTTGAGAATGGCATTACCGAGGGCACGAGCGATACAACGTTTGCACCCGGCACCATCTGCACGAGAGCACAAGGCGCAGCGCTCCTGTACCGTGCGGCAGGCAGTCCGGCGGTTAGCGGCAGCGCGGCCTTCACCGATGTACCTGCCGATGCATACTACGCCGATGCGGCAGCATGGGCAGAGCAGAAGGGCATCACCGACGGCATCGGAAACGGTCTGTTCGGTCCGCATAACAACTGCACGAGAGCACAGATCGTTACGTTCCTGTACAGACTGTACGGCAGCAAATAAGCAAATCAACCGATGGAAAGCGGCGGCGGGGGAATACCCCTGCCGCCGTCTGTTTACCGATTTTTTGCCGCCATCTCACGCTTTGGAGCGAGCTGTATTCCCGGACAAATCGCTGCGATAAGAGCGGGAGAAACGGGGAAAATGTCATATTTTCGGCAACTCTGCGGCAGCATGTCATAATTTCTTCTTTTTTTGTAAAACCCTGTTGACAAAACACGACAGATGCGCTATAGTGTGGATAAAAGAAGATGATGCAGTCGCTTTGACCGCATCTCAAACGATAATGGCAAACTCACCGAAAGGTGGCGACGCAAAGCTATAGGGCCTTACCCCTCATCGAGAGGGCTGGCAGCCAGTTACCGAAAGGAGATCGCCGGATATGAAGCGGCTTTTTCGTATTGCATGCGCAGTTTTTGCAGCAGTTGCCCTCTCGATGGGCGTTACCGCAGCAGCAGTAAATGATGTTGTGGATATGAGTAATTCCACCCACGGTTATGTTACCGTAAACTACTCCTCGAGTGCAAGACTCAAGGTTGGTATTCAGTACAACGGCGGCAAGACCGTATTCTATGATTGCCCGAGCGGCAAGGATGCTTCCTTCTCTCTCGATAAGGGTAATGGCAAGTACACCGTAACGCTGTACCGCAACGTTTCCGGTACGTCCTATCAGCAGGTTGAGTCCAAGTCCATGAACGTAACCGTTAAGGACAGCTACGCTCCGTATCTGGTCTCCACTTCCGAGGTTCAGTTTTCCAAGGGTGATACGGTATCCGCTAAGGCCGCTGAGCTCTGCAAGAACGCCAAGACCGACGAGGCTAAGGTTATCGCCATCTACAACTATATGGCAAGCCGTTATACTTATGACAACAAGCTGGCGAATGAAATCACCAGCGGCAAGATCACCAAGTACATCCCGGATACCGCCGCTACCCTGAAGGGCACTACCGGTATCTGCTACGATTTTTCCTCGCTGTTTGCAGCAATGTGCCGCAGTCAGGGCATCCCGTGCGCACTGACCAAGGGTTACGCCGGCTCTAGCTACCACGCTTGGAACAAGGTAAATCTGAACGGCAAGTGGTATCAGATTGACCTGACCTACGCGGTTACCCGCAGCGTGAAGAACGCAAAAACCCTGCATGATTGCGTATCTCCGCTGACCTACACCAACACCAGCGATGCGCTTGCAGTAGCTGCGGCTTAACACTTTTTCATTTTATTTTGTATGCAAATGGTCCTGATTGGGGTATGTTTATGCCCGATCAGCGGCGATTTATTGCATAAAAAAACGATTCCGTATTGGAACCCCTCTTCGCTTTTTACAGTATTTGCTTGTTGTTCGCGGGCATTTATGGTATCTGAAGAAGAGGATTCGGAGGATTTCTGTCCGGCTCGGGCAAAGGGCTGTGTATGCAGTCCGGCGTGTCTGCCGACAGAAAAGATCGTAAAATTCTGTGCATGACTTCCGTAAAGGGATACAGGTACAGACAAAGGCACAGCCGGTGAAAACCGGTGTCGCAAAGCCAGATGGGCCTAAACGGAGTTTTTTCTCCGCATGGCAGCCGGTTGCCAAAGGTACTGTGTACCCCCTTGCAGAGCTATGCGCGCTGTAAAGGGGGTATTTTATTTGGAGACTGAACAACCATTCTGCGTTGCCAACAGTCATTTCAAAAAGAACCAACCATCTGTGCTACTCGGTAAGGAGTAAGTTGTACAGACAAGGGCACCACCGGTGAAAGCCGGTCTCGCAAAGCCAAGGGCCTAAACGGGAGGTATTCCGCATGGCAGCCGGTTTCCTAATGCAGCTTCTTCATAGTAGTCTTTTACTATTGAAGGAGGGGTTTTCATGATGAAAACAGGAAAAAATAATCGATTCTTAGCCAGCATTCTGGCGGCATCCATGATGCTGACGATGTCTCCGTTCGCATTTGCGGCAGCGGATACAGCGGAGCAGAAAGAAATGACAACGCAGGAGCAGGTTCAGCCTGCCAACCAAAATGAAACGAACGCAAATCCCACGGTGTCTCAGACGGAAGGTCAGTCTACCGAGGTTAAAACTGAGGGCGAGGGCACCGGCATCGCCGAGGCAGAAGAACCGGTAACGCCGAGCGAGACTCAGTCGGAAATTGCGGAATCTAGAACCCGGCTGACATCGTCCGGCCCGAGAAGAATTATCCGTCCGGCAGACAAGGTTACACAAACCTACCAATTCTATTGTGGCGAAAGCACGGACCCATACTACACCGAGACGATTCAGTCGAACGATACGCTGAAAGACCCCGGTATTCCGAGTGGAGAGGGCGAATTTCTCGGCTGGTATCTGGAAGATACAAAGCTGACTTTTGACACCAAGACATTTGATAAATCCGAAACGTTCAAGGTAACGGCAAAGTTCGAGGGTGTCAATTACTTCTATTTTATGAACAGCACGGAAGACGATGCTATTGTTTCTGCCACGAAGGTACTGCACAAAGATGATGCGGCTATTACCAGTTTGGCTGATGTAGCGATTCCGTTAGACAGCACGCACGGTGTAGCAGGCTGGTATACGGATAAGGAACTGAAAAACAAAGTTGCTTCGCTGTCTTATGACGAGAAGGCAGGCTGCGTTTTCCTGTATCCGGATATTCAGAAAGGTTTTTGGATCACTTACGAATCCAATGGCGGCAGCTACGTCGCACCGCAGTTTTTCACCGCAAATGAAGCGACTGCTCCGACTGCTCCGACCAGAAGCGGTTACGCTTTCACCGGCTGGTTCAAAGATTCTGCATTGACCCAGCAGGCTGATTTTTCTGCTATTGCAGTACCGACTACTGTTTATGCCGGCTGGGAAGTCGCTGATACCAAGTATACGGTTGTGCACTGGTGGGAAAATGCAGACGATGATGAATTTTCTTATCATGAAAGCGAAAGTCTGAACGGAAAGACCGGCGAGCAGACTAAAGCAGTTGCCAAGACGTATGAAGGATTTACCGCACAGCCGATTACGCAGGAAACCATTGCGGGTGATAATTCCACCATTGTTAATGTTTACTATGAGCGAAACGAGTATGCAGTTAAGTTTTACGGCTTTATAGTTGACAACGGATTCTGGCAAATTGGCAATGAAAAAACTGAAAAGAGGATTACGGCTAAGCACGGAGCAAAAATCTGCGATCGGTGGCCCGGCGGAATATGGATCATACTTGCCGACGACCTTAAAGATGAAACCAGTGAAAATGGCTTCAAGAAATTTGCTAACGAAGCTGAATATGATGAATATATTAAGGAACATCAAACAGAATACCAAGCCAATTTGGTGGTGATGCCTTTGGGAGGTGCCAATTACTGGTACACGGCTATGGACAGCCCAAGCACGGCAGAATACTATTTGGAAACGCTTAACGATGGAGAATACGAACTGGATCATACCGATAGTGGTGCTATTGATATCAGTACGATATCGCCGGGTGATTGCTATGCGATTACGGGTTTTACTTTTAACCACTATGTTCCGGGTGTATGGACCGACGAAGAACTAATCAAATATCCATTCCTGAAAGAGGAACAATATAAAGATAAGTGGAATGGCTCCAAGTTCTACTATACCCGCAACCGCTATGATGTTATTTATATGAATAACGGTGACCATCCGGTAAATAGCGTGGAATATAAGTATCAGGCTGATATCAGCAAGGCGGCTGAGTATACGCCGGATAGACCGGATGGTATCCCGTCTGATTATGTCTTTAAGGGTTGGTATTTTGATCAAACGCTTACCGCGCCTTGCAATTTTGCAGGTCAGATTATGCCCGCAGACAACATCACCGTTTACGCAAAATGGGGACCTCCCATCTGCAACGTCAAGTTTATGGCTTACGGCAAAGAAGTAGCGGGTTATGATAACATTCCCTACAACACAAGCGTTTCGGAAAAGATTCCCAAGGTCACTCTGCATGAAGGTGACAGCTTCTACGGTTGGGCATATGATGTAGCCGGCACGCAGCCGTTCAATGTCGATACGCGGATCACAAGAGATGTTGTGCTTTATGCTCAGATCAACGACGGTAAGAGCTATGCTGTAACCTATGACCCGAACGGCGGTACCGGAACGGTTGCTGATTCCAATCGATATGCACAGAACAAGCTGGCAAAGGTACTTTCCAGCGATGGATTGACTGCACCGGAGGGCAAGGTTTTCCTCGGCTGGAATACCAAGGCTGACGGAACAGGCGAGATGAAATATCCCGGCAGTTCGGTTCTCGTGACCGGAAATATTACCCTCTATGCGGTATGGGGCAACAAGACCCCCGGCACGACGCTGGTTTATCACGCAAACGATGGTTCGGATCGGAAGATTACAGAACCCTATGCCAATAATGCTACGGTTACGTTAAAGGGTAAAGATACCTTCACGCGCAGCGGCTACACATTCAGTAGCTGGAATACGCAGGCTGACGGCAAGGGTACTTCGTTCAAGCCGAATGACAAGGTTATTGTTGACAATATTGAGTCGAACGACCTGTATGCAATCTGGACGAAGAACTCCGGCGGCAGTGGCGGAGGCGGCCGCAAGCCCACCGTTACCATTCCGGATGATGTACCGACCGGTCTGAACGGCGATGACCACTATGCTTACATTGTCGGCTACCCGAACGGCAACGTTGAGCCGAACGGCAACATCACCCGCGCAGAAGTGGCAACCATCTTCTTCCGTCTGCTGACCGAGGAAGTCCGCACCGCAAATTCCACCCAGTCCAACAGCCTGTCCGATGTGACGCGTGGTCAGTGGTTTAACCATGCTGTCTCCACGCTGTCCTCGATGGGCATTGTAAAGGGTCATAACGATGGCACGTTCGCGCCGAATGCGTCGATCACCCGTGCGGAATTTGCCGCAATCGCCGCTCGCTTCGACGATAAGAACACGGATACGTCCTCGAAGTTCACGGATATCGCATCTCACTGGGCAAAGAATGAGATCGGTATCGCCGCAAACAAGGGCTGGATCAATGGCTATCCGGATGATACGTTCCGTCCGAACCAGTATATCACCCGCGCAGAGGCTATGACGCTTGTCAACCGCGTACTCAACCGTCTGCCCGAGAACAGCAGCGATCTGCTCGACAGCATGATCAAGTGGCCGGATAATTCCGATGCTTCCGCATGGTACTATCTCGCTGTGCAGGAGGCTACCAACAGCCACGCATACTCGGATAAGAGCAAGGACGATAAGTACGAGAAGTGGAGCAAGCTGCGCGAAACTCGTGACTGGACCGAACTGGAAAAGTAAATACTTTCCTGTAAGGGCGAACGAATCCCCCGGCCATTGGTCGGGGGATTTTATTGCTCTGATAGTTTTTTCTAAAGGAAACAAATTTCGGCAAATTTTTCTTGTCAAAATTATAACATATTGCCCTTGTGATTTTTATATCATAGGTTCATAATAGGGATTGTCGAAAGGGAAAAGAGGAATGAAAAAGTAGGCTTTTCGGTGATTTTTATGCGAAAGTCATGCTTTCGCAGCCGGTATAGAGGAGGAGATAATATGATCAGCTTTATCGTATGCTTATTATTATTGATCACCGGCTATCTTACTTATGGTAAAATTGTAGACAAAACCTTTGGCCCGGATGACCGTGAAACGCCGGCAGTTCGTATTAACGATGGCGTTGACTATGTTGTCATGCCGCAGTGGAAGCTGTTTCTGGTACAGCTGCTGAACATCGCCGGCCTTGGCCCGATCTTCGGTGCCCTGCAGGGCGCCCTCTGGGGCCCGGTCGTATTCCTGTGGATCACATTCGGCACCATTTTTGCCGGCGGCGTACACGATTACTTCTCCGGCATGATCAGTGAACGAAATGACGGTGCTTCCATCGCAGAGGTTACCGGCAAGTACCTCGGTCACACTATGCAGAATATCATGCGTGTGTTCTCGGTCGTACTGCTGATCATGGTCGGCACGGTATTTGCAGTCGGTCCGGCCGGTCTGATCGTTACGCTGTGCAAGAACAACGGTATGTCCGGTATGCTTTCGACCACGCTGTTCTGGCTGATCGTCATCCTGGTTTACTACTTTATTGCAACCTTTATTTCGATTGATAAGATCATCGGCAAGGTATACCCGCTGTTCGGCATGTGTCTGATCATCATGGCGGTCGGTGTTATCATCGGTATCTTCACCAACCCGAATTACACCATTCCGGAGATTTGGTCTCACCTGTACAATATGCATCCGTCCGGCACGCCGATTTGGAGCTTCATGTTCATCACGGTTGCATGCGGTGCAATTTCCGGCTTCCATTCCACGCAGTCGCCGCTGATGGCGCGCTGCATGAAAAACGAGAAGCAGGGTCACTTCGTATTCTACGGTGCAATGGTAGCCGAAGGTATTATCGCACTGATCTGGGCGGCAGCTGGCTGTGCTCTGTATGAGGTCACCGGCGGTCTCAACACCGGTCTGGCGGAAGCGCTGGCAGGCGGTCAGTCCGCAGCGATCTACGATGTATGCTCCAAGACCATGGGCGGCGTTGGTATTGCTCTGGCCATGATCGGCGTTGTTATCTGCCCGATCACTTCCGGTGATACCGCATTCCGTTCCGCTCGTCTGACACTGTCCGACTGGTTCCACATGGATCAGAGTTCGTATGCAAACCGCCTGAAGCTGTGCATCCCGGTACTCGGTATCGGCGCTATCCTCGGCATCGGCAATGCAACCGGTCTGATCGACTACACGGTTATCTGGCGTTACTTCAGCTGGACCAACCAGACGCTCGCTATGATCGTTCTGTGGGCAGCGGCTATGTACCTGTTCACCGAAAAGAAGAATTTCTGGATTGCAGCTGTTCCGGCTACGTTCATGAGTGCAGTTTCCTGCACCTATTTCATCCTCGCACCGGAGTGCCTCGGCAGCCTGCTGAACAGCAAGACAGCGGATGGCACGGTAATCTACAATACCGCAGTGGCGTACCCGATCGGTATTGTATTCGCGGCACTGCTGCTCGCACTGTTCATTCGTGCGACCAAGAAGCGCGGCGCAAAGAAATCTGCTTGAATATAATAGCATTGCTGCAGCTGGCCGTTCCTTTGTGCGGTCGGCTGCGGCCATCCATAACGATAATTGCGGGGTGACGGAAAATGTTGAAACCTTATCCGCTCAGCGCGGGGCGCATTGATGACGCGGCGCTTGCCGAGGATAAAAAAACCTGTCGGAAAATCGGCCCGTGCGGCATCGGCAGGCATGCCCTCTATTTGAACAGCTTTTTTATTGACCGGCGGTATTATGTTCCGTTTTCCATGGTAACGCGTGTGTACAAGCGCGTTGCGATGAGCAAGGGCGGCTTTTCCGGCAAGGGCATTTTCGCCACGCTGTCCTATCTGGTCGTGGAGTTCGATGGCGGACAGAAGGTGTGCAATTTCAAGTATGAGCAGCAGGTCGATGATTTCCTGAGCGTTATCCGAGCTGAGCACCCGTCTATTCCGTGTGTCAGTGCGGCGGCAGAGCAGCGCATTGCCGAGGAGAAGGCCCGCCGGGAGGAAGAAGAGCGCAATCGTCCGCCGATGAGCGCACAGGCGGAGAAAACCGTGCAGGCACTCGATAACGCAATCGACTATCTGGAGCGCCGTCCTGAGCTGGCCGAACGACTGAGCGCAGCCGCAAAACGCCGCCGGAACTTTCAGTGTACGAACGGTAGCTACCGCTGGGCCGCTATGGCGATCACACTGCTGGGATTTGCGGCGCTGGCTTACAGTATCGTTTCCTTCGTGCGTCACGGCTCGTTCTCGATTTATTTTACGCTGTTCGGCCTTGCCGCGATATTCACGTTTGCGGGTTTCAGCGTCCTGCCGACAGCACGCAACAACCGTGCCTCTATCATGCAGAATGATGCACAGGCACAGGAGAAAATGCAGGCTTACCTTGCGGATTATCTGAATTTCCCGCTGCCGGCCCGCTATGCACATCCGGTTGTGCTGCGCCGCATGCAGCGTGCCGTCATGGATGGCCGCGCAGTGACCGCTGCGCAGGCGCTCGACGTTGTGAAGGCTGACCTGAAGGCGCTGAATGCGGATGTCACCGTCTCGCAGGAGGAATACGATGAGGTTGTCGCCATCAAGCCCATGTTCCTCAATGCGGAGTATCAGTGATAATCAAATGATACAAAAATCCCTCCCGGTTTATCATCGGGAGGGATTTTTTGGCTTATATGACGTACATATCCGGTCTGCGGAGCGACAGATAGTCCGGATTCCTGCGGATTTTTTGCACCTCCTGCAGATTGATATCGCAGAGGAGCAGCTGCTCAGTGTCGTTTGCTTTGACAAGCACCTTGCCGCTCGGATGAATGACGAGCGATTCGCCGGCAAACTGCATTTCGCCTTCTGTGCCGACACGGTTGCACATGGTGGTCGAAGCAGATGACAATGCCGACGTTGCCGAACGGCGTGCGGAACACCTTGAAGCCATCGTTGGACGGCGTGTAGTAATCCTGCTCGTAGAAGTTGATATTCTGTGCGATGTGTACTATTTTTGCAACATCCTGCACGGTTCCGTCCGGCATTACCCATAGAGATGCTTCATTATATTATTTCATTTGGCAAATGAAAAGCGAAAAGGACATTCCCGAGGGGGGGAATGTCCTGCGAAAAAGAGTATCGATATGATCTGATTTAAGAGCACAGTCCGCATTTCGCACATGCAGACGGTGTGGCAGCGCAGCCGCCGAGGGCAGTCTCGCGCAGCTCGATGGGGATGCGGCGGCCGACCGCGTACATGGTGTCCAGCATCTCGTCGAACGGGATAAACTGATGGATACCGGCCAGCGACAGCTCAGCGGCAACGAGCGCGTTGGCTACACCTGCCGCGTTGCGGTTCTGGCACGGATACTCGACCAGCCCGCCGACCGGGTCGCAGACCAGACCGAGCATGTTCATCAGCACGGTGGAGGCCGCGTCAAGACACTGCTCAGGCTTGCCGCCCATCAGCTCGACAGCCGCGCTGGCCGCCATTGCGGATGCGATGCCGACCTCAGCCTGACAGCCGCCGACCGCGCCTGCAACGGTTGCGTTGCGCATGGCAAGGTAGCCGATCGCACCGGCGTTGAACAGGGCGTCGATCAGCCGTTCATCCGAGATGTTGTAGCGGTCCTGCAGGGCAAACAGCATGCCCGGCAGAACACCGGCGCTGCCTGCGGTCGGTGCTGCGACAATCAGACCCATAGAAGCATTTACCTCAAGCACGGCCATCGCGTACTGCGCCGCCTTGTGCAGTACATCCCCGCAGATGGAGCGGCCTTTGGCCGCGTGCTGCGCCAGCTTTTTTGCTTCGCCGCCAATCAGGCCGCCCATGGACTTGACCGGCGTTTTGAGCGGTGTCAGCGCGGACGAGCGCATGATTTCGAGTGCCTTCTTCATACGGTGCGTGACCTCATCACGCGTGGTTTCGCCCAGCTGGCACTCGCGGCGGCGCATGATCTCGGAAATGGGGAGCTGCTGCTGCGTGCAGAGTGCAAGCAGCTCGGATGCGTTTTTGAAATCCATAATCTGCTCTCCTCCTTACGGTTCGATGATCATGACATCGTGGACGTTGGGATTGTTTTTGAGCGGTTCCTCAATGCCCTCGGGGAAATGACCGTCCGATTCGACGATGGTGTAAGCGGTGTTGCCTTTGGACTCGCGGAACAGGCGCATGAACGCAATGTTTACACCCTTGTCGCTGAGCACCTTGGTGATGTGCGCCACAACGCCCGGCTTGTCCTGCTGAACGACGATGACCGTGCTGTATTCACCGGTAAAGTCAACCTCGACGCCGTTAATGCGCGCGATGCGGCACTTGCCGCCGCCGAGCGACTCGCCGCGGATGGTCATCACCTGACCGGCGGCGTTCTCCATGCGGATGTCCACGGTGTTCGGATGGACATCGGTCTCGGTCTCACACGGCGTGAATGAGTAGGACAGACCGCGCTCGGTCGCAATCGAAAACGAATTGCGGATGCGGGTGTCATCGGTCGAAAAGCCCATGATGCCGCCGAGCAGCGCACGGTCAGTGCCGTGGCCGTGGTAGGTCTTGGCGAACGAGCCGTACAGCGTGAAATCCACCTTTTTAAGCGGCGGCGCGATCATCTTATGCGCCAGATACGCGATAACGGCCGCACCGGCGGTATGGGAGCTGGAGGGACCGATCATATTCGGTCCCAGCACATCAAAAACACTGATAAAGGACATAGGGGATTCTCCTTACTGAGCGGAGGATTTGCAGATAAACCGGCGGTAGATGGTCTCCACGATCACGCCGATCGCGTTGTCGCCGGAGACGTTGCAGGCGGTGCCGAACGAGTCCTGCGTGATGTACAGCGCAACCATAATAGCGCAGATCGGGCCGCTCGGGTCACCGGCCTCGGTGCCGAAGATCATGTACAGGAAGGGCAGGGCGGTCATAATGGAGCCGCCCGGCGCACCGGGAGAAGCGACCATGGCAATGCCGAGGGTCATGATGAAGGGAATGACCGTGCTGATGGAGATCGGCAGCTGGTTCATCAGGCAGACGGCAGTCGCACAGGCGGTAATGGTAATCATCGAGCCTGCCATGT
>OGXP01001967.1_pt1 | contig 14897 bp, 9 predicted proteins | sample 1576351 | NCBI WGS metagenome assembly OGXP01 (sample SAMEA3541517, study PRJEB24748) | human gut metagenome | biome: human gut; feature: human-associated habitat; material: faeces | place: China | collected 2012
CTTGATGCCGTGCTCCAAGTGTCATGTACATTCCGTCTGTTTTTTCAGCTTCTACAGCCAGAGTATTTTCTCCCTCTTGGTAATCATCTTGATAATAATATGTGAAATCTAAATTTATGCTTGGAGAAAATGAAAACTTCTCATTTATTTTATAATTTCCATACAGAGAGTTATTCAAACCAAGAGTATAAATATCTGCTGTTCCCTCGTTTAAAGTTCCGCTTATCTGTCTTTTATTTTCAGATTTGTTGTATGAAAAAGATAAGTCTGTCAGTAAATTTATATTTTTAAATCCGTAATCAAAATATCCTCTTGCATTCCAAGTTTCTATTTTATTGGAACTGTTTGAAGTGTAATCTATATCAGAAGTCATATAAGAAAAGCCTGCACCTGTTCTTAATTTATCAGAAATATTTTTGTTGTAAGCTGTCATTATCCCGTTGCTTTTTCTTTCAAATCCCTGATATTTTCCTTCTGAGCCTGCTTCTGATTTACTGTTTAAATAGCTGAACACCACGTCGTCTGCTTCATTACTTTTTGAAAATCCTCTGTACTGTCTGTTAAGGTCTTTTGTAATATCCATAACCTGTGTCTGCAGAGTTGTAATGTTATCTGTTCCTGCAGCTTCATCTAATTTTTTTGAAAATTCAGAAGAAGTGCTTCCTGATGCAATATATTTATAAAAATCTTTTTCTTTTTCAGACATATTTTCATATGAATTTTCCAAAATATTTCCAAGCTCTTTGTTGGCTACTATTGAATTAAAGTTTTTACGTTTTATATCTGTGATACTTAAATTATTTTGTAAATTTTTCCCCTCTGACTTATCGCTTTCCACTGAAAAAATATAACTATCAGATACAAGATTTCCATTTCCTGTAATTCCTTTATCTGCACTTACAATTACTTGATTTTCATATTTTTTAAGCTGTTCTTCAGAAAGACCGATTAAATTTTCTGTTCCTATTTTTATATCATCGTTAAGGTTTACTGTTCCTGTTGAAATTATTTTTCCCCAGACAGCTTCTTTAGGCATTTCACCAAGTTCAACTCTTCCGCCGTCTTGTATTTCTATTTCTGCATCTGTATTGTCAACATTTCCGTTTATTTTTAATATTCCTTTAACAAAGTGTTTTCCTGTTGCTCCCTCTTCTCTATGAAAAATTTTTGGATTTATATTTTTGATATAATCTTTTTTCTCGTCTTCTTCAAGACCTGCAGGAAGTATAAAATTAATCTCTGTCATTCCGTCAAAAATTACATTTGAATCTCCTGCTAGATAAGTAGCATAAGCATTATGCCCCTCTAAATTAATTGTACTTGTTTTTCCTGTTCCAACTCCATTTTCATCTGTATTAAAATATACCTGCGAATTATTTGCCTCAACAGCTATTGCCGAAGAATCCAAAATCTGCAGAGCATTTTTTTTGTTGTTTGCTCCTACTGAAATTGTTCCGCCGTCATTATAAAATTTACCATTAGTTATACCAACCCCAACACTTTTTTCATTCATAGAATTAAATGATAAAAGCCCAAGTTCAAGAATACTACCATAAATTAAATATAAATCTAAAATATTTCCATGTCCATCAATAGCTTTGCTGAGGTCTCTTTCAACTTCTATTGTTCCAAAATTTTTTACCACTCCGCCATTAGCTTTTATTCCATATTTATGATGCCAGCCAACAAAATCTGCTCCGATTACACTGGCATCTACTCCACTATAATCTCTTTTTTCAAATAAATCTCCACCGACAAATATTTTTCCTCCTGCATTATTTATTACTGTTGAATTTGTACTTCTAATAGCAGTTTTGTCTCTGCTATAATGTAGTCCTAAATTAACAAGCTGTACTCCAACAATAGAAACAATTTCAGCTTTTCTGTCCCTGTCGTATTGAATAAGCCCGCTGTTTTCCAAAGTTCCGCCGCTCATAGAAATTACATTTTTATTGTAATAAGTGTTATTATATTGAGCAAGCCCAACCTGTACGTCTGTTCTGTAATAAAGTTTGTCTCCTTGAGACTGAATTGTTCCTGTATTTATAATATTTGAATTTTCAGCATTTATAACATTTTTGGTGTAGTCAGAATATTCTTTGTAGAAAACCAAATCTAAAACAGAAAGAACAATATCAACTTTATGATAAGTTATTCCCATATCAACCAGACCATCATTTATAAAAGTTGTAGGAATATCAGCTCCCCCTCTTAAAACAATAAGGTCATCTTGCTTTTTTAAAGCATTGTTGAGCCAGCCGATTAAGACTCCTCCTGCCTGAGTATCATAATTTTGTCTTTTGGTATAAATATTCCCTATGTTGTGAACTGTACTTCCTTCGTCTGCCCACAAAGCATGTTTCATATCCACATTTCCATTATCAAGATAATGGTCTACATCTTTAGGGCAAGAGGAAAGAGCATAATCTACTCTTTCCCACATTTCTTTCCCGCTCACAATAAGTTCTGAGTTGTCTTTTTCAATTCCCATAGCTTTAAAACTTAAATTAATTAATATCATCAATGTAATTAGTTTAAATTTATTTTTCATTTTTTCTTCACCCTGCAAAAATCATTTTAATAATATGTAAAGTTTACTGTAACATGTCCAGTATATTCAGCACGTTTTGGTTCTGTTTTATTAGGTACTTCCAAAACTCCGGAAATTATAAAATCATCTTGACGTTTTCCCTCTGCTGTTACTCCGTTCTGAGTTTTGTTTGTAACAGTTATGCTTCTTACTTTTAATTTTTCTCCATTCTCCTTTGTTACCCCTGTTCCACTTTTTTCATATATCCATATTTCTTCTGTCTCAGGCTCTAAAACTGTTGTAAATTCTTTGGCAAGTTCATCTTCAATTATTACTTTTATTCCTGCCTCAGCTGATTTTGTAATCAAAGGCTCTGAATGTTCTTTAGGTTTTATCTGTCCGAAATCCAATATCTCAGGTATTATAGTTATACTTGGACCAACTGTTTTAAAACTTAACGGCTTATTGAAAATCATTTCTCTGTCAAGAACATTGTTTCCATCAACTTGGAAAGTAAATACATTTTGATTTCCGTTTAAGAAAATTTCATATGTTGTATATGCTTTTAATTTTTTGTATTCTTCGTTGGTAAGTTTTAAATATAAAGGATAAGCCTCAGGACATGCTCCATTATTTCCTCCACCATTTAAATCTATTGGGGAAATTATTTTTTCAGATAAATAATCAGCTCCTTTTTTAAAGACAACTTTTCCTTTAACTATAGGAGCAGAGCCGTTATCTTTTGCTGTAACTTCAACATCGCTGTCATTTTTTACGCCTATTTTTATTGACCCGTTTCCAAGAGCTTCCAAAATATTCATATATCTTGAGTAATCTCTGTAATTTGTTCCAAGATCAATATATACAAATTTATCTCCACTGAATTTTTTTAAATCAAAACTTCCCTCTCCTGTCTGATTTATTTCACTGTAAAGGGTATTTTCCACCTGTGCTTCTGTATTAGAATATACTTTTCCATAATATCTTGGATCAAATTCTTCAATAACAACATTTACTCTGTAGCTTTTTGGTTTTTCTGCTCCATAATCTGCAGTAAGAGAAAAAGATATTTCTGTCTCATTTCCTGCTTTGTATTCAGCAAGATTAAAGATTTTTTCAAATTCCTGTTTTTCACTTGGTATTCCCATTTCCAAATATCCCTCATCATTTATTCTGTAATATTTGTATTTCTCATCTGAACCTATTTTTTTAAGAATAAATGACTGAGCATTTGGATTTTTTTCTTTATAATTGATACCATTCTGCACCTCATACCATACTATACTGTCAAAAGTTTTATTATTGTTTTCTCCGACATCTTCTCCGTTTCCTTTTAAAATAACTCTTCCTTTATTATCGTTTTCAGATACCATTGCAGGATTTTTTATTTTTAAAGTTGAGTCAGCCAGATAATCTACCCTCTGCTTAAATTTTACAATATATCTCTGGTCAAATAAAAACTTATCTCCGTCTATATATCTGATATAAAGAACAATATCTTCACGATTTTTAATATTATCTGAATATCCTTGGTCAAGAGAAAATTCTATAAAATTATTTCCTTTTCCATACTTCATTACAAAATGTTTTCCTGCTTCTTGCGGAACATCAAAATCAACCTGTTGAGCTGCCGCTAAATCATCTGTTTTTTTATTTTCACTTCCATCTGCATTTTCTTGGAAAACCTGCAGTTTTAAATTTTCAAATTTTTTACCCTGCCATTCTACAGGTATATCTATAACCTCTCCTCTCACTCTTCCCCAAAGATCAGAATTATTTATCGGAGTTGATAATCTTCCTCCTGAATAATTTGTTTTATTAAGTCTTATCCAGTTTATTTCTTTTGTATCCTGTCCTTGTGCATCTTTAACACTTAAATCAGGATTTTCAAACTCTATTGTTGTCTCCACAAATCTTCTTGTTGAAAGATTAAGATAAAGATTTTTTCCTCCGTCCCCTATTGTTTTTTCATCATCAATAGGAGTGTAGTAAGTTGTCTTATCATCTCCTACTGTTACTCCGACTTTTAATGGATATGTAGGTATTGTTTCATCTGTTAAAATTATAAATTTATCTTTTGGAATTAAAGTTTCTTGTTTAGGAATTTTTAATTTTAACATTTTTGATGTAGCTTGTTCATTTGTTCCTTTAAAGTATGTGAAATCTCCATCTTTTTTATCATCTTCAAAATAAAGTTCTGCACCTTTTATAATATAATTTGGATTGGAAACACTTTTTAAAATAACTTTTCTGAAAGCTCTTATTTCAATTCCTTTTCCCCCTGACTGCTCTGTAATTCTTGTGTCCAAATCTCTAAAACCGACAGTTCCATAATCAAGTGTTATTTCCCCTGCCCCTATTTCATGGTCAAATATATGGTCTTTTGTATAATCCTGTCTTGGTTTTATATCGTAATTTGGATTTACATAATGAATTCCCTCAAATCTCGGTATTATTATTTTAAAAATTTCTCTGCTTGAAGTTGTATCAACAACACTTCCTCCATCATTGTCTACTATTCCGTTATTTGTAATGGTTATATCATCAATAGTTGTTCCCTCAAAATTATATTTTGACAGACCAAAGTTAAGATATTTGTTTCCTCCGTCATAAGAAAACATAACTTCATTTCCTCTTCCATCTCTTGAATTTGAAGTTATTGTTTTAAGATCTCCCAAAAATGTAGATGAAGATGTTCTTCCTGTTTCATCTGTCATTTTTATAATTTCACTGCTTCCTTTTCTTATGGAAACTTTGTGCCTGTTATTAAATTTTGAGTAATCTAAAATATCTTTTCCTTTTATTTCTATCCATTTTTTTCCGCCCAAGTCTGTATTTTTATTAAATACTGCTCCTCCGCTTGTAAGAGTTTTGGCTTCTTGTCCTGAAAGATGGGCTCTTCTATTATGAACCACATTGCTTATTGCCGAACTACTGTCATAGTCATAATAAACTAATGGATTTGAAAGTTCTATTGTTTTTTCGTTTTCTGACATAGACGAGTCAATTATAATTTCAATAGTATCTTCTTTTATTGTGTGCCACACTTCTGTAACAGTTCCGCTGCTATCTTTATTTTTTAATTTTGCCTGATATTTAATATGGTAAACAGAATCAACAGATTTTCCTGGATCTAATTCAAAATCTCCAGAAGCCATTGGACGTAATTCTAAGTTTGAACCTCTAAATCCAATTGTTAAAGATTCCATATCCCTTCCCATATTAAATTGAACAAAACCTTTTCCAACATCTGTTCCGTCTGTATGCTCTAATCTTATCCAACCACTATCTCCAGTTTCATTATCTCCTTGATAAGTAATAAAAGTTCCTTCTTCTCTCTCTTTTTCACCACCTTTATCTCCTGATTCATTTGAGAAATAAAGAACTTTTTCTTTTAAATTTGGCCCTTCTATTAAAATACGTGCATCTTCTCCCCAATAAATCCAGTTATCACTACCTAGCTGATTATTTTTTAAACGCATTGGAATATCTGAATATCTACATTTACTTAAATCGTATGGTGTATAATAACCTGAATCATCACTGGCTTTCGTCTCTATCTTTCCATTTTTTATATAAAAGTCATTATTTCTTAAATTTTCTGTAGTATATAATACCAATCTTCCGTGAGTTCCTCTTGGGATATTTTGTTCTCTTGGTTTTATATATAAAGTAACGAAATCTTCTTTTACAATTCTATCGTTTTTATCACTTGTTTCTCCAGCAGGACGGATTATATATTCTAAAATAATATTTGTATTTACCATTTCTGTGATTTTTGGAAAATCAGAAATTTTTATAGTGAAATATTTATCATCTACGTTCTCTTTACTTATATGTAATTTTCCTGCACCTACTCCAAAAGAATCGTATAAATTAAGAGTCCTACTATAAACATCCGATATATTTCCATTACCATCATCTACTGTTATTGTTTCTTCTTCTTTTTTTAATCCATTTCTATTTTGAACAGTAATTCTCAAGAGATTTTGTCCTCCACCTATTTCAACTGCACTTAAAGTCTTTAAATAATCTCCTTCAAATTTTATTCCTGCTTTTGAGTTATCACTTTCTATTTTATGTTCATCATCTTTTCCTCTTATTATTGTAAGGGTATTATATAACTCCTCACCTTTCGATACTGTAAGTATACCTTTTGTATTTGGAGGTAATTCACTTACTCCTTTACCATCTATTTTTATTTTAAATTTATTTGTGTATTCAACATTTAAACTTCCAACATCATCACTAGCTCTACTACTTCCATATTCTATTGCAATTTCATTTTCAACGTCCACACTAAAGTAATTTAAAAATATTTCAAATCTTAAATAATCATTTTTATCTGATTTTATTCTTAATTTTCCTACAACAATATCTTTCTCTGTCGTTCCTTCCAAAATTGTTCCATATAAATTTACTTCTTTATCAATCTCTTTATTTGGAGAAGAATTATGTAGTAAATCATCATCTTTAAAATAATCATAACTTTTTCCTTCTGGAAAACTATATTCTTTTAATCCATTCTTTACTTTTATTCTGTATCCCTTAAAATAATATTTTTCTAACTTTCCTTTAAATCTTTCTGGGAAGTTTCCATTATTTAGTGTAACAGAATTTACAGCTTTACCATTTACTAAAACATTACTTCCATCATAACTAATCTTAGAAATTCTTGATGTTAATGGATGTTCACTATTAAAGTAAATCGTTCCATATGTCATATTTTTTGTCTGTGCATTTAAAAGCTGTCTGAAAACTCCTCTGTAAACCTCTTTTACCTTATAGCTTCCTTTCTCCACAACATAAACATAAACACTGGAAAGCTGTTCTTTACAGTCTATCAAAAGATATTTTTTCCCCTCTGTCTTATCAGCTTCAGGTTTTTCTTCCACAATTCTGTATTCAAATTTTGGAGATTTTTTTATCTCTTTTGTAAGGTATCTTTTTATATTATTTATACTTTTTCTTCCGTTTGTAGTTGAAACAGACGGAATTTCATCAAGAGTTTCAGAAACAAAAATCAAATCATTTTCATCAATATCTATCTCTCCGTAGATTTTTTTGCTCCCTGCATGAAATTCCAAAGGAAGTTCTTTTGAAATTATTTTTGTCACACCTATTTTTAATTCCGCCGCGTCCCGTCTTTTATTCAAAATAACTTTTGATTTATCTCCATCTCCGTCCATAGAAAAACTAAGTGTAAAAAGAATTAAAAATAAATATAATATTTTTTTTAAAATTTTCATCTATTTTACCGCCTTATTCCCAGAAATATTTCCCAAAGAAGAATTTTCTCCTTTATACACAGAAACCATAATAGGTATTCCTCCCACATAATCTCCCTCAACTATTTCTGCAGGTTTGTTTTCTTTCATTATTCTTCTTTGATTAAGAACAGCTATAAATTCTATATGTGTAATTTTAGAATTTAAAACAAATTTTTTATATTTATCTTCCACTGTAATTTTTCTGATAACCACAGGATTTTTTCCGTTTGTCATTATACTTTTTTCCACAAAAGTCAGCTCAATTATTTTTCCAAAATCCTCTTCATCAGCCTGTATCTGCAAAACACCTTTTCCAACAATACTTCTTCTTAAATTTCTGCTGTTCATATTTTCAAATTTCATATTTTCAAAAACAGAAACCTCTATTTCAGAGTAAGACAGCATTGAGAAAACCAAAAATAATACAAACACCATCATTTTTTTCATTTTATCTTCTGCCCCCTAATCGTGAATTTCCACAGTCATATAAATTATTTTTTCGTGGTATCCCTCTTTTGAAATATTTTCTCCCTGAATTTCAACACGGTTGTCTTTTTCTATTTTTGAATTTATATATTCATTGGAATATATAAATGTATCTGTTTTTCCGTCATCATCAATATCTATTTCAGTTTCGCTGTAATTTAATTTGTAGTAATCTTTTTTATCAGGCTCTTTGTTCATTTCTATTTCAAATGGAACAACAGCTTTCTGATTGTCTATAACCATTGCCTGTATCTCAGTGTCAGAAATTATTTCCAGAGGAACAACTATTTCTGTTTCCATTTTCATAACGATTGTTTTCACTTCCAAGGGAACAGGTTTCCCCTCTGCCTCGGGATTTACGGGCATACTTGGAAGAAGAGGGAGCATAGGTATTATCGGCTCGCTCTCTTCCGAAAAAACTGCTGTATTTAAAATCAGAAAAAACAATGCAAATAATTTTTTCATTATTGTTTTCCTCCCTCTTTCAATTCAAATGACTGATAATTTTCTCCTGCATTTTCATCTGTGTACAGAAGTTCTGTTTCATAAACTTTGTTTGGAATATTATAGTCGTCTCCCAGATATTCCAATTCAATTTTATATTTTCCCGGAGTAAGACTGTCTATATAGAAATCTCCGGCAGAATCAGGATAAATAACTTTTCCTCTTTCATCTCCTGAAACTCTGCTTATTTTCATTCTCACATCTGAAACTGCACTCTGGTCTTTTTCAAATTTTATATCTCCCATAAATGTTATAAGAGGTTTAATCGGAATGTATGCTTTTATTTCAGAACTTCCAAGCCCTCTCACTTTTACTCTTGCAGCTCTTCCGTCGTGGCTCGGTCTTCTGCTCTGTGCAGTAAGTTCATAATCACTGTAGCTTGGTATTCCATAAATAAATGCTTCTCCGTTTTCATCTGTTAAAACTTTCTTTTGCCCCAAAGAGATTTCAACATCTGAAATTCTTTCTTCATTTTCATCAAATTTATTGTTATCGTTGCTGTCCAAAAATGCAATGGCTCTTATAACTGTATTTTCAAGTGAGTTCATATTCTGTGTAGGATTTTTTAAGTTTACAACCCTGTCAATTCCAACATAAGTTCTCTTGTTTCCGTTTTTCTCCAGCATACTTCCAAACTCAAGCCAGTTATCAAATTTTAAAACGAATTCAAGAACATATTCTGTTTTATTTTCTTCTGAATATTTCATTCCCATTGAAAAATCTAAATTATCAAGCCATCTTGTATTGTTTATTCTAATTTCAGCTTCGTAATTATCTTCTTCATCAAGAGTATTTTCAAATCTCACTGTAAAATCTCTGAAACCTGTGTAATAGAAATCAAGTCCGTGTCTTGTTTCGTTGTCCTGATTTTTTTCAAATTCGTAGCTCACAAGAATATTATCCCACGATCTGCTATATTCCAATCCGTAATAATAATCTGTTTCGTCTTCTGTATCTTCAGTGTGGTATTTTATATTTTCAAGGCTTCCTGTAATTGTCAAATCTTCTGTTAAATCATAATCAGCATCTATATATATTTCTCTTTTTTCGTCGTAATATACACCGTTGTCATACTGTTCATAATTTAAGCTCAGTTTTTTTATGTCAGTGTCCATAAAATATCTGTGTCTGTATTTATGTTTGTAGCTTTCGTTTTCATTTTCTTCGTGGTTTAAGCCATGTGTAAATTCATAGCTCAATGTAAATGGATTTCCCTCCAGAGAATTTGAATAAATAAGTTCTGTTCCCCATTCTTTTGATAAAATCCAATCCTCTTCAAACATTTCAGGAGAATGTGCATAAGAAAATCCCAAAGTCAAATTGTCTGTATATCCATAGAAAATATTAACATCAGCATCGCTTTTGTCAGACTCTTTGTCCTCTCTTAAATAAATATCATAACCAAATTCCCCTTTTTCCTGCTGGTTATAATCTTCATTGATTTTAACAGTTTTTTCCCAAATTAAACCGTTCTGCTCGTATATTCTCAGAACGAATTCTCTTCCTGATTTAATAAGGTTATTAATAAAAGTAACTTTTCCCCCTTCCTCATTTTGTACATCAAGAGGGAAATTGTTATATAAAAGTTCAACCTTACTTCCAATAGGTACTTTCTCTTCTATAATATATTTTTTTCCTTCGTCAAGAGAGTATCCTTTATCTCTTCTGAACGCCAGCCCTTTTTCTCTGTCCTCTCCATAAATTCCAAGACTTAATTCATAATTTTCTTTTATATCATAATAATTCAGTTCAAAATCTCCAAATTCTTTTTCTTTCAAATCATAATCTGTGATAAAGTTTCCGTATAAAAGAGAACCGCTGTATTCTAAAAATCCCGACCAGTCGTGTCTTTTTTCTGTTCCTCCTGTGTTGTTATTAATTTCTTTTTCAAGATTTACTCTTAAATTTCCTATATCAAAAAGTTCTCTTTCCCCTTTGTAGAAAAGCACCTCTTTTTCCATTTCTTCTTTCAGCTCTTTTTGTTTATTTGCCAAAATATATTTTGTTTCAACAGGAAGAACAAAATTAGGAGAAGTTTTAATTATATAGTTTTCTTCCTCAATTCTAAAAGTTTCAAAAAAATATTCTTTAAAAAGTTTTTCTTCAAGAAAAAAATCTCTATCTTCATATATGTATGAAGATTTATCCAAAGAGTTGAAATCTATAACTCTTTTATCACTACTATTCCCAAACATTATAGTTAGTTTCCCGTTTTCAAAATTATAGTTTTTAATACCCAAAACATTTATAAATTCAAAAAGAGGAAAATAAAATTTGTCTTCCTCTTTAATCACTGTATATGTATAGCTGTATGGTATACCTTTTATCTCTAAGGTATATGCCCCTATTCTCTCTTCCTCTTCGCTTATAAGAAATTCCACTCCGTCAAAAGCCAGTCTGTTATTTCCTATCTCTCCAAAAGCAAAAGAAGATAATAATAAAAATAAAACAATTAATTTCATACCCTTTTTCTCCAAAAAAATTTTTAAATCTTTTACACCCGCTTTTATTGAAAAAGGGCTATAAAAGATAATAGCCCTTTTTATTTTTAAAATAAATTAGTTAATTGATTATGGTGTAACTGTAGCAGTTAATGTAGTATCACCTAAATAATCTCCTGTATTTTTTTGTGTTATATCTTCTGTAATACTTCCTAAAATAGCACCAGTTACCACTTTAGCATCTTTTACCATTGTTTTTTCCTCTGCATCTAATCCAATATGAGCAGTTAGCGTACTCTTTCCTTTATCTTGTTTATACGCCTCTTGATTAGTAAGTTTTAAATCAACTGTATCTGCACCAAGCTTCATAGTAAATTTCACTCCATCTTGAGCATCTATTGCTTCTCCAGAAGTAATTTTATATTCTTCTTTTGCTGTCCAAACTTCTGGTGCTGCCTTTTTAGCAACTGATTTAAAATCAAGAACTAAAGGTGCTCCATTAATATCAGTAATTGAAAAAGTATCGTCTGTAATTTTAGCTTTTACCTCTACTGGAACTGAAACTGATCCTGTTGGTTGCTCTGCAAAAGCATTTGCTCCTAACATCATTAATGCTGCGATAAATAATAATTTTTTCATAAAAATCCCTCCTCTATTTATGAAACGTGTTTTATTTTTACAGATTTTATTTTTAAAATCTGTTTTCAGGCTATTTTAATTTTATTTCCTCAATAATTTTTTCTGTTTCAACATCAGTTATAATAATCTTGTTTGCCTTTTTATCTCCAAGATTTTTTATTTCATGGTCAAATACCAGAGTTTCCCCTTTAAATGCTCTTGTTTTTCCCACAGAATAGAAATAATTTCTTTTTCCCTCTGCTTTTATATCTACTTTTATCAATCTGTTTGTTTTATTTATAAGTTTCATTTTTAAGAAACTTTTTCCATCTTTTTTATAAATCACAGGTGCTGTAGTTTCAATTTTTGGAGTTTCATCGCCAACATATCCGTAAATTCCCATATTTACATTTACCATTATTATTGCTCCTGCTCCTACACTTTCATCTTTTTCCCCTTTAAGTTTAGGAACACTCATCTGTCTTATATTTAAGAAAGCTCCATAATCTCCCTCCAAAGCCCCTTTTTCTGCTTTAACATATACTTTAAATTTTTTGCTTTCAGTAGGTCTTACTGTTACAATTTTTGGATACACTTCTACCCACTTGCTCATATCCATAGCTTTTTTGTTTTCTGTCATTGCCATAGGAGTAATTTTATATCTGAACGGAATTGTTGTATCATTATATAAAGTAAATTCCTCATAAGCTCCCGCTTTTATATTTTTATCCAGTGTAGTAGGCGAAAGATTAATATATGCAGACGCACTTAAAGACACTGCTGTAAACAGTAAAAATTTTAAAAATAATTTTTTCAAAAACATTTTGTCTCCCCTCAAAAAAAATTTTTGTTAAATTTTTATAATAAATATTTTTATATTTGCTTGTTATCAGTAAAATTATTTTGTGCAGATTATTTTGTAAAGCTGTGATGCAGAGATTAGTTTTTTATGTTAGAATAAAATTGTCTTAAATAAAAAGGCATTTTTTTTGTATAAAAACTTATAATTTTTTATACACAGATAAAAATAGAAAATAGTATTAAAAAGATATATTATTTTTACAAAAAATAATAAAAACAACTGCTTTTTTTTGGAAAAACAGTTGTTTAAAAAATTATGATTAATTATACACTTTTTTGTAATTTTCGCTTTCTTTAAAGATACTCCTATTTTTTTTCATTGTCAAGTTTTTTTGCTCATATTTTTTGTTCATCAGATATATTTTTTAAATAATTTTAATATTATATTATTTTTATTAAAAAAAATAGAAAAAATCAAGCAAAATAAACATAATAAATGAACAAAATAAATTAAATAAATTGAAAAATTATTTTTTGTCTGCAAAAAATTTTTCTAAAAATTTTAAATCTAAAATAAATTTTCAAAAAAATTTTTAAATTTAGAAACTATTACAGAAGTATTTTTAAACATTGAACATTGAATATTATTTGAGGAAAAATTTATATCTTGTTTTTGCCTTTTTGATTTTTTATATATAATTGATATATAAAAATATCAAAAAGGTATCAAAAAGGGTAGTAAGCACTATTAATGATGAAGATAAAAAAGAGAGCTTCTGCTCTCTTTTATTTTATAAAAATAATGTCCCATTATGGGGGGAGGTACGAGGTTTCTACTTATTGAACCACTCGTCAAACCACTTAGTAATTAACCAGCAAGCCAGCCCGCTAAGCAGCTGAACAAGAAAATCCTTTAATAGTTCCATTCAGACTACCTCCATCTATTTTAGGTCTTCTGCTTACAAGGGTCGTTACTCCTTATAAACATGAAATAAGCCTCCACCGAAGTGAAAGCCTACATCATAACGATTTTTTAACCTAAAAATAGATGGATTTTATCCCTGCCATAACAGGTTGTATCTTGTAAATAAATTATAACTTTTTTGTTGGAAAAAGTCAATTTAGAAAAAGCAGTTTATTAAAACTATTTTCTTTGAAAAAATCCAAATAAAATAGACAGAATAAATTTAAATCTAAAATAAATTTTCAAAAAAATTTTTAAATTTAATAAAAAACCTCAGAACATTTTCCGAGGTTTAAATTTTAAATATTTTATTCACTAAATAAATCACTATGTGTTCCTGTCCTTGATAAAGTTAATGTCAAAATATTATTTTCAACATAATATATCAGTAGCCAATCAGGCTCTATATGGCATTCACGACAGCCCTCATAATTTCCAATTAATTTATGATCTCTGTACTTTTCGTCAAGTGGTTGTTCATTTATTAACAGGCTTAAAACTTTTTCAAATTTTTTGACATCATACCCTCTTTTAATGATCTTCTTCCAATCTTTTTTAAATCGAGAAGTCATTTTTACTTTCAGCATTATTCTTCCTCCAATGCTTTCATTACTTCCTCAACACTGCTATAGGATTTAACATTAGGGTCTTTAGAAATTCTTTTAGCTTCTTCTATTGCTATTAATGTTTCAAGATTAGGTCTTTTAACTACCGCTTCAAATGGTAGTCCCCCTGTTCTAATCATTGATTTAACAAACATATTAAAAGCTGTAGACATATTTAAACCAAGTTCATTACAAATTTCATTAAAAACTTTTTTATCTTCATCATTCAATCTTACATTAATAGTAGTTACTCCCATTTTGATACCTCCTTGATACCTCTTATGTATTAATTATACATCAAAAATACCAAGAAGTCAAAAATAAGATTAGATATTGAAAAAATCCAAATAAAATAGACAGAACAAATTGAAGGCTCTTTGTCAAATGGTGTTGGTGACAAAAACAAATAAATTTTTTATCTTCTATTGTAATTAAAATTTCCTGATATATTTCCTGCGCTTGACAATGAGGACATTCATCAGTATCATATGTAAGTTTAGCATGAATAACTTTAGTTTTAATCCCTTTAATCTCTTCAGTAGTAACTTCATTTTCTAAAATATGAATATTTTCATCTTTAATATTAAGTAAATTTTTGATAGAATATTGTTGAGACAAATAAATCCCTCCTAGTTATTATTTTGCTTCGTAACTTAATTTTAACAGGAAAATTTATTT
>OGXP01001975.1_pt1 | contig 14857 bp, 12 predicted proteins | sample 1576351 | NCBI WGS metagenome assembly OGXP01 (sample SAMEA3541517, study PRJEB24748) | human gut metagenome | biome: human gut; feature: human-associated habitat; material: faeces | place: China | collected 2012
TAGAGCAGAGGACTGAAAATCCTCGTGTCGCTGGTTCGATTCCGGCTCTGGGCATCTTTTTTATTTTATAAAGAAATTCAAAGAGTTAACTTTCAGAAAGAATGAAAAAACCGAAAGTTGACTCTTTTTTTTAATTCCTATTCAATAGGAATTAAGTATGATATAATAAAAATGAAAAATATGTTTACAAAGGGATAAAAAATGACATCAATTTATAATAAGTTGAAACAACTACAATACAAAGAAGATTATCCTTTTCACATGCCAGGACATAAAAGAAATTTAAAGATCGATTCATTATTAGATGCGATTTCCAAAATTGATATTACAGAGATCACAGGATTTGATGATCTTCACCATCCAGAAGAAATGATTCGAGAATTGATGGATGATTTAAAACAGATTTATGGAACAAAAGAGAGTTATCTACTGGTAAACAGCAGCACTGCGGGGAATTTAGCTGCAATAGCTGCATTGTGTAATATTGGAGATAAGATACTGGTTGCGAGAAACTGTCATAAGTCAGTCTATCACGCGATAGAATTGTTGGGACTTGATCCAATCTATATTTATCCAGAAATTGATGAATATGGAATCTGTAAAGGCATTACGAAGGAACAGATAGAAAATATCATAACAAAAGAAACTTCAATTAAGGCAATGGTCCTTGTTTCACCAACATATGAAGGAAGAGTATCAGATATCGAAGGAATATCAGATGTTCTGCATCGAAATAATATACCATTGATCGTAGATGAAGCTCATGGGGCTCATTTTATTTATCATGAGGCATTTCCAGAGAGTGCAGCAAATAGCGGAGCAGACATTGTGATACAAAGTCTGCACAAGACATTGCCCGCATTTACGCAAACGGGATTACTTCATTTGTGCACAGATTGTGTCACAAGAGAAATGATGCAAAAGAAATTGTCAATATTTCAGAGCAGCAGCCCATCCTATGTGTTGATAGCATCAATTGAACAATGTATCCACATATGTAATGCAAATCGTGGATATTTTCAACAATACTACGAGAAATTGTGGATACTACGTGAAAAACTAGAAGAATTAAAATATATCAAACTGGTACCAACGGATGACATTGGAAAACTTGTGTTTTCGGTAAAAGACACGACAATATCTGGAGAAGAACTATTTGAGATTTTAAGAGACAACTATCATTTAGAGATGGAAATGTCAGAACTTTATTATGTGATCGCAATGACAAGTGTGTGCGATACACAAGAAGGGTACGATAGATTGTATCAGGCATTAAAAGAGATCGACAGTGAGATCACAAAAAAGAATACAGAGTATTTATTTTTGGAAAATGATTTTCATCAAAATAAAAAGATGTTAAAACCAGAAGAAGCTGCAACAAAAGATCGAATACAGATTGATTATGATGATGCAAAAGATGAGATTGCAGCGGAATTTATTTTTTTGTATCCACCAGGAATTCCACTTGTTGTGCCTGGAGAAGTGATCGATAAGTATGTGATCGATAAGATCAGACAGTATGAGCAATATAATATGAAAGTGATAGGACTGGATGATCATAAAATATATATAATAAATAGATGAGAGGATATAAATATGGGATTATTTTTGACCGTTGAAGGACCAGATGGAGCTGGAAAAACAACACAAATAGAATTACTAAGAGACTACTTATCTGACAAAGGTTATGATATAATAGTATGTAGAGAACCTGGCGGAACACCGATCAGTGAGGCTGTAAGAAATGTGATCCTTAACAAAGAATTTACTGAGATGGGACATATGACGGAATTATTGCTTTACGCAGCTGCCAGAGCTCAATTGATCGAAGAAGTCATTCGTCCGGCATTAGAAGATGGAAAGATCGTAATCTGTGATCGATTTGTGGAATCTTCTGCAGTCTATCAGGGAATTGCCAGAGGAATGGGAATTGATCTTGTTTACAAAGTAAATCAATTTGCAATCGGAGATACGATGCCAGATCTGACGATTATGATCGATCTGGATGCAGAAGCTGGTATTTCAAGAAAGAAAAAACAGGCAGAGCTGGACCGAATGGAAAGCGAGACAATTGATTTTCATAAGAAGGTTGTTGAAGGATACAGACAACTTGCGAGCCTGCATCCAGATAGAATCTATACTGTTGACGGAAGTCTGACGATCGAAGAGATTCATCAGAAGATTGTTTCACAGGTCAACAAAAAATTTCATGGTAAAGGGTGATGTAGTATGAAGAGTTTTGATGCAATTATAGGACATAAAAAAATAATTTCTCATTTTGAAGAAGCAATCAAGACGGGAAAAGTTTCCCATGCCTATTTATTAAGTGGCGAAGATGGAAGCGGAAAGATGATGATCGCAAAGGCGGTTGCGAAGGCACTTCTGTGCGAACACAAAGATGGATGTGGAGAATGTGCAGCATGTAAGCAGGTGGATTCATTAAATCATCCAGATGTCATTTATATTACTCATGAAAAGTATGAAATCAGAGTTGATGATATTCGAAAAGGGATCAATGAGACGATCGATATTAAACCGTATAGCGGAGATTATAAGATTTATATCATTGATGATGCGGATAGAATGAATGCAGGAGCGCAGAATGCCTTATTAAAGACATTAGAAGAACCACCTGCATATGCAGTGATCCTTCTATTAACAAACAATAAGGATAGATTGTTAGATACGATCCTCTCAAGATGTGTGTCCATGACATTAGGAAGTGTCAGAGAAAGCGAAATTGAAGATTATCTAAAAGCCAATACAGGGGCAAGTCATGCAGATATCGCATTTGCAGCAGCATTTTCACTTGGGAATATTGGACGTGCATTGCATGTACTGGATACAGAAGAATTTAAAGATATGCTGAATGATACAATGAACGTGATCACTCATATGAAGAGTATGGAGATTTATGAAGTTGTATCGTATGCGAAGAGTCTGACAAAATATAAGAATGAGATTTATGATTTCCTTGATATCATTATGGTATGGTATCGAGATATGCTGATTCTTAAGACAACAGGATCTTTAAATCAACTTGTATTTAAAGATAAATACCGTCAGCTAAAAGATCAGGAGATTTATATTTCATTTGAGGGAATCAGTCATATTCTTGATGAAGTAGAAAAGGCTAGAAGGCGACTGATCGCGAATGTTAATTTTGAAGTGGCAATCGAAATGCTGCTTGTGACGATAAAGGAGAATGGTAAAGTATGGTAGAAGTAATTGGAGTGCGATTTCGTACTGCAGGAAAGATATATTTCTTTAATCCAAAGGAATTTCAGGTAAAGTCAGGAGACCACGTGATTGTGGAAACTGCCAGAGGAATTGAATTTGGATCAGTCGTTTCTGAGAGAAGACAGGTAAAGGAAAAATGCATCGGAGATGAATTAAAACCTGTTTTAAGAATCGCAACCAAAGAAGATGAAGAAAGGGCAGCGAAGAATAGAGAGAAAGAAAAAGAAGCATATAAGATCTACCTTGATAAGATCAAGGAGCATGAGCTTGATATGAAGCTTGTATCAACAGAATATACATTTGATAATAATAAAGTATTATTTTACTTTACGGCAGATGGACGAGTTGATTTTCGTGAACTTGTAAAGGATCTGGCAGCAGTGTTCAGGACAAGAATTGAATTACGACAGATCGGTGTCAGAGATGAAGCCAAGATGCTTGGTGGTATGGGAATCTGTGGAAGAAAATTATGCTGTAATACATTTTTATCTGAGTTTGCACCTGTTTCTATCAAGATGGCCAAAGAGCAGAATCTGTCACTGAATCCGACAAAGATTTCAGGAGTCTGCGGAAGATTGATGTGCTGTCTTAAGAATGAACAGGAAACATATGAGTATTTAAACAGTAAGCTTCCAAATGTTGGTGAGAAATTAAAGACAAAAGATGGCGTAGTTGGAGAAGTTCAGAGAGTAGATGTACTTCGACAGAAGGTAAAACTGATCGTGGAAGATGAGAATGGAGATAAAGAAATCCAGGAATATAAGATTGATGATCTTCTGATGAGAAAGAAAAAGCCACAAGGATGTCAGGGGTGCAGCAAAGGATGCAATAATAAGAATCAAGGATGTAATAAAGGACATGGAAAGAGAAAGAATTGATGATCTTGGGATCAATGGTTATCAGATCATCCAGAAAGAACAGGGATTTTGTTTTGGAATGGATGCGGTTCTTTTATCAGATTTTGCACAAGTTAAGAATGGTGGGAGAGTTCTAGACCTCGGTACGGGGACTGGAATCCTCCCAATTTTGATGGAGGCAAAGACGAAGGCTGTTCATCTTACAGGACTTGAAATACAGCCAGAGATGGCGGAGATGGCGGCAAGAAGTGTCAAATTAAATCATTTAGAAGATAAGATAGAGATCGTAGAGGGTGATATCAAAGAGGCTTCTGCGATTTTTTCGCATGATAGTTTTGACACGATCACATCAAATCCACCATATATGATCGGACAGCATGGACTTAAGAATCCGTCGGAGACGAAAGCAATCGCAAGACATGAGATACTTTGTACATTTGCGGATATCACGGCAGCAGCTAAAAAGCTTTTAAAGAATAAAGGAAAGCTGTTTCTGGTACACAGAACATTCAGATTGTCAGAGATTTTATGCCAGCTGTCTAAGGATGGATTAGAGCCAAAAAGAATCCGTTTTGTGCATCCATACATTGATAAAGAACCGAATATATTTTTATTAGAAGCAGTAAAAGGCGGAAAGTCAAGAATGACAGTTGAGCCTCCATTGATCGTTTATCAAAAAGAAGGAAAATACACAGAAGAAATTTATAAGATTTATGGAATGAATCCGGAGGAATAAGCATGAGTGGAACATTATATTTGTGTGCGACACCGATTGGTAATCTGGAAGACATTACTTTTCGTGTGATAAACACATTAAAAGAAGTTGATCTGATCGCAGCGGAAGACACAAGGCACAGTATCAAATTATTAAATCATTTTGAAATTAAGACAAAGATGACAAGCTATCATGAGTATAATCGTGTGGAGAAAGCAAAAGTTCTTGTAAAGCAGTTGCAGGAAGGAAAAGATATCGCACTCATTACAGATGCTGGGACACCGGGAATTTCAGATCCAGGAGAAGAATTGGTAAGACAGTGCCATGAAGCAGGAATCACAGTTACTGCATTACCGGGAGCATGTGCGTTGATCAATGCACTGATCATCTCTGGGCAGCCAACAAGAAGATTTTGTTTTGAAGCATTTCTTCCATCAGATAAAAAAGAAAGAAAACAGATTCTTGATTCTCTGGAAAATGAGACAAGATCTATTATCATTTATGAAGCACCACATCGTTTAGTAAGGACTTTGGAAGAACTACATGAAGTGCTCGGAGACAGATCCATGACATTATGCAGAGAACTCACAAAGAAGCATGAGAGCGTTTTTAAATCAACGCTTGGGGAAATCCTTGCCTATCATAGAGAAAATCCGCCAAAAGGCGAATGTGTGATGATCATAGAAGGAAAATCATTTCAAGAATTAAAAGAACAGAGTCAGGAAGAATTTCTAAAGATTCCATTGTCAGAGCATATGAACCGTTATATGGATCAGGGATATTCAAAGAAAGAAGCGATGAAACTGGTAGCCAAAGATCGAGGTGTTGGTAAGAGAGAGATTTATCAGCAGTTGTTGGAAGAGGAATAAAAATATATCAACAAAAAAGGTATGGGAAAATAATATCAATTCCCATACCTTTTGTTTGTCTTTATTGAAATGATCCAAAAAATTACGCTTCAGTAATTTCGAATCCAGCAAGTTTAGCTAATTCAATGATAGATTTTCTTGAGACTTTCTTTCCTTTGTAGTCAATCAGATCATCCATATCTTCTCCAGTAAAAATATCTGCAGGATTATATTTCTTTAAAATAATCTTATCGTCATCTACAAATATTTCAAGAGGATCGCGTTCGTTCACATCAAAGTTACGACGTAATTCGATCGGTAAAGTAATTCTTCCAAGTTCGTCAAGCCTTCTTACAATGCCTGTACTTTTCATGTGTAAACCTCCTTAATGTCTTACAATCATTTTATATCTTAAACCATAGCATACCAAAATCTGGTTGTCAATTCATTTGTTTACTTATAAACTAGAGAATAAATAAGTATAATTAACAGATTTCAGCACCTGCTGGCATATCTTTATCTGGTGTTACAAGAGCTAATTCACCCTTATCATTTTCAGCACAAAGTAACATTCCTTCAGAGAGAACTCCTGCTAATTTGGCTGGTTTTAAGTTCACAAGTACCATAACTTTCTTACCGACCATATCTTCTGGTTTATAATAAGCTTTGATACCAGAAACAATCTGTTTTACCTGGCTTCCGATCTTAACCTGAGAGCAAAGAAGTTTCTTGGATTTCTTCACTTCTTCACAGGCAATGATCTCACCAACCTGGAACTGCATCTTAGTGAAATCATCAAAAGTGATCTCATCTTTTGGTTCAATGTCGATGACAGTATCTTCTTCTACAGCAGCGTTTGCAGCTTTGACAGAAGCAGCCTGTTTCTCCATTAAGACTTTGGCTTTTTCCATAACTTCTTTCTCATCTAATCTTGCAAATAAGATCTGAGGTTTTTCAGTTACTTTTGTACCACTCTTGTAGTTTCCAAATGTTGCAAGGTTATCAAATTCAACCATAGATGTATTTAACTGAGCAAAGATCTTCTCAGATGTCTCAGGCATATATGGTGATAATAAAGATGCACCAATTGTGATTCCTTCAACAAGGTTGTATAAAACAGTAGCCAGACGGTCTTTTGAAGCTTCGTCTTTTGCTAATACCCAAGGCATAGTCTCATCAATATAACGGTTGCAGCGACGGAATAAGTTAAAGATCTCAGTCATTGAATCTGCAACACGAAGGTCAGCCATCTTCTCAGCAACTTTATCTCTTGTACCTGTCACAACGGCTTTCAGATCATCATCATAATCTCCTACAACACCCTTGTTTTCTACGATTCCTCCAAAATATTTGTTGGACATAGAAATCGTACGGTTTACAAGGTTACCAAGAATATTTGCAAGGTCAGAGTTCATACGCTCGATCATCAATTCCCATGAGATCACACCATCACGTTCGAAAGGCATTTCATGAAGAACGAAATAACGCACTGCGTCAACTCCGAAGAAGTCAACCAGATCATCTGCGTATAAAACGTTACCTTTGGATTTACTCATCTTACCATCGCCCTGAAGCAGCCAAGGATGTCCAAATACCTGTTTAGGAAGTGGAAGATCTAGTGCCATCAGGATGATTGGCCAGTAAATTGTATGAAAACGGATGATATCTTTACCGATCAGGTGAAGATCTGCAGGCCAGAACTTGTTAAACTTGTCTGAACTGTTTCCATCACAGTCATAACCGATACCTGTGATATAGTTTGTTAATGCATCTAACCATACATAAACGATGTGTCCTTCATCAAAGTCAACTGGGATTCCCCATGAAAATGATGTTCTTGAAACACACAGATCCTGAAGTCCAGGAAGAAGGAAGTTGTTCATCATCTCATTCTTACGGGATTCTGGCTGAATAAATTCAGGATGTGTATTGATGTGTTCAATCAGACGGTCTGCATATTTGCTTAATTTTAAGAAATAAGCTTCTTCTTTTGCAGGTTGTACTGGACGTCCGCAGTCAGGACATTTACCATCTACTAACTGGCTCTCTGTGAAGAAAGATTCACAAGGTGTACAGTATAAACCTTCGTATTCACCTTTGTAGATATCTCCCTGTTCATATAATTTCTTAAAAATCTTCTGAACCTGTTTCTCGTGATCTTCATCAGTTGTTCTGATGAAACGGTCATAAGAAGTGTTCATAAGATCCCAGATTCTCTTGATTTCTCCGGCAACATCATCAACGAATTCTTTTGGTGTTACCCCTTTTTCTTCTGCTTTTAATTCTACTTTCTGGCCATGTTCGTCAGTTCCTGTCTGGAAAAATACGTCATAGCCTTCCATTCTTTTATATCGAGCAATACTGTCTGCCAGGATGATCTCATATGTGTTACCAATATGAGGTTTTCCGGAAGTATAAGTAATTGCAGTCGTAATATAATATGGTTTCTTACTCATAATGATCCTCCGATTTTCTGTTTCTATCCTTACAATTATAGTACATCTTGTGCGGATAGTCTATTTTTTTTCTTTAAAAAATAAGATATTAACAAGTGTTTATTTGGAGGTAGAAATGGAATTTGCAGGGAGATTGAAAAAGATCAGAATAAAGTTGATCATGATTGGAATTTGTCTGATATTTCTAGGAGGATATAGTCTGATCCAAGAATGGAAAGATCAAAAAAAGAATACAACAAAAAAAGTATTTGATCAGTATACGGATGCGTTTTTTAAAGAAAATATATCAACAAATGAGATCACGATGCATTTCTTTTTAGAAAATCCAGAAAAATATAGATTAGAACAACCGAAAAATCTTTATCCATCCATGAATCAGGGAAGTATCTTGAATGAAAAAATTAAAATTTCAAAAGAAATTGAGAAGTTAAAAAAATTTAAACAAAAGGAATTGACGAAAAAACAGCAAAATACATATATGGTTTTGATGGATTATTTAAGAAGACAGAAAAATCTTTCGATGTATCCGTATTATGAAAGAATCCTTGGGAAAACATCTGGGCAGCAGGCACAGATTCTTCTGACACTAAGTGAATATCGTCTGAAAAATGAGAAAGATATCAAAAGTTATTTTCAATTATTGAAGGGACTGGATGGATATTTTGATTCACTGATCGAATACAGCAAGGAACAGGTAAAGAGAAATTTATTCCTATCTGATCAGTCTTTAAAAGAAGTATTGCAGCAGATTCAGAATGTCATAAAGCAAAAAGAAAACAATATGTTGGTTGCAACATTTAATTTAAGAATTGCAGATATTAAAGGAATTAATGCAGCTAAGAAAAAGAAATACTGCAGAGAAAATAAGAAATTGATCGGTACAAAGGTGCTGCCTGCTTATGAAAAATTATATTCCCATTTGCAGGCATTAAATGGAAATGGGAAAAATGAAAATGGTCTGTATTATTATAAAAATGGAAAAGAATATTATAAAGTATTGGTTGCACAGAAAACAGGATCAGATAAAACGATGGAAGAAATGATCGAAATCAGTGATCGATCCATTGAAAAATGCCTTCGAAAACTTATAAAATTGCAAAAAAAGTATCCAAATAGCATAAATGAATATAGAAATCATAAAAAAAATATAAAAATTGTGCAAAATCCACAAAATATACTTAACAAACTAAGGCAAAAGATGGTAAAATATTATCCAAAGGCACCAAAAGTTAGCTGTAAAATAAAATATGTGCACAAAACCATGGAAGAATATACCAGTCCTGCGTTCTATATGGTACCAGAGATTGATTCTTACAAGGAGAATGTAATTTACATTAATAAGGCACAGACTGCAGAGTTATATCCAACTTTGGCACATGAAGGATACCCAGGACATTTATACCAGAATGTATATTATGCGGCAAGGAACGATGATCCAGTGCGCTATCTGCTTGATTATCCTGGATATTCAGAAGGATATGCAACGTATGTAGAAGTTTTTAGTTACAGTATGATGGATGCTGAAGGATATGGCGATATTTATCAACAGATGAATATGGAGATGTACGAGTACAATCTGGCACTTTGTTCAAGAGTTGATCTTGGAGTTCATTATGAAGGATGGAAGAAGAAAGATGTCAGGGCGTATTTAAGATCATTTGGAATGGATGATTCTCAGGCAGATGAATTATTTCAGATGATTATCGAGAATCCTGCAAATTATTTATCTTATTATATCGGTTATCAGGAGTTTCATGAGCTTTTGACTGATTATAAGAAAATGGCAGGGAATAAATACAGCTTAAAAGCGTACCACACAGAGATTTTAGATGCAGGCCCATGTAGTTTTGACATTTTGAGAAGACGCATCGAAAGCAACCTATGAATGGAGGAGTAACTTATGTCAACAAAAGCTTATTACACACATGAAGAAATCGGAAAAGGAAAGCCTGGATTTTCAAAAACAAGATCCATTATTGAAGCAGCATTCTATGGAAATAACGTTGTAGAAGTAAAAGATTTAAAACAGGCTTATGAATTAGCAAAGAATTCGCCTGGAACGATCGTTACAGATATGCCAGTATATAAACCAGAAGCGATTGGTTTAGATGAGGGGTCCAAAGTTCTATTATTTAATGATGGATCAGTGACTGGACGCTGTGCAGCCGCAAGAAGAATTTCCAGTGAACCTGGTGTCGATATAAATGATCTGGATTTAAAATTAATGGATGCGATCTATGATACAAGATGGACAACAATGTACCATGCACAGGTATATATCGGATTAGATCCTGAATTTATGGTAAAAGCACATCTTTTAATTCCAGAAGGTGAAGAAAATATTTTATATTCCTGGATGTTAAATTTCCAGTATATGAATCCTGAATACAATGAAATGTATAAGAATTCACAGCCAGTTGCAGATGAGACAGATATCTATATTTTCTCAGATCCACAGTGGACACATGAAGAACATCCATTAGGATTAACATATTTTAATACAGACACAAACTGTGCTGCACTTCTTGGTATGAAATACTTTGGGGAACATAAGAAAGGTACATTAACAATTGCATGGGCGATCGCAAATCGTAACGGATATGCTTCCTGCCATGGTGGACAGAAAGAATTCAGATTAGATAATGGAGAGAAATTCGTAGCATCTTTCTTCGGATTATCAGGATCAGGAAAATCCACATTAACACATGCAACACATAATAATAAATACGAAGAGATTCAGGTTCTGCATGACGATGCATTTATCATCAATACAGAAACAGGTGCATCTATTGCAATGGAACCAACATATTTTGATAAAACAGCGGACTATCCAACAGGATGCCCAGATAATAAATACTTATTAACAGCACAGAATTGCTCTGCAACAAGAGATAGCGAAGGAAAAGTCGTTCTTGTCACAGAAGATATCCGTAACGGAAATGGTCGTGCGATCAAGTCCAAATTATGGTCACCAAACCGTGTAGATAAGATCAATGACCCAGTAAATGCAATCTTCTGGATCATGAAAGACCCAACAATCCCACCAATTGTTAAGATCAAAGGAGCTTCTTTAGCATCTGTTATGGGAGCAACACTTGCAACAAAACGAAGCAGTGCGGAACGTCTGGCACCTGGAGTAGATCCAAACCGTCTGGTTGTAGAACCATATGCAAACCCATTTAGAACATACCCTCTTGTAAATGACTACAAGAAGTTTAGAAAACTTGTAAAAGAAAGAAATGTAGACTGCTATATCATTAATACAGGAGACTTCATGGGTAAAGATATCAAACCTGCAACAACAATTTCCGCAATTGAGCAGGTTGTAGAAGGAACTGGAGAATTCAAACAGTGGGGACCATTTACAGATATCGAAGTGCTTGAAATGGAAGGATATGTTTCAGACTTCAGCGATATGAACTATGTTGAGACACTGAAAGCAAGAATGACAGATCGATTAAACTTCGTCTTCGAAAAAGACGTAGAAGATGGTGGATACAATGCACTTCCTACACAGGCAAAAGAAGCTTTAGCAAAAGTTATTGGAGAAGCACATAATTTAGAAGTGGAAAATTCCAATAATTAATAGTACAAAATATATTCAGAATCATTAAATATATGTAATTAACTTATCCCTTAGATATAGCAATGAGATATTGTTATATCTAAGGGATTTTCACAGGATACGATGAGAGGAGAGATCAACTGTGGATTACCGAAGTAATAAGCTTTTAAGTCGAATTTTAAAAAAACAGAAAACAACAATTCAGAGTTTAGTTGAAATGTTTAATATTTCTGAGCGAATGGCAAGAAAGTTAGTGAAGGAACTAAATGAAGAATTAATACATAAAGAGCTACCAGAAATATTAATTGATAAAGAGGGGAATATTTATTATTCAAAATTAATACCACAAGTTGAAGAACAGCTAAAACAATTTATCTATGAAAGTGATTTTTATACATATCGTTTGATTCCCAATGAACGAAAAACAATAGAAGCAATGATTTTGATGAATGCTGAGGGATATGTAACAGCAGCAGATATTTCAGAATATTTAGAGACAAGCAGGAATACGATTATTGCTGATTTGAATGAATTAAAAGTTTGGTTTTCTGAAAATAAAATGAAACTAGTTTCACAGGTACAAAAGGGATATTTTATAAAGGGAGAGGAAAAAGATATTCGAAATGGAATTCTAAAATTATTGGAGTTGAATCAAGATTATACGAATTATCAGAATGGACAGGTATTTGATATATTTAATCATTTGTTATTAAAAGAATTGCTATATGAAGATCGTCTTCCACAGATACAAACAATCGTAAGAGATGAAGAAAGGAAACAGAATCTTTATTTTTCTGATTTTTCATTTATGGAAATTGTATTCGAGTTGTTGATTTTATTAAAAAGGGTATCTATGGGGAAATATCAGGAAGGTTTTATGGGAGAATCAGTTAAAGATTCTTCAAAATATCCAATGAGTGAACATATTATGGAGCAGTTGGAAGAAACCTTTGGATATACGATTACGGAAGCAGAAAAAAAGGATTTTGTTCAGGAATTGAGAAGTAAAAGTTATTTAAAGAGTAGCACAACGCATATCGATACAATTGATATTCCAGTAATGATCGGAGGAATAATTTATCAAATTTCAGAACGATTGAATATCAGTTTTTATTTAGATTTTTCGTTATATGATGTTTTGGTAGATCATATGAAATCAGCAGTATATCGTACAAAATCAGGAGAATATCTTAGAAATCCGTTTAGAGAGGAAATTGAAAGAAAGTATTCTGAAATATTTCAAATTGTAAGAGAGTGTATAAGGCCATTAGAAGAATATGTTGGAAAGCAATTTCAGAAGGATGAAATTTCATTTCTGGTTATGTATTTTGCATCAATGTTAGAAAAAGATAAAATGGCACGAATGAAGGATAAAAAAGTTTCTGTTATGCTGATTGGAGGAATGGGAAGAGGAACTATGAAACTTTTGGAAACAGAGATAGAACGCTTTCAAGACATTATTGAGATTAAAAAAGTAAAATCAGCACATGATATTGAAAAGGTTCCAGATAAAGAAATTGAAATGATTATTTCTACAGTTTCTTGTCCTCAATTAGAGATTCCAGTAGTACATATCCAGAGTCCCATATTAAAACAAGATGAAATTTATGAAATTCAAATGAAAGCGATGAGAGTTCTTGAAGAAAAACAGGAAGAAACAGAATTTGAAAATTCACAATTAGAAGAACTAAACAGCAAAAAGATAGGAAAATCATTTTTAACAGAGGATAGGATAAAAATTAATGTGAATGCAGAAAACTGGGAACAAGCTGTAACAGAATCAGGAATGATATTGGAGAAAAAAGGTCTTGTGACTAAAAATTATATCAAAGCGATGGTGGATAATATCAAAGTTAATGGAAGTTATATTGTGATTTATCCAGATTTGGCAATCCCACATGCAGAAAAGGAACAAGGTGTTATAGAAGAAGGAATTAGTTTTGTAAGATTAAAAGCTCCTGTACAGTTTGATGGAAAAACAGCTCCGGTTACATATATAGTAGGGGTGAGTGTTAAGAATTCAGACAGTATCAATGATATGTTATATAATCTTGTAAAAGTATTTAGTAATTCGATTTTGAAATCAAAATTAAATGAGGCTAAAACAGAAAAAGAAGTCTATAATTTACTAAAAAATAAAATATAAGAATATAAACAGGAAGTCGCCAGCCTTGAAAAATCAAGTACTGGCGGTCTTTTTTTATAAAAAATTATAGAACAATTTTGTGTCAGAAAAACGGAAATGCCTTGTTCTTTATAAAGTACAAAATAGAATTTATAATAAAGTCAAGTTAAAAAACAGAAGAAAAACAAACAGAAAGGATGATGAAATTGTTTTGGGAGAATGTCGATGAAAAACTTATATTTGTAAATCTTGAGGTAGAGACAAATGAAGAAGTATTTGAAATCATGGGTGGCAAATTAATAGAGGAAGGTAGGTGTGAAAAAACTTATATTCAGGCACTCAAGGATAGAGAAAAAGTTTTTCCAACAGGAGTTTTAGTGCAAGATACTGGAGTTGCAATTCCGCATACAGATCCAGAACATGTAAAACAATCATCGATTGCAATTGCAACACTAAAGGATCCTGTAAAGTTTTATCATATGGGAACAAATCCTGAGGAAGGTGTAGAGGTTGAAGCTTCATTTGTGATTATGCTGGCAATTGCAGGACGGGAACATTTAGATGTATTACAAAAAGCAATTCAACTAATACAAGATCAGGAAGTATTGCAGAAGTTAATAAAAGCAGAAAATGCAAAAGAAATTATTGAAATCGTAAAAGCGAAGGAGGAAAAGGACAATGAGAACATTTAAAATTTTATCAGCTTGTGGAACAGGAGTAGCAACATCAACAGTAGCATCAGAAACGTGTAAAAGATTGCTTGCAGAAAGAGGAATTCCATCAGTTGAAGTGACAGAGTGTAAAGCAATAGAGATTGTAGGAAAAGCTGATGTAATTAATCCAGATGTAATTATTCATACAGCTGAAATTCCAGTAGATCAGCTAGAAGGATACAAGACATTTAGAGTATTACAGTTTATTACAGGGTTTGGAGCAGAAGAAATCGCGGATGAAATAGCAGATTATTTGAAATCATTAGAGGATTAAATAGAAATCAGGAGCTTCCTGTATAATTCAAATATAGGGAATTCTAAGAAAGAAGGTTGAGAAA
>OGXP01001977.1_pt1 | contig 14850 bp, 16 predicted proteins | sample 1576351 | NCBI WGS metagenome assembly OGXP01 (sample SAMEA3541517, study PRJEB24748) | human gut metagenome | biome: human gut; feature: human-associated habitat; material: faeces | place: China | collected 2012
GATTTTATTATGAAATCCTTGAGAACAAGCTGTCAACTTTTTTTATACCACATCATTTTAATCCGTCAGTCCAGTTTTTAAGTGAAAAAGGTGGATTAGCTACAGCAAAATCAAAACGCTTAAGCACTTCATCATTAGAGCCTTCTTCAAAAAACTTCGGAGAAGAAAATGTATTGCCAGCCTTAATTTCACCTGCAGCTTTATTGTGTAAAACCAAGTTCATTTTTGCTAAACCAGCTGTTGTAACTTCTTTTTCCTGTCCCCAGATAGATACTTCAAAAGGAGCCTCATTGGCTGCACGAATCAGCAAAAAACCAGAGCCACATGCAGGGTCATATACTGAATAACCTTCATCACGCTCTTCGATTTTATCTATACCGATAACTTTAGCCAAAATTCGAGATACCTCAGCAGGTGTATAGAACTGACCTTTACTTTTACCGCTTTCGCTGGCAAAATTTCTCATAAGATATTCATAGGCATCACCGAGAATATCGTCACCTGAAGCTTTATTATTTTTAAAATCAAATTCCGGACGCTGGAAAATTGCAATCAGATCTGAAAGCTTATCCACCATCTCCTTACCACTGCCAAGTTTCGCTTCATCATTAAAATGAGCATTGTCTATAACGCCACGAAGATTGTTATTGCCTGCTTCTGCGAGCTTTGCAATAACTTTATCTATGCCTTCGCCTATATTTTTATTGCCTTTAAGCGCTACCAAATCATCAAAACTGCCGCCTTCTGGAACAGTAATGTCTGCATACTTTACCCCTTTGAATTTATCTGTAACATACTTAACAAATAATAATGTTAAAATATAATCTTTATACTGAGAAGCATCCATGCCACCTCTCAATTTATCACAGCTCGCCCAAAGGGAACTATACAGTTCGTTTTTCTTTATCGCCATAGTCTCATACCACGCTTTTCTCTTTATTTTTAGTATTGTCTGTATTTAAACTCAGTCTTACAATGACTCGTAATAATCTCTCATCAAGTCAGCCATCATTTTTCTACGGCCCTGCAGAAAATCGTCGTAATTATTAACAGTCATTTCAAAAATATTATCAGAAATACAATTTTCTTTTAAGTTTTCAAACAGCATTTCTTCTGTAGCAATATTACCAAAAATTATGTTTTTTGTTTCACACTGCTCTTTAACTTTTGTAAAATATGTGGCTGGAGCATCATCACTGATAGCTTTATTTACCTGTGTATCAAGATAAATGTAGTTTGCCACTTGATTATATTTAGTTTTATTTGTAACACCATTTTTCTTCAGATAAGCTTTAGGGAAAATATGGTGTACATCACCGGAAATTGTTATCAGGTCAGAAATTTTTGTTCCTTTCATCAATAACGAATTACAATTCCGGTTGATTTGTGCTGCCAAGAATGTATTAAATGCCGGGCTGTTTATAGAGGATGTTTCCAAATACTGCGGTAAGGTAACAGTCCAAAAGCTTTCTGACAAAGCAGATGCTTCAACTTCAGCAAGGAATTTCAAGAATCCCTTTTCTCCAATATTTCTCATGTCTCTGTCCATCTGTGTTTCAGGTGAACCGATATATCTGGATGTCAGTGTTGAGAGAACAAACCATTTCTGCACATATCGCTTAATCTGTGCATTAGGAATTTCTGGATCATCTAACAACATCAAGTATAATGTATAAGCAAAATCCAAGGTCATTCTTGAATTAAGAAGTTTACTTGATACAAAACCAGCACCTTTGATCGCCATAATAAACTGTGCAAAATTATATTTGTTAATGAAGTTCATTATACCGTCATCCAATTTTTTATAGGATTCTTCTACGATATCATCACGGAATTCTTTTGTAACAAAATCTCTACCTGACAGCAAGCTCACCAAATCAGCTAATTTACCACGTCTGAATTGATGCATAAAAGATACCCTCAACATATCACCATAATCCGGACCGTAGATATCGTCATAATCACTTGCCAACCATTTGATTTTATCCGCATATTTGGAAGTCTGAAATTCTTTGTCATTAACCAAATGAGCATAAAAATCCGGTTTTACTGCTAAATGGCAGAAATAATCCACTGTCTTTCTCATCAAGCTGCCATTATGTATCGAATCCGCCGCCATTTTAGACATAACGAAGTCGGATTGGCTTAAAGCAGTACCTTTAGAGTTAATACGAATGAAGATTTCAGTTACTTCATCAATATCCAATGTTGCATCTAATTCAATTACACCTATTTGCCTGTTGGCAATGCCTTTTACCTTTGTTAATGTTTCAGAAAGCTCATCTAAATCCACATCTGGATTGTTTTTTGCATACTCATTTTCAAAAGCTCTCTGTTTAAAGCCAGCTGAGAATAATACAGAAATATCCGGAATCCATTTCTTATCTTTTAAATGAGAAGCATCCTGTACTGCAAATCTTTTTGTTTCATCTTCTGCCAAAGGATTAAATGCAATTTTAATACGCTCTTTATTAAAATCATCATCCAGAACTTCCCTTCCGGATATGGCAGCCATTAAAGCAGTTACCCTCTGTTGACCATCAATCAACACTTTTTTGCCATTGGCTTTCCCACCATCTTTTGTTTTAACATCTGGATTTTTCCAAGTAATAATATAGCCCGTAGGATATCCATTATATAAAGAATCTATTAAATCTCTAACCTGACTGCGTTTCCATACAAATGGGCGCTGAATTTCAGGTATAACAAAATCTTCTGCATCAATCAGTCCCAGAATTGCATGAACCGAATACTGCATCAATGTAAATTTTTCACCAGTCATTGCTGTACCTCTTATCTATAAATCAGTAATTGATATCTGTAAAATGCTAAAATCCTAATACGCAATCCTAAAATAATCCAGATATGCTTTATATTTATCCTGTGCTGTCAGGCAGGTATCTGTTAGAAATCCTTTTTCATTGTTCCATTCTTTTAAGCCTCGGTAATAATACAGTTTCAGGCTATCTTCGATGATAAACGGAACGATATTATATTTCAGACACTCCTTAAACATAATCAGTCTGCCTACACGGCCATTACCGTCCTGAAACGGATGGATTCGCTCAAACTTTACATGGAAGTCCAGAATATCTTCAAAGGTCTTTTCTTCCTTGGTATTATACTCTGTCAACAGAGCTTTCATTTTATCGGCAACTTCTTCCGGAAGGGCTGTATCCATACCGCCAACTTCATTTGGCAACTTCTTGTAATCACCGACTACAAACCAATCTTTTCTGGAATCACTGGTCCCATTCTTCAGAATCAGATGCAGTTCTTTGATGAATTTCTCTGTCAGTGTTGCCTTTGCATTATCAATAATCATATCAATGCAACGAAAATGATTTGCTGTTTCAATCACATCATCCACATTCAGCACTTCATTTTCTACACCAATGGTGTTGGTTTCAAAAATATATCTTGTCTGATCGTGAGTCAGGCGGCTGCCTTCGATATGGTTTGAGTTGTATGTCAAATCAATCTGTGTCTTATGGTAAATGCCTCCAGAATATTTACTTGCTTTCTGCTCCTGCAGAATATCCAGCAATGTAACAGGCTGTTCCTTTTTCTTGTTGGAACGCTCCGGCTTTTCTGCATTTTCAGGAATATTCCAAGTCTTTCCGGTAAGAAATGCACCGGTTACACGTCCATGAGCACAATAGTTTCTTACGCTGCGCTCTGAAACATTCCATTTTTTTGCTATTTCAGTAACTGAAAGGTATCGCATCTGCTCTCCTCCGTTATAAATCAAATCAAAAATTTACACTTTACTATGATATAGTATATCACATTATCGGCAAAATATCAAATCTTTATCCACATTGTTTTCTTTTGTTTTTGCCGATTCCGGTATGTTTTATCTTCGCCAAAATAAGAAAAACTGGATACCACCTCTTTCAAGGCAATATCCAGTCTTTTTTATTGTGTAATTAGTCTTCCATAACTTCCAGCATTATTTTTGCTCCCAGACGGAAGCTATTCTGGAACAGCAAGCACTCTGATATAGTCTGAAACTCCTGGACACAATCTATGTATTTGGAGAACAGTTCTTTCTGTTCGTCTGAAAATGTTGCTTGAAGTTTTTCTTCATTTTTAGTTATCAGTCGAAGTAATTCTTTGTACTCCTCATTGGAAAATGAGCCATATTCCATCGGTTCAACATTACCATACCAAAATTCTTCAAGTATTCTCATTACGCATCCTCCCCGTATACCAATTCGTGAAGGTCGATTTTTTCGGCACGGTTGTGAATACTGTTCATTGCCTGTATCCAAGCCATCTGATTATTTTCTTTCAGTTCATCGTTCACAGACTCTGCTTCCTGCATCTGCCTGATAATCAGCTGTAGTCTATCCTGTGCCTGTTCGTTAAGGTCTGCAAGATAAGTCCAGAGTTTTCCCTCCAGCACCAAATCATTGAATCTTATAAGATTATGTTCCTGCAAATAATCACGATGCATACGGCCATATTTTCCGATAAAACGATTTTCCTGTGGAAGCTTCAGATCAGGAATAAAGTAATCCTCCACCTTTAAATATCCAAGCTTATTCTCTCTGATAACTTCATAATTTTTCTGTTTACTCATTTGTAAATCCTCCGTGATTTTTTGATTTTTCACGGCGATTTTTTGGGTTTTCACGTTCAAAACAGGACTGTCACATCAGGGATTTTCAAAAAATTTGGCGTACAAAATGGCGTACCCCGGGGTGTTCGAGTGCCGATTTTCCTTAGTTTTACGCTGATAAGGAAGTATTCACAACAACTTATCACTAACGCTGACAGGCAGGGTGCAAACAGAGAGTTAATCACTTTCAAGAGTGGTCGGCTCTCTGTTTTTCTATCTTCACTTTGTTACGCAATAGAACTTCATTTTTGAGGGTAGAAGTATAAAATATCATCTAAGCGTTTTACACGTTCTGCAAGCCACATAAATCAAGCGTTTTTCCCCCTCTACTGCGTAACAAACCTGTGGTAATTATCCGAGGGAGCATAGACCACCTATCTTGGATTTCCCTATGTTGGAAAAGCCTACATTGGAAAATCCAACGCAATTAAATAAAGATATAAATAACTAAAGAAATACCAAATACGGATTTAATCAAATACCCATTCCCTTCCTATCCTTTCCCTAATCCCTCTCCTTTGAGGCAAGGCAAAGCGGCAGAGCCGCCGGAATGGAAAAGAACGGAACGGAAACGGCAATATAAAAATATGTTACGCAGTAGAACCTCATTTTTAAGGGTGGGAGTATAAAACCCTTACCCCTGCCCTTATCTCCGCTGTAATACCGCTTAAATCAAGCGAGAAGCACACTCTATCGCGTAACACTCCATACTGGATAGAGAGCGTAAGCGGTTTATCCGATTGCGCTCTCTTGGCTGCCCGACAGCAAAGACAGGGAAAGCCGTCAAGGACGCGCAAGCGTGCATTTTATCCTTGACGGCTTTTTCTGGCTTTGCTACTACCTGTCAAAACGGAATTGCAGGATAGCTTTGATAAGCTGTGCTTTCAAACGGTCTTGAATATCGTCGTTGATATGCCCGCGATAGGTAGACAGATATTTAATCCGCGCTGTGTAATGCCGCAGTACCGCGTCTATGGCTTCCGGCTCGCCGGCAACAGCTTTCTCAATGGTTTCAAAGGGTATCAGTTTCTTATTCCTCATGTTTTGTTTCCTCCAGTTCTTTTCTTAACTGCTTCAATGCCGCCAGTTTCCAGTAGTTGACTGTACTTCTGCTTCTTCCGTACTCATTCCCGATTTTTCTTTCGCTGTAACCGAGGAAGAAATTCATCAGCAGAACAGTACGCCTTTGTTCTGACAGGTTAGCTAATGCGTCAGCTAACCGTTCACTTGTAACGACGACTTCTTTCCCTTGCACGACAAAAACAGTCGGCTTCTCATACACATACTGCTCAAAATAGTTGTCGGTTGCAAACGGTTCAAAAGACGTTTCCGACATCAGATAGTCAAGCGATACTTCATGCTTCTGTTTCCGCCCAAAATCGCGGTACGCGCTGATTGCCGCATTGCGGAGAACGATTTTACAGAACGCGGCAAAGGCATATTCGATATGCTCCATGAATTGTTCAGAATACTTCATCATAACTCACCCCCTTTCTTCCCAGTAGGGGGCTATTACAACAAACGCCCATGCAGGCATAAAACCACATAGGCGTTTGGTAATATGAGTTATTTAAGCGCACTAAATGAATTGACAGTTCATACTTATGGGCGAAAATACCCGTTGCTTTGATTAGGCTTTTTTTAACAATGGAATAGAATTAAAAATGCGAAAAAGAAACATGGCAATATCTCCCGACACCGCCATGTCTATAAAAATAATTGTGTATTTACCGCTATTCCATTTTACATACAGGAAATGGCGGTTTGTTTTCCTATCACAAAACAGAAAGAGCCAATAATCATAAGATTTATTTCTTGTGATTATCGGCTCTGCGTCAATGCGTCTGGCTCTGTGATAACTGAAATATTCAAATTTTTTACATTGATAAGATTTTCCTGCTTGCACTTCGGACAGTATAGTGGAAAATTCTTTATTTCTGTATCTTCCCGTATCCTTAATCGGGTTTTATTATTGCATACAGGACATAAAATCCATTTTTCTTGTTGCAATACACCACCTCATTTCTAATCAAACTACCTTTAATGAAAATCAGAAACAGAGTGCTGAAAAATCACTTGCTTCCCCAAAATGGTAATTGCTTTCTTGCTACATTGATTTACACACCGATAGCATAACGTACACCGTCCGTCTGCTATAATCTTACCTTTGGATAATGACAAATTATTCATAGGACACACCAATGCACATTTCCCGCACTTTATACAAGTGTCGGTATCTATCTGTATTTTGTCTGAATATTCTTGTGTTTTACGGTAAAACCAAAGCCGCTGTCCCAAAAGCCCTGCAATATGGCATAAAAATCCCAAACCGTCTTTAGTTGGAGTACCATTTTTCAAATTGCACACCGCTGATTTTATGCGTTCTTCTGCTTGTATGACAATTTGCTTGTTTTGAGCTGAAGTACGCTTTAAGGCTTTTACATCACAAATGCAATCCGGCATTTTCAAATGAAGTCCACCCCATACCTGTGCGCCGTATCTCTCGAACAATCTTGCAGATACGCCTGCACCATCGCCGCTAAACAGTCCCATTGTTGCAATAATGAAAATACGTTTCCCTTTCCATACATCAGAATTTTCGCAGATAAAATCCCGTACAATTTTAGGCAAGTTACTGTAATAGATTGGATAAGCAAAAATAATGTCTTTATGATATGTAACTTTTTCCATTGTGCCTGTATCTTCTAACGGGGTTATTTCAATGTTCCTATCATATAGGGCAACAAACTTTTCTAAACAATATTTTGTATTTCCTGTTCCGCTAAAATAAATCCCAATCATATTTTTTCTCCCGTATTATCTAAAAAGGAAAGTTGAAAAACGTCCATAAAATCAATGACTTTCTCTCTCCAATCATTATCATAATTTACATTATTCATGGTGGCTAATGAAGTAACACCATGTATAAAAGCCCAAATGGTTATGATAATATCATTTTGCTTTTCTTCTGAATAGTGCGTCTGCTCTAATAATTCACTTACAATATTTTTATAGATGATATAAGGTTTATAGTTTTGGTCGTCTGGTATTGATAATGATAAGTCAATTTTTATATTGGATTGAGAATATAAAAATTGAAAATAAGCAGGGTTGTCTACAAAGAAAGATACATAGGCTATCCCCATATCTTTCAATATTTCTGCAACATTATTATTCTTTTGAACGGTATTTTCTAATTGTTTAGAAAATCTATCTGTGATAAATAATTGCATTGCTTCAAGCAGTTCTTCTTTATTTTGAAAATGGCTATAAGGGGCAGCATGGCTGACACCACACGCCGCAGCTACCTTTCTCAAAGAAAAAGCATTTACTCCCTCTGTATTTACAATCTGAATACCTGTTTCAATCAATGCGTTTTGCAAGTCCTTGTGATGATAAGTCCGTCGTTGCTGTTCCATGCTAATTCCTCCAATCTTTACACTGTCTATATTATAAAACCAAAACTTTACAGTGTCAAGATTAGGAGAATTTTAAGCTGTGACAATCAAAATAATTTTTCTCTAAACGGTTATTTATTTGGCATTTCCGGCGCGTCCTCCGTAGTAGGAAGTAAGAAAAACTTTTTGAAAAAATTTCGCTAAAACTTCGGCAACATCGCCTTGTGCAGTGTAGTAGGTAGTGAAAGGATTTTCAGAGGGTTTGGGATACTTCCCAACAAGCAAAATGCAGGGCATTTTCGGAAAAGGGTACTCTTTTCCTATGCTTGCTACGAAACTTATCACATTACAAAACAAGGAAAGGACGGGAAAGGAATGGAAAAGAAGCAGGAACAGGAAACAGCAGAATTTACGCCCAAACGGGGCAATCCGGCAAATGAAACAGTCACTTACAAAATCGGCGGCACGTTCTATGAAGTGTCTACCTCTTGCGGCGGCTCGGAACGGCTCTACGACAAGATGAAGCGGCTCATAAAATCAGAAACCATCAAAACGCCTACTGACAAAGAAAAAGAAGTCCGCTATAATGGAGATAGCAACCTGTCTGTCGGGCGTTCATTACAGGAGGAATGAACATGACAGCAAATACCTATAAGCCCGAACAGATAACAGCATTATACGCCCGTTTAAGTCAAGAGGACGCGCTTGACGGGGATAGCAACAGCATTGTCAATCAGAAAGCCGTTTTGTCTAAATATGCCGCAGACAACGGATTTTCAAATCCGGTATTTTTCATTGACGACGGCGTTTCCGGCGTGACGTTTGACCGCCCGAATTTTAACCGCATGATAGCGGAGATTGAAGCCGGAAATGTGGCAACGGTTATAGTCAAGGATATGTCACGCTTGGGGCGCGACTATCTGAAAGTCGGCTACTATACGGAAATCTTTTTCGTAGAACGTGATGTGCGGTATATCGCAATTAATGACGGCGTGGACAGTGCAAAAGGCGACAATGATTTTACCCCTTTCCGAAATCTGTTCAACGATTTTTACGCAAAAGATACCAGCAAAAAGGTACGGGCAATCAAGAAAGCGCAGGGCATGGCGGGGGAACATCTGACAAAGCCGCCTTACGGCTACAAGGTAGACCCCAACGACAAAAAGAAGTGGATTGTGGACGAAGAAGCCGCCGCTGTGGTAAAACGGATTTTTGATTTATGCGTTGCCGGAAAAGGACCGTCGCAAATAGCCAAAGTACTTAGAGCAGATAAAGTGCTGATAGCAAAAGCATATTATGCAAAGAAAAAAGGGAAAGCATTGCCCGACAATCCATATAACTGGAAAGACAGCACGATTGTTGGCATTTTAGAGCGTATGGACTACTGCGGGCATACGGTAAACTTCAAAAGCTATTCAAAATCCCACAAGTTGAAAAAGCGTATTCCTACCACAAAAGAACAGCAGGCAATTTTCCGCGATACCCATGAAGCAATCGTTGAAGAAGCTGTCTTTGAACGGGTGCAGGAGTTGAGAGCGAACAAACGCCGCCCCACAAAAGCAGAGCGACAGGGAATGTTCTCCGGCTTGGTATTCTGTGCAGATTGCGGTAGTAAACTTCACTTTGCCACCTGCAAGAGTTTTGACGGCTCGCAAGACCATTACCGCTGTGCAAGATACAAAAGCAATACGGGAGATTGTACGGCGCATTTCATCAGAGAGGAAGTCTTACGGAAAATTGTTCTCAATCGGATATTTGCCATAACTACCATGTTCTATGAGGACATCACTGCTTTTATGGAACTGATACAAAAACAGCGGTTTGATGAAGCGGAAAAGGACATGAAACGCAAGCGGCGGGAAGTCGGACAGGCGAAAAAACGGATTGCGGAACTTGACCGGATTTTCAAGCGGATTTATGAGGACGACATCAATGGCACAATCAGCCATGAGCGATTTTTGAAGCTGTCCGCCGAGTATGAAGCGGAACAGCGGGAATTGACGGAAAAGGTAAACGCGGGGCAGAAAAAAGTCGATACCTACGAACAGAATAAAAGCGATTTTGACAGTTTCGCTGCCATTATCCGCAAGTATGTGGGCATAACAGAATTGACGCCCGCTATCGTCAATGAGTTTATCAAGAAAATCGTCGTCCACGCGCCGGAAAAGAGAGAGGGCAAGCGTTTTCAGAAAGTAGATATTGTCTTTAACTTTGTGGGAGAAATCCATTTGCCGACTGACCCGCAAACAAAACAGAAAACAACAGCGAAACAGGAAAAGACGGCATAGCCCTTGTGGGGGCTATACCGCCTAATCAAGAAATATACTTCCTTGTAACCGAAAACCCTTGGTTTTACTGGGTTTTTCGAGGGTGTGTACATATCCTGCCGTGGCAGATGAAAAGTACCTTTATCATATATTCTAAAACTCCTTAAAAATGCTGATTTTCCTTGATTTTACGCCACTTTCCGGCATTTCTACGACAGAGGCAATCCAACCATTTCTTAGTATAACTACGCTTATTTTAGCTTGTTTTTGCCATCATTTGTCGTAAATTCTGTCGTAAATTCAAAAGATTTACGACACGCACTTTTTACGGTGCGTTGTCGATTTCTTAGAAGCTACATCTACTATTTTCTGCATTTCTTCCTCGGCATCTTCATATCCCAGATGCGTATAAGTGTTCAACGTAACACCGATCTCACTGTGCCCCATAATATATTGAAGCGTCTTTGGATTCATTCCCGACTTTGCCATGTTGGAACAGAACGTGTGTCTGCAAACATGCGGAGTGACTTTCGGCATCTGTACTTTGTAAATTTTGTTGTATTTCTCACGGATATGCTGAAAATACTTTTCCCAGTGAAGCGCCACCATCGGTCTGCCATTCTTGTCCAAGAACAGGAATCCGCTGTACCCATCTACCATCGGCTCAACCTTGGGATTCTTTCTGTTGGCAAGAATCCGCTGAAATGCTTCTTTCACTTCCGGTGTCATCGGCACCATGCGTTCGCCGCTCTCTGTCTTCGTATCTTCAATCACATATTTCATATCTCTGGTTCTTTGAAGCTGATGATCCACAACGATCCTGTTGTTCTCAAAATCAAGATTTTTCTTCGTTAGCCCCACAAACTCTGAAATACGAAGTCCTGTCTTAAACAGGATATAGATACCGTCATAGTACTTGCAGAAATGTTTGTCATTCTTTACAAACTTCAAGAAATCTCTTTCCTGCTGTCGTGTAATAGCTTCTCTTGTGACGCTATCGTTCACAACAACTGTGTTCAGCTGAAACTCAAATGGATTTTTTACCAGCAAGTCATCATCCACCGCCATTTGAAATGCAGGTCTTACAACACCCCGAATTGTGTGAATGGAACTGTAACCCCGTCCGTCCACCTGCTGCATCTTGATCAGCCATTCTTTGGCATCGGATACTTTGATCTTGTCAATTCGTTTCTGCCCAAAAGCTTCTTTCTTGATTACATTGACTACAAAGTTGTAATTTGACCTTGTGTTATGGCGGACACCTGTTTTCTGGGAAATGTACTTTTCTACCAGTTCCAGTACTGTGAAATCACCGCCATCCGGTGTGATATTGCTGTTTAACTCCTTTTGAATCTGCTTGATTTTTTCTCTCAGGGAAATATCATCACGTTTTCCTGCCGGAACCCGATCAGCCGGAGTCAGTTTCCAACTGTAAACCGTCTTTCGTCTGCCCCGTGCATCCTGATACTTATATTCATATTTCCCGTCTTTACGCTGGCTCTCTCCGTTCAATAACTTGCGACCCTTATGATCTCGTCTAACTTCTGACATTCAGTTCTCCTTTCTATCAACCTAACTGCCATAGAAAAGAGCCAAGCTATGATACCCACATTGTACCATAAACCTGGCTCTGAATCTATCGTGTATTTGCCGTTTTTATATGGCAGATAATTTTTTGTCAACAAACTGTTCAAACACTCTGCGTTTAATCTGTGGACGGGAACCATTCCACAAAATGAAGTCAGCATCCGGATTTTCATCAATCAGCTTTCGTAACTTTTTATCGCCAATATGAAAATACTTAGCTGCTTCCTGCACGCTCAACGTATATTTTCTCCAGACAGGAATTTCATACTTTTCTGCATTCTGATTCTGTTCTTTCATCATAGGCACTTACCTCCCCCTCTTCTTCCAAACGATTTCGTATCCCAACACATCTGCCAGTTCCACAGCCTCCTTATACCGCAGCGTTTCTCGCTGAAGCTTCCCTGACAGATTAGAAATGCTTCTGCTCCAGCCATACTGCTGTTCCAATTTTGCCAACACATCCTGCATGGTCACTCCCTCACACACAAGATGTGATTTTACTTCATTTCGCACGTTCATTTTTGCTTCCCTCCATAAAAAAGAGCCTTACAACGGAAAATGGCAACGAAGTCCGGCAACCGACTTCAACAAACCGTCAAATCCCAACCCAAAGCTCTGCTGCTATTATTCTATTCTTTTTATCATTATCGGTTGTTTTGGTTGTCATAGTAGAAATTCTCTTGGAAAACAAGGATTTTTCCAGACAACCCAACTGACAATCCGATGACATTTTGACTAACAATTTACCCGGTGTTTCCAAAAGGCAGTTCCATTTGTTTGGCTTCTGCCTCTGTCAATTCTATAAATCCATCCAACGTACCCGTTTCGGTTGCCTCAGACTTGTTGTCACGCTCCCAACCTTTTTGCCTGCCATATTCCGCAAAATGTCTTGGGTTCGTAAACTGCTTCCAGCCCTCTACGGAGTTATTCATAATATCGTTGATTTCACGAATCTCCCATTGTTTCGGTTCCTCAAAAGCATGATTCAATGCTTCCTTATAAAGCATTTTAGAGCAGACCATATTTCCCTTGTAGCTATCCAAAAAACCCTGAATCATCCCTGCTTTTGTATCCTCCGGCATAAACTGTTTTTGGAACTCTTTCAGATACTGATCCATTTCCTTAGAAAGAGAAAGCTGATACTGTTTGCTCTTATAGATTACCATCGCTTCTGCCCACATTTGCTCGATATAGGCTCTGGATGCCTTTTCATCCGCCATAATGTGTACCTCTGCTTTTTCCGGATAAACCATGATCGGAAGAAATCTTCGGTTTCCGGTACGGTCAAGTGGTAAAAAATCCAAGGTATTGGAAGTGCCGCCGAACACGCACTGGCGGAGCCTGTCATCCGGCTGTTTATCATAAGGAACTTTATAGGTTTCCTTTTGACGGCTGAGGAACGACTTAATATCTTCAATGCTTTTTGCATTGGCTGTAGCAATCATCTCCGACATCTCAACAATCCAATGCCCCTGCATCTTACGGAACACATTATCATCATCCAGCTTTTTCAAATCATCCGTGAACCATTCATCTTTCATTGCCAAAAATCGGAAGAATGTAGACTTCCCGGCTCCCTGTCCTCCCACAAGGCAAAGCATCATTTCAAATTTACAGCCTGGATGAAATACCCTGTGAATGGCTCCCAGCATAAACAACTGCATAGCGGCAGCGGTGTATTCATTCTTCTCTGCTCCCAGAAAATAAGACAGAGCATTTTCAATCCGCTTCCCGCCATCCCATATCAAACTTTTCAGACGCTCCTGAATTGGATGATACTTGTTTTTGTCTGCGATGATTGATATTGCCTTTGCAATTTTCGCTTCCACACTCAGCCCATAATTCTCTTCCAAATAAAGCATCAGATAATTCACATCCGTTTCATTCAGCACCGGACTCCTCTTGTGCCACCACAAAGGTTTTACAATATCCGTCTTTTCCGTAAACAAATTATAGCAGATACTCTTGTGCAGCACTTCATCCAGTCTAAATACCGTCAAACAATTTTTAATACTGTTTTTTATGCCCCCATTTTCTGTTCGGTCTAATCTTTCTCTGATTTCTGCCGGACTACACGGCTTTTCCATATCGCTGACTGCCTCCAACACCATCTTCTGTGTTTCCGCTGATAAATTCTGAAATTCGTTGTTCAAGAATTCCCACCTCCTTTCCGTATTCCATCACAAGCAACGTTTTTTCCTCGATTTCTCCATACACCAGAATATCCAAAAGATATTCCAAATACGTTTTCTTTTGCAGTGCTTCCACAAACAGCGGATGCCAGATTTCATCTTCCATATTGGGAGCATAAATAAATTCCCATCTTTTCAGAAGATGATAATAATCTGAGAGAACTCGGAAACAACGCTGTTCGGCTTCTGCATAAATTTGTGCATTCGATTTTTTACGAATGATCTTCTTTGATCTTGATGGCACAGACTTTACATCATAGGAAATTCCAAAGTCCGAAGCTATCTTTTTAGCAGCTTCCAGACTGCTGATCGCATAAAGCCTTGATACAAAATCAATCACATCTCCATCTGCTCCGCAGCCGAAGCAATGAAAACGCTTATCCACTTTCATACTTGGAGTCCTGTCATTGTGAAAAGGGCAGGATACCATATTGTTTCTGCGTACTTTTAATCCATACATTTCCGCAGTCTGTCTTGTAGTTACAGCCTGCTTGACCGCATCAAATACATTCATTGTTCATCCCCTCCCATAGAAAAAGCACCTGACATTTTCGAAAAAATGACACGTGCCTATCAGCGTTCCATATTCTTTTGTTTGATTTTCTTATTAGAATCATCATCCTTTTTCAGAAGTTCTTTGTTCAGCTGTAATTTTGCAAGCAATGATTCTTTTGCTTTTTGTTTTACTATCATTTTGTTCTTTTCTTTTACCGTCGGCAGCTTCAATTGATGTGGTATAAAAAAAGTTGACAGCTTGTTCTCAAGGATTTCATAATAAAATC
>OGXP01001994.1_pt1 | contig 14721 bp, 14 predicted proteins | sample 1576351 | NCBI WGS metagenome assembly OGXP01 (sample SAMEA3541517, study PRJEB24748) | human gut metagenome | biome: human gut; feature: human-associated habitat; material: faeces | place: China | collected 2012
GTCTGCACTTGCTGTTGACAGAATTGTTGATATGGGAAGAACAACTGTAAACGTTATCGGTAACCTTGTATGTTCTGTTGTAATTGACAGAATTGAAAAAAGAACTGAAGCAAAAGAAAGAGCAGCTCAAAAGTAATATAATTTATGATGACAGCTTCTGCAGGTGTAATTTTATATTTGCAGGAGCTTTATTTTTTATAAAGTTGTATAGCAATCTCTTTAAATAATTTCAGGAGGAAAATTTATGCTTTTTAGTTTTGCTGTTTTTATTCTTACTGCCATGTTATTGGCAAAATTATTTGAAAAACTTCATATGCCCCCTCTTTTGGGAATGCTTTTTACAGGTATTCTTTTAGGCTCATATTCAAAAGAATATTTTGTTGTTGAAAAAGGTTTTACTTTTTTAAACAGCTTTTTCATCTCTGATAAAATTCTTGACGTTTCAAATGAACTGAGAACTTTAGGGCTTATAATTATCCTTATAAGAGCAGGACTTGGAATTGATAAAGAAGTTTTAAAGAAAATAGGAAAGACAGCTGTAAAAATGGCCTCTCTTCCATGTCTTTTTGAAGGATTTACAGTAATGTTTGCTGCTCATTTTATTTTAGGATACTCTTTTCCTGTGGCCGGTTGTTTAGGATTTATATTAGCTGCTGTTTCTCCTGCTGTTGTTGTTCCTGAAATGCTTGCATTAAAAGATAAAGGGCTTGGGAAAGAAAAAGAAATTCCTACAATAATTCTTGCAGGAGCTTCTATTGATGATGTTTTTGCAATAACTCTTTTCACTGCTTTTCTTGGAATGTCACTTGGAGAGGGTGTAAATATTTTTCAGGAAATTTCAAAAATTCCAATAAGTATTTTTTCAGGACTGGCTCTCGGGCTTTTTACCGGATATATTCTTTATCTGCTGTTTAAATATTTTCATATAAGGGATACGAGAAAAGCTCTTATATTTCTTATTACAGCAATTATGTTTCATCATATTGAAGAAATGAAATTATTTCCAATAGCAAGTCTTCTTGGAATTATGGCAATGGGATTTATGATTTTAGCAAAAGATAACGGGCTTGCAAAAAGAATGGCATTAAAATTTAATAAAATCTGGGTATTTGGAGAAATTCTTCTTTTTGTTCTCATTGGAGCTGCTGTAAATATCCGTGTAATTTTTGAATCAGGACACATTGGTGTTCTTATTGTTATAATCGGACTTATTGGAAGATTAATCGGAGTCACAACTGCTCTTTACAATTCAAATTTAAATACAAAAGAGAAATTATTCTGTGGTATTTCATATATTCCAAAGGCAACTGTTCAGGCTGCCACTGCAGGTATTCCTCTTGCTATGGGAGTTCCTCATGGAGATACAATTCTTGCAATCGGTGTTCTTGCAATAATTATCACTGTTCCTGTTGGAGTTACGGGGATAAGACTGGGAAGAGATTCACTGCTTTAAATTTTATTTAATCATAAAGGGATTGCTGCATTTTTACAGATTTGTGCAGCAATCCCATTTTTTTTAATCAAAATAGACATCTCTTATATCATCAACAGCTAAATAATAAAGCTGTTTTATTTGAGATTCTAAAATTCTTGCTTCTGAAAGAGGTGGAAGATTTTCTACATCAAAGAATTTTACATCATCAATATCAAATGTATTTTTAAGTTCTCCACCTATTTTTTTACATAAAAATACAATTTTATAAGTATAAAATGCTTCTTGAGGGTGAGGGTGGCATTTTTTATCATAAACTGCAAGAATTCTTACAACTTCAACATCAAGCCCTGTTTCCTCTTTCATCTCTTTTCTTATAACTTCTGAAGGAGTAAATCCTATATCTGCCCAGCCTCCCGGTATTGACCATTTTCCCGGATCAAGTTTTTCTTCAACCATTAAGATTTTATTATTTTCATCAAGAAGAATTCCTCTTATGTCAACTTTTGGAGTGGGGTATTCTTTAATCGGAAGATAGAAACTGCATATATCTTCCATAGAATTTTCTGACAAAAGACTTAAAATTTTCATATTTATATCTTTTAATTCGTGATATCTTTCATCATCATAGCCGTTGTGTGCATAAAGGCAGCCTAAATCAGCTAAGTTTATATTTCTTTTTACAAGATTTATAAGTTCATTTAATTTTTCATTTTTCATAATAACTTCTCCCTTAATAAATTTATTTTTTTAAAAATTAATCTCTTCTATATTTTGTCTGTCATCTTTGTCCATTGGAACAGATTTATATTTTACAGTTCCAAAATCTATTTTTTTCAAATCTATTTTTCTTATCTGACTATTATTCATTGTAGTATAATAAAATTCTCTGTCTGAAAGATTTGAAACAGCTGTCCATTGTGTTGCACTTGGAAGATTTTTAGGAATTTTATCTTTATGTTCCAATGGATATTCTATTCCTATCGGAATATCAAAATTATTCATAATATGAAAAGCCTGAGTTATCCCCTCATAACTATTTTCAGGAATTCTTGAAGAATTAAGATAGAAAAATGCTCTCACAAATCTTGACGGAGGAGTAATATCCCCGGGAAGTCCTAACGCTCCTGTTCCGCTTCCAAAAGAAAAAATCTTCTGACCGTTTCTTTCATAAGATTTTGCATCTCCAGCATAAAGATTTACATAATTATTTAAATTTTTTATATGCCACTCATAATCGGGAGCATTGGTAACAACTCCAGCTTTATTTTCATAGATTTTTACTTCTCCGCCGTTTACTATTTCAAGAACAATATTATTTCCTTTTGCATCTGCTATTCTCCAATGAGCAGTTGGAAGAGGGTTTCCTTTTTCATCATAAGCTATATTTACAATTTTTATTTTCTTAAGCCCATTTTTAACTTCTTCCACTGTTGAAAAACTTGAAAGTATCCAGCCTACAACTTCCATATCTGCAATAGAATTTTCCTTATCTTTTGGATTAAATTTTGCAAGGCTTCCATAATGAGGAAAATAAAATAATCCTGCATTCAGCCCCGCTTCATTTATTCCCTCTCCTATAAATTTATCATAAACAACACTTGCTCCGACGAAACCATATTTAGCTTTCCATTTATAACCGTCCTCTTTTCCACTGGGAGTCAGAGACTGGAATTTTTTTCCTCTCGGTGATACTACAATTCTGCTGTTTAAATTATATTCTCCAAATTCAATAGTCCTTGCCTGTATCATTTTATTATCTTTAGTTTTGATACTTATTCCTGTACAAGAATAAGCTGTAATTGATAAAAGTGTAAAAATAAAAGTACAAAATATAAATATTTTTTTCATTGTTCCTCCTGAATAATAATTTTCATGTCTTTTTGACTTGAAAAAAACAGTATTTGTTATTTTTTTAGAGGAATTATACAGGGAATTTCATTTTCTCTAAAAAATATTTCACATTCTAAATTATAAATTTTTTTCATATTTTCTTTTGTAAAAACCTCTTTGGGAGTCCCCTCTGCAAAAACAGTTCCATCTTTCATAAAAATAATTTTGTCGCAAAACATTGCTGCTAAATTAAGGTCATGAAAAACTCCCACAGCTGTTATTTTTTTCTGAGCTGTAAATTTTTTTACTTTTTCCATAATCTCAAGAGCATGATTTAAGTCAAGTGCTGAAGTAGGCTCATCTAAAATAACTGTTTTAGTTTCCTGAGTAAATGCTCTTGCAAGGAGAACTTTTTGAAGTTCTCCCCCGGAAAGTGTAAGAATATTTCTTTTAATAAATTTTTCAAGCCCAAGCTCTTCAATATATTTAAAAGCTGTCTCTCTGTCTTCTTTAGAATATCCGCTCAAACTGTTTTTCAAATAGGGAAGTCTCCCCATAATTACAAATTCTTCTACAGTTACAGGTGAAATCATCTGTGATTTCTGCGGAACAAAAGATATAACTTTTGCTTTTTCTTTTTGGCTGTACTCAGAATTTTCTTTTCCATTCAAAAATATTTTACCACTGTCCCCTTTTAAATATCCAAGAATATTTTTTAAAAGGGTTGTTTTTCCGCAGCCGTTTGGTCCTAAAATTCCAATAAACTTATTTTCTGATATTTCTAAATTTATATTTTTTAATATTTCCTTTTTATTATAAGAAAAATTTAAATTTTCAATTTTAATTATTTCCATCTAAAATTCCCCTTTTTTACCCAGTGCCAGATACAAGAAAAAAGGAACTCCAAAAAAAGCTGTTATTACCCCTATTGGAATTTCTACCGGAGCAAAAATTGTTCTCCCCAATGTGTCGCATACAAGAAGGAAAAATCCTCCTGCAAAAATTGTATTGGGAAGAAGTTTCCCGTTGGAAGAGCCTGTAATCATTCTTATTATATGGGGAACAACAAGACCTACAAAACCAATCATTCCTGAAAATGCTGCTGAAAAAGCTACAACCAGAGAGGATACTGCAAGAATTTTTATTTTTAATCTGTCAACATCAACTCCCAAAGAATATGCTTCTTCATCACCGGAAAGAAGAGCATCAAGTTCATGTCTTTTCATATAAAAATATCCTGTTGAAAAGACAAGAGGAATAAAAATACACAAAATTCTTTTCCAAGTTGCATTTCCTAAATAGCCCATTGTCCACATTGTAATTTTAAAAGAGTCTTCACCTATAAGATACACTGCAAGTGAAGTGAAAGCTCCCAAAAAAGATGAAACTGCCATTCCTGTTATCAAAAGCACAGTTACATTTATTCTGTTTCCTTTTTTTGCCATTTTAAAAATAAAAAAAGTGCTTAAAAGAGAAAATACAAAAGCCAGAACTCCATACATAAAATCCGGCAGATTAAAAATAAAAGCAATTACAGCTCCAAAAGTTGCACTTGCTGCTATCCCTATTATATATGGGTCTGCAAGTGGATTTTGAAAAACAGTCTGAAGAACTGCCCCGCTGGAAGAAAGCATCATGCCAATAAGAACTGCCATAATAATTCTTGGAAGTCTTAAATTAAAAATTATTGTCTTTATATGCTCCGGAGCTTTTGTGTAAGAAAAAATATATTCAAAAGGAATAAAAATACTTCCCGCTGATAAAGAAAATATTCCCGTTATCATTATTCCTATTAGTAAAAAAACAGGCATAAATTTTTTCATCTTCACTCCTTTTAAAATTTATTCTACAGAAAAATGTAATTTTTTTATTAAAATTGACGGCGAACCTGTACTTGAAAGAGAAAATTTCAAATCACTTCCAACTTCTTCAATATCTTTAAGAAGTTCAAAGAAATTTCCGGCAGCAGTCATCTGGTTAAGTGGAGCAGATTTTTTACCCTCTTTTATTAAAAATCCCTCTGCTGCCAGAGAAAAATCTCCTGATATAGAGTTAAGCCCGGAATGAAGCCCTGCAAAATCTGTAATAAGAACTCCGTCTCCAATTTCTTTTAAAAGTTCCTCAAAAGATTTTTCACCTTTTTTTACATAAAGGTTAAAAGAGGATATGCCGATAGTCCCTTTATATCCCCCTTTGCTTGCATTTCCCGTAGAATTTACACCATCTTTTTTAGCAGTTTTTAAATTATAAAGATATGTTTTTAAAATTCCATCTGCAATAAGTTCTTTATATTTTGTCGGAACTCCCTCTGCGTCAAAAGATGAACTTCCCTCGCCGTCTTTTAAATGTGGGTCATCAACAAGAGAAAATTTTTCTCCTGCAATTTTTTCTCCAAGTCTTCCTTTTAAAAGAGAAACTCCTTTCTGCACAGCTTCTGCTGAAAAAATTCCTGCCATACTGTCTATAAGGGAAGTGAAAGCCAGATTTTCTATTATACATTTGCTTTCTTTCAAATTAATACTTATGGGATTTAATTTTGAAACTGCATCTGAAACTGCATTTTGAGCAATTTTTTTAAAATCAAATTCTTCAAATTTTCTTCCCACTTTAAAATCTGAACCTGTTTTTATAATTCCATTTTCTTCAGCTTTAAGAGAAATATACGTGTATGCAACATTTCCTTTATCTTTTAAGAAAACACCTTTTGAATTTTTTATAATTCTTTCTCCTTTTCCCATTCCAAACATACAGCTGTTAATATTTTTTACTCTGCTGTCAAGATTTTTGGCTTCTTTTTCCATATTTATTAAAAAATTTTCTATTTGAGAAATTTTAATATTTTCAAGATTTGAATTATAAGTTTCAACAGGAATATATTCTCCCTTTCCGTCATAAATAATCTGCTCATCTTCGCTTTCTATTATAGAAGCATTTTCACCAGCTTCATTTATTAAAAAATCTGCATCATCTTCTGTAAAACTTTCTGTATAAGAATATCCCATTTTCCCGTTAAATTTTCCTCTGAAAGATATTCCTTGATTCTGGTTGTCCGAAAAATTTTCTATTTTTCCCTCATAAACTTTTAAAGATGTATTCCCTCCAGAAAGAAAATAAATCTCAAATTCCTCTATATTTTTTTCCTGTGCTTTTTTAAACACAAGCTCTATAAATTTATCTTTATCCATTAAAAACCTCCGATGTTTTTCTCCACTTATAAATTATAACATTATTTTGCAGAAAAAATAAAATTTTATGATTTTTTTCAAAAAAAATAAAAAATATTTTTTTGGATATACAAAGGATACATTAAAAAACTATAATAACTGCATAAGGAAGGAAGTCAATGAACCTTTCTGGAAAATTACCATATTATCAAGTTTATGGGTAGGATTTTATTTTTATTTCTCTCCCTTACGTATATAAAAATAAAGTTTTTATTCATAAACGACCATCAATTAAATGCCTAAACCCAAATAAAAGGAGATGAGTTCCCGTCATCTCCTTTTTCCCTTTTTTGTATACCGCCGCGTCCTTTTAGATTTACAAATCAAAAAAAATCTGGCATAATATAAAATATTATAAATGAAAAAGAAGGTTATTATGACAAATTCACAGGCACAATTTTTAAAAATGACAGAAACACCTATACCAAATCTTGTGAGCAGGCTGGCTGTCCCCACAATTATCAGTATGCTTGTATCTTCCATCTACAATATGGCAGATACTTTTTTCGTTGCAAAACTGGGAACAAGTGCAGCAGGAGCTGTAGGAATAGTTTTTTCTCTGATGGCTGTTATTCAGGCAATAGGATTTGGACTTGGAATGGGTTCTGGAAGTAATATTTCAAGACTTTTGGGACAGCAGAAAAATAAAGAAGCTGATATAATAGCTTCAACAGGATTTTTTTCAGCCATAACTTTTGGATTAATTCTTACATTTTTCGGAACAATTTTTATAGATTTTCTTATGAAAAATCTGGGAGCAACTGAAACAATTCTTCCATATGCAAAAGATTATGCTAAATATATTCTTTTTGGAGCTCCTGTAATGTGTGCTTCTTTTGTTATGAACAATATTTTACGTTCTGAGGGAAAGGCAGCCCTTTCCATGGTTGGAATTACTTTTGGCGGAATTTTAAATATTATTCTTGACCCTGTTTTTATTTTTGTTTTTAAACTGGGAATTTCCGGAGCAGCTATAGCTACTCTTTTAAGCCAGTGCATAAGTTTTTCACTGCTTCTTTCATGTTTCATAAGAAAGAAAAGTACAACAAAACTTCATATTAAAAATGTTTCAAAAAAAATAGGAACATATCTCCTTATTATAAAAACAGGACTGCCCTCTTTATGCCGTCAGGCTCTGGCAAGCACAGCTACAATTTTTTTAAATGTCAGTGCTTCTTTTTATGGAGATTCTGCTGTTGCTGCAATGTCCATTGTGGGAAGAATTTTCATGTTTACCATGTCTGCTATGATAGGACTCGGGCAGGGATTTCAGCCTGTGCTTGGATATAATTACGGAGCAAAAAAGTATGACAGAGTGAGAGAAGCAATATTTTTTACAGGAAAAGTTGGAACTGTTGTGATGACATCTTTTGCTGTTATCGGTTTTATTTTTGCAGAAGATATAATGAAAGTGTTCCGTAAAGAAGATTTGGAAGTGATAGTTATCGGAGCTTTTGCAATAAAAATGCAGTGCCTTGCTCTTCCAACTCACCCAATGATAGTTGTATCAAATATGACGCTGCAGATTGTCGGGAAATCGTGGCAGGGAACTTTTCTTTCTGCAGCAAGACAGGGAATATTTTTTCTCCCTCTAATAATTATTTTTTCTCAGGCTATGGGACTTACAGGAATACAGATAACCCAGCCTGTTGCAGATGTACTCACAGCAATATGTACAGTGCCTTTTATGATTTTATTTTTTAAAGAAATAAAACAATAAATATATTTTTAGGAGGATATTTTGTTTAACATAGGAATAGATATAGGTTCTACTGCAGCAAAGGCAGTGGTTATGGAAGAAAATAAAATTTTAGATTATTTCGTTATGCCTACAGGCTGGAGCAGTGTTGATACTGCTGATAAAATTTTAAAAATTTTAAATGAAAAAGGATACAATAAAGAAAATTCTAAAATTGTTGCAACGGGATATGGAAGAATTTCTGTTCCCTTTGCTGATAAAACTGTGACAGAAATAACATGCCACGGAGCTGGAGCATATTATTTTTATAAAAATGACTGCACAGTAATAGATATTGGAGGACAGGATACAAAAATTATTACTATTTGTGACGGAATGGTTTCTGATTTTACAATGAATGATAAATGTTCAGCAGGAACTGGAAGATTTATTGAAATTATGGCAAACACTCTGGGAGTTTCTCTGGATAATTTAACAGAGCTTGCAAAACACGGAAAAGATGTAAAAATAACTTCAATGTGTACTGTTTTTGCTGAATCAGAAGTTATAAGCCTTATTGGTCGTGGAGAAAAAAGAGAAGATATTGCTTTCGGAATAATAAATTCTGTGGTGACAAGGGTTGTTTCTCTGTGCAAAAAACATGGAAAAAATAATACTTTTTTCTTAACAGGGGGACTTTGCAGCAATGAGTATATTCTTTCTCTTTTAAAAGAACAGCTTGGTTGTGAGGTAATTACAAATGAGCTGGGAAGATATGCAGGAGCTGTGGGAGCTGCCATAACAGCTGGGAAAATAAAAAGATAATATTTTTATAGGGAGGATTTTTAATCGATGAACAATTTGCCTAAAAATTTTGAAACTTTTTCTGATGCAAGAAGACAAGGTTTCTTAAAAGTAAAAGAACTTAAAGATGCAGGAAAAAATGTTGTGGGAACTTACTGCACTTATACACCAAAAGAAGTTATTTATGCAGCAGGAGCTTATCCTGTTTCTCTTTGTGCTTCAAGCGAGGAAACAATTCCTGATGCAGAAAGACATCTTCCAAAAAACTTATGTCCGCTTATAAAAGCAAGCTATGGTTTTGCTTTAACTGACAAATGTCCGTATATGTATTTTTCTGATTTAGTTATTGGTGAAACAACTTGTGACGGTAAGAAAAAAATGTATGAACTTTTGGGAGAAATAAAAGATACTTATGTAATGAATCTTCCAAATTCACAAAATAACAGCTATTCTTTTGAATTTTGGAAAAGCGAAATAAAAGCATTTATAAAAAAATTGGAAGAAAAATTTAATGTAACAATCACTGAAGAAAAATTAAAAGAGGGAATAAAATTATGCAACGAAGAGAGAAGAGTTTTAAAAGAACTTTATTCTCTTGGAAAACTTGTTCCTCCTCCAATTTCAGGGTATGATACTTATAAAATTCTTGACGGAGCAAACTTTACTTTTGATAAAAATGAACAGAACGAAAAAATAAAAGAAATGATAGCTGAACTTAAAAAAATTCACGAAGAGGGAAAAGGTAAAATTCCTGCTTCTGCACCACGTATCCTTATAACAGGCTGCCCTATGGGAGGAGTTATTGATAAAATTGTAAAACCTCTTGAAGAACTTGGAGCTGTTGTTGTAGCTTATGAAAACTGCAGCGGAATGAAAAATCTTGAAGAGCTTGTAAGAGAAGATATTAATCCTATTGATGCTTTAGCTAAGAAATATCTTAATATCCCATGCTCTGTTATGACACCGAACAAAGGAAGAGAAGAACTTTTAAAAGAAGTTATTGATGAATATAAAGTTGACGGTGTTGTTGAAGTTGTTCTTCAGGCATGCCATACTTATAACATTGAATCTCACAATATAAAAAAATTGGTTATGAAAGAAAAAGAAATCCCTTATATTGCCCTTGAAACAGATTATTCAACTTCTGATTCAGGTCAGGTAAAAATAAGAATGGAAGCATTTTTGGAACTTTTAGGATAAAAAATTTAGGAGCTGACAAATATAAACTCAGCTCCTTTTTGTATTCTTTATAACTCCTTTAAATACACACATTACCATTTTGTCAACCCATATTCTAAAAAATGTAATACCTTTTTTTTAATTTTATTTCATTTTAAATTTAATAATTAATATATTTTAAATAATTTTATGAATAACTGTTTTAAGGCACATCTTTTTTTCTTCTGACCCTTTATATCAGGAAAATAAAAAGAAGCCCCTTAAAAAGCAAATCAGGACTTCTTTGTTATAAACTATTTTATTTATTATATATAAACTTAGAAAATATTACTTACAGCTTTTAAAAGCTCTCTTTTAAGCACAGGCTCTGCTTCCTCTAATTTCAAATTCATTTTATTGGCTGTGCTTACCACTCTTGTCTGATATTTATTCATATTTCCGCTGTTTTCACTGACAGAAAAGTTTCTGCTATGTGTTCCTTGAGTTGTTGCACTTACAGCTGAGCTTTTCACTTTGTAAGGTGTTCTTTCGCTTACAAGAATATCTGTTATCATACCGTAAAAAGTATCATCCACCAAAGCATCACTTAAAATTCCCAAAGCTCCGCCTACAAGACCCCATGCTACAGCTGTATTCGCAGAACCTGTGTTATATCCTCCAAGTAATGCTCCAATTCCAGCTCCTGTAAGTCCACTTAAAGCTGCATCTGAAGTATTTAAACTTAATTTTTCAAGTTTTAGTATATTTATCTGTAACCAATAATTTGCAGTTTTAGGAGTATTTACAACCTTATATCCTTTTTCTGCAAGAACATTCTTTAAATCTCTTTCGATAGAAATATCTGTCATAGAAGTATTTTTGACTTGCACAAAAATAGTTTTATCAGTAATATATTCTGGATTAAGCCAGATTGTTTCAGACATCTTTGTCTGAGTTTCTATATTTCTTTTTTTGACAGCTGTTTCAAGTGAACTGCACCCGCCGATTAAAAGAAAAAACAGAGATATTATAACAATAAATATTTTTTTCATAATTTTCCTCCAATTTTATTTGATATTATATAGTACCATAAATATATGCTTAACAAAGCTTTTCCTATCCTTTTTGAAGTTTTTTTATTATTTTTCCTAAATCTTTGTTCACAATTTTTTTTATTTCTTCAGCATTTTTTTTAGCATTTTCATATTTCATACCTATATTTTCAGCAACTTTTAATATATCTTTCATATCTGGATTTCTGCCGTTTCCATTAACAGTTGTTGCATGCTCTCCACCTATTGAATAACTGAAAGTTAAATCATAAGCTGGAGAAAGTTTCCATTTTTTTAATTCTTCATCATAAATAAATGAAAAATTCTTAGAATGGTCATCTCTGTTATGAGCAAAGACATTAAAACACATAAGCCTGAACATCTTTTCCACTTCTTCAAAGCTATTTGTTAATTTCAAAGTAAGTTTCATAAGAATGTTATAGTCAAGATTAGGAAGCCTGTGTGAAGTTTCAAGTAAAGCACTTACAGAAATCATATGTATTCTTCTTTTATTTTTTTCATTTCTGTCAAATCTCTTTATTCCAAAATATCCTTTTGAAATTTTTGATGGAAAAAGTTTTGTTTCAGGTATTTCAATTCCACATTTTTTAGCACATAAAGAATAAAGATATTCTATTTCTCCAATCTCTTTAACATCATAAGATGATGGAAACTTAATAATCCAATCTTCTCCATCTATTGCTGTAAGAATTTTGGGTCTTGCCCCTCCTGAAGAACCTCCAAGCATAAATAATTTATCTAAATCTGAAGAAAAATTTGTTTCTAATAGTTCTTTGCAGGCAAGAGCCAATTTATCATAATCTTTTTCATCTTCCTGTAAAATAAATTTATGTTCAGGTCTATAAGACAATGCTCCCATTCCTGAATTTCCAACAATAGCAAGCCTGTTTAAAATATTTATTTCTCTTGGATTTATTCCCTGACTGCTGAGCATTCTGTCAACTAAAAGTTTTCCCCAGCCATCTGGCAGACTGTCAGAAAATACCCCAAATAATCCTTCAAAAGGATCTATTTTAGGAATAAAAACTTTCTTTATCAAAGGCAGACTAAAAGGACTTACAGCAAAACCATCAATAAGCCACTTATCATCATATTCAAAAGCTGCAAGATTATTTGGAAGAAGTGCCAGAGTCCCAACTTTTATATTATTATAAAAAACTCCAAGTGATTTAATATTTTCCATTGATAATCTCCTCTATTGAACGATACTCTCTCTTCTTAAAAAGATTTATAAGCTCATCTTCACAATTAAAAATAATTGCAATTTTTGTTAAAGAAAACAAAGAAATCTCACCTGTATTTTCAAAACGTTTTATTGAACCAAAGCTCACCCCCGATTTTTTAGCTAGTTCTTCCTGTGTTAATTTCAATTCTTTTCTTTTTTTTCTCACATTTTTTGCAATTTCCATTTGAATTTCATTAGGTGTTTTTATATTTAAAAAATTAAATTCCATATATAATATATTATCTAAAATATATTTAAAAGTCAAATAATATATAATATATTATCCAAAATAAAAAGCACAGCCTTTTAAAGCTGCACTTTTTACTGTTTCAATTCTTTTGTAATTTTATTTTAAAGAAGTATTTTAGGGCTGTTTTAGTCAACTCTTTCTATTTTTTCATTCTTATCTCTTTCTTTAAGCACATTATCACATGTAAAGATAAGATCTGATTCATATCTTTGATATACTGTGTTTCCGTCTCCCCAGATACCGGCAAGACCTTTTTGACCTGCTCCGAATACAGGTTCTCTTGCTCCGTCTATTTCCGGATTTACATATTTAACAAACCATTTTTCAAGACGCATTCTCATTTCACGTACTTTATACTGATATTTTTCATCATCAATAAGATTTATCTTTTCATCTGGATCTTCTGCCAAGCAGTAAAGTTCGTGAGGACCAAATGGATATCTGTGAATATATTTCCACTCTCTATTTCTTATCATTCTTACTGGACCATATTCGTCAAATACAACAACATCTTTTTCTTCATTTTCTTTTCCGCCTGTAAGAACTTCACAGAAACTTTTCCCCGGAAGTGCTATTGGAGATTTATAGTCTATTCCTACATATTCAAGAATTGTAGGCATAATATCATAATGGCTGTAAAGTCCTTTGAAAACTTTTCCCCCTGCAATATGATTTTTATGACTTACTATCATAGGAATTTTTACTGATGTTTCAAACATATTAAGTGGAGAAGTTCCGTTTCCTTTTCCAAAAATTCCGTGATGACCCATATTCATTCCATTATCACTTGTAAAAATAATAAGAGTATCTTCTAATTTTCCAAGCTCTTCAAGTTTATCTATAACTTTTTGAACTCCTCTGTCAACTCCTGTAATCGCTCCAAAATATCCTCTTAAAATTGCAAGTCTTTCTTCCTCTGTTCCTTCAAAAGTTTCTCTGATTTTCCAAGGGTGATAATCTTCTCTTGGACAGCTTTCAAACTTACAGTCTTTATATAAATCTAAAAGTTCATTTGGGTGATGTTCAGGTCCCCAAGGTGCATGAGGAGCTGTATAGTGCAGACTTAAATAAAATGGTTTATCACTTTCTGCATATTTTTCTAAAAATTCTATTCCATAATCAGTTGTTGCATCAGTTATATATTTTGGCTCTTCTATAAGAACTCCATCTTTATACATTGGAGCATTATAGTATGGACCTCCGCCTTTTTCGTGAACATACCATTGATCAAATCCCTGCTGTATTTCAGCACTGTTCCCTAAATGCCATTTACCACTTAAACAGCATCTATATCCATTTTCAGATAAAACTTTTACAAAAGTATCCTGTCCTTTTAAATATTCAACTGTATCTTTATGATGTTCATCAAGCCAGTCATGTACACCATGCTGAGATGGAATTCTTCCTGTAAATATAGAAGCTCTTGCTGGAGAGCATACAGGAGATACACAGAAACAATTTTCAAATCTTGCTCCTTCTTCTGCTAATTTATCCAATGTTGGAGAAATCACATCTCTATTTCCATAACTTCCCAATGACCAATATCCTTGGTCATCAGTAAGTATAAATAAAATGTTTGTTTTTTTATTCATAAGTTAATTCACCTTTTTATTTATTTTCCTCTTTTGCTTTGTTATTTTTTGTTATATTTGTAAGCATTTGTTTTACATCTTCAAATCCTTTAATTCCAACGTGGAATATTGTAAACACATACCATGCAAGCCCACCGAAGAAAAGTATACTCCAAAATAATCTCATATATGCCGCCTCCCTATTTTTTTAACATAATTTTTAAATTAGAACCAACAAACATAGCTATCCAAGCACAAGCAAATGCACCAATACCTGAATAATATGGACCGATTGCCTTAGCAAATTCTGCTGTTGCAGGGATTTGTTGAAGTACAAGGAATAAAATAGGAATTGCTGAACCAACTACTATTGCTGCATAAGCTCCCCAAGTATTTGCTTTTTTCCAATAACATGCAGCTATTAATAATGTATAAAAATTTCCTCCTTACACAACTCTTACCCAAAGAGCTTT
>OGXP01002014.1_pt1 | contig 14589 bp, 14 predicted proteins | sample 1576351 | NCBI WGS metagenome assembly OGXP01 (sample SAMEA3541517, study PRJEB24748) | human gut metagenome | biome: human gut; feature: human-associated habitat; material: faeces | place: China | collected 2012
AAAATTATTATATAAATATTATACGAAATTATTATATAAATATTATACGAGGGGTTATATATGAAACTGGTTATCGTTACAGGATTAAGCGGAGCAGGAAAAACAACAGCTTTAAAAGCATTGGAAGATTCTGGATATTTTACAATGGACAATGTTCTCTGCCAGATAGCTATATTTTTACTTCAAAATCTGGAAAAGGGAAACAGTGAGCTAAATATTGAAAAACTGGCACTGGGAATAGACAACCGTGCAATTTCTTCACCGAAAGAATTTATGCTTCTTTTAAATTGTCTGGAAAGTTTGAAAGTTGATTATCAGATGGTATTTTTAGATTCTTCTGATGAAGTTATTTTAAACAGATATAATCTTACAAGAAGAAGACACCCCTTTGCAGCACCTACTCTTTTGGAAAGTATAAAAAGAGAGAGGGAAGCAATGAATATGGTTCTTGAAAGATCAACTGTTGTTATTGATACAAGTGAGTACACAAGCAAAATGCTTTCAAATAAAATAAAGGAGCTTGCTACTTCTGAAAGAAAAGAAGATATAAATATTCATGTGCAGTCTTTTGGATTTAAATATGGAGTTCCAATGGATCTGGATCTTATGTTTGATGTGAGAGTTCTGCCAAATCCTTATTATATTGAAGATTTAAAATTAAAAACAGGAAACGATAAAGAAGTTTATGAATATGTTATGAGTTTTCCAGAATCGGAAGAACTTTATGAGAAATTTATAGAGCTTATAAAATATATGATACCTCTGTATAAAAAAGACGGAAAACAGCATCTTTCAATAGGTATAGGGTGCAGCGGAGGTCAGCACAGATCAGTAGCTTTTGTTAACAGGATTGCAAAAGAACTTTCATACTTAGAGACTGTTGATGTGTATATAAGCCACAGAGAAGGAGAGCGACACCACTGGACATAAAAAAATTTAATATTCCCGAACAGCCGGGAGTATATCTTATGAAAAAAAAGAATAAAGTTATCTATGTTGGGAAAGCTAAAAATTTAAAAAAAAGAGTTTCTTCATATTTTAACAGGGAACACGAAGATGAAAAAACAATAAATCTTGTAAAAAATATAGAAGATATAGAAACTATTGTGTGCAACAGTGAAATAGATGCCTTTGTTCTTGAAAATAATCTGATAAAAAAATATTCACCCAAATATAACATTGCATTGAAAGATGAAAAGACATATCCATATATAAAAATTTCTAAAGAAAAATTTCCTAAAATAAGTATTATAAGAACAACAAGAGCCTTAGATACAAAGACAGGGGATTATTTCGGTCCATATCCTCAGGGAGCATGGTTTCTTTTAAAAACTCTTATAAAAATTTTTAAAATAAGAGACTGTAATAAAGATATGGAAAAAGAAATCCAGAGACCATGTCTTAAATATCACATGGGAATGTGTCCGGCTCCATGTAAATTTAAAAATATTGAGGCTGAATACAGGGAAAATGTGGAAAATGCTGTAAAAGTTTTAAAAGGGCAGGGAAATTTTATTATAAAAGAGCTTGAGAAAAAAATGCTTTCAGCTTCTGAAAATATGGAATTTGAAAAAGCAATAGAGTACAGGGAGCAGAAAAATGAAATAGAAAAAGCTCTTAACAATCAAGTGACAGAGTATGGGCGGGACATTGATGAAGATGTCTTTACTTTTATCCATGACGGAAATTTAATTTTTATCTGTGTTTTAAATATGAGAGAGGGAAAACTTTTAGGAAAAATATCCCTTACAGTTTCTACAGAGGAAAAAATTTATTCAGAAATTTTTGAAAATATTGTAAGTGAATTTTATTCAAAACATCCGATACCGCAGAATATTATTTTTCAGCCTGAATATATTGAAAGCAGAGAGATAATAAGTGAGTGGCTTAAGATAAAAAGCGGAAAGAATATTTCACTTCATTTTCCAAAGATTGCAAGCCGCCGGGAAGAGCTTTTAAATATGGCTCTTTTAAATCTTAATAAAGATATTGTGATTTATTATGACAAAAAATCTGTTATAGAATCGGGAATGGCAAAACTTTATAAAGTTTTGGAACTTAAAAATTTTCCGAGAGTTATAGAATGTTTTGATATATCAAATATTCAGGGAAAAGATGCTGTTGCTTCAATGAGTGTTTCAGTTGAGGGAAAGGCAGCACCTAAAAATTACAGGAAATTTAAAATAAGATGTAAAGATACACCTGATGATTTTCAAATGATGAGAGAGGTTATAACAAGAAGATACAGTAAACTTGAACCGAAAGATTTCCCAGATGTAATTCTTATTGACGGAGGAATCGGGCAGATAAATGCAGCAGGAGAGGTTTTAAAAAATTTAGGAAAAGATAATATTTCTGATTTGTTAAGCCTTGCAGAGAGAGAAGAACTTATTTATAAATATGGAAACAACGAACCTTTTGCTTTTTCACATTCTGAAGAGGGACTTAAAATTTTAATAAGAGTGAGAGACGAAGCTCACAGATTTGGTGTGACTTATCACAGAAAATTGAGAAGCAAGAGGGTAATAAGCAGTGAGCTTGATAAAGTTGAGGGTATAGGTCCTGTAAGACGTGAAAAACTTTTAAAACATTTTGGTTCTGTAAAAAATATAAAAGAAGCATCACTTGATGATTTAAAACTTATACTTCCAGAAAAGACAGCGGTTCTTCTTTTGGAAAAACTAAACAAGGGGGAATAATGAAAAAACTTTTTTATTTTTTATTGTGCTTATTTCTTTTTACAGCTTGTGACAATATAGTTTTAAGAAAAGATAAAAGCGAAAGAGTAACTTTTAACGAGACACTTCCTAATGGGGAGTATTCTCTTTATATGTATGAAGTAAAATATCCTGAAAAACAGGAAGAAAAAATTGCTTTTATGTCAGAATTTGAAAACTTTTTAGAAAACGGAGTTGAAGGATATGAAAGAGATATAAATTTTATTCTTCCAAAAGCTCTTTATGAAGATGTGAAAAGTATTCTTGCTGATGAGGGAATAGGAGATGAAAGAACATTTTTTAAATCAGCTTCTTTTATAAATGAAGAGGATAAAAAAATAATAGACAGAGAAACAAAATCTGTAAAAACTCCAATGGACGGGGGAGAAATTCAAAAATATCTTAACAAGCAGTATTACCACATTCTTTCTCTTACAGGAAGAGAAGATGAATACAGAGAAAATTTCTTTTACACAGAATATGACAAAAGAAAAATAACTTCTGAATATATAAACAGAAGAGAAAATCTAAAAAAAATTCTTTCTGAAAAGAAAAAAGATTTCCTTGTGCTTGCAGAAAACACAGATGACCTTAAAAACTATGAAGATGATATGGTTTATTTAAAAGAATATGACAGCGGACTTGAAAAATCTGTTTTAGAGGGAAAAGAAATTTTAAAATCTCCTGTTACAGTTATAAAAAGCAATAAATACAAAGGGTATATTTTAAATGGAAATAATCTTGTATTTTTTGACGGTAACGGAAAAGAGGAGCTTAACTATTTCAGAAGATATAATTTTAATGTAAAAGTTAAAAAAATAGATAATTTTAATATTTCAAATTTTATTACTGATGATGAGCAGGTTGAAATATCTGTTCTTCTTGGCAGAAAAAAATATGTACCTAAAAGACCTTTGGAGGAAAAATTTTAGCTGGAGGATATAAATGATAGTTTACATAGTTGTTTTGGTTTTAATGGGGATTTTTTTCCTCCTGCTTAGAAACCAAGAAAGAGAAAATGTTCATGTGATGGAAAAAGTTTTAAGAAGTCTTAAAGAGAAAAAACTTTATGATAAGATTCCTCCTGAACTGAAAGAACAATATATAGAAACTCTTCATAAAATAATAAAGCAGGATTTAGAGCTTGATAACTCTATTGAAGAACTTAGAGAATACAGAAAAGAACTAGAAGTTACGTATAATGCTCTTGTGGATAAATCAAGAAAATTGGAATACAGTAATCAGGTTCTTGAAACAAGGGTAACAAATCTTTCAAATATAAACTCTCTTTCAAGAACAGTTCTTTCAATAGTTGAGCTTGACCATATAATAAATATTATCTTAGATGCTTACTTTGTTCTTACAGGAGCAAAAAAAGTTTCTCTTTATCTTTGGGAAGAGGGAAAACTTATAAATAAGCAGACAAGGGGAAATGTAAATTTCAGAGGAGAGGTTTCTTATCCTATTGAAATTTTACAGAAATTTACATATCAAGATTATAAAAGAGTGTATGAGGAACTTAAAAAAGGATTTCAAATTTCTCCAGATGAAGTTATAGTTGTGTCTCCTCTTCTTGTAAAAGGAAAAGAACTTGGAGTTATATTTATAATTGAAGATAAAAATAAATTTATTGGAAATGATGAAGAAACAATATCAGCTCTTACAATTCAAGTTGCTATTGCAATAAACAATGCAAAAATTTATGCTGATTTAAGAGTGAAAGAAAGAATTTCACAGGAGCTTGAAGTTGCCTCAAGAATTCAAAAAACAATTCTTCCAAAAAATATTACAAATATTTACGGACTTCAGATTGCAAACTATTTTGAGCCTGCAAAAGAAGTCGGGGGAGATTATTATGATTATACAGTAAAAGATGATGAAAATGTTTCAATTACCATTGCAGACGTAAGCGGAAAAGGAGTTCCTGCAGCATTTCTTATGGCACTTGGTCGTTCAATTTTAAAAACTCTTGAAAGACAGGGGCAGAGTCCTGCAGATAATCTTAGAAATTTAAATCAGATTATTTATCCTGATATTACGGAAGATATGTTTATCACAATGCTTCACAGTAATTTTAATAATAAAACAAAAATTCTTACTTACTCAAATGCAGGGCATAATCCGTTAATAGTTTACAGAGCAAAGGAAGATAAGGTTGAGCTTCATTCTGTAAAAGGTGTTGCAATAGGATTTATGCAGGGATATAATTACAAGCAGGGAGAACTTAAACTTGAAAAAGGGGATATAGTTCTTTATTATACAGATGGAATTACAGAGGCAGAAAATCCAAACAAAGAGCTTTTTGGATTTGAAAGATTGGAAAAAGTTATTTACGATAACAGATACAATGATGTGGATACAATAAAAGAAAATATTTTAAATGAGATAAATATTTTCAGACGTGATTATCCGCAGGTTGATGATTTGACATTTGTGGTAATAAAGAATGTAGAATAATTATTACTTTTCTTTTGACAGCAAAAGAAAAGTAATCAAAAGAAAACTGCCCTGCTGGTGAAAAGTAATTTTATTAATTTTGTTCTCAAAGCTAAAATTCATAAACTCACTTTGTTCAAACATATGAATTTTTACGCTTTATTCACTGCATTAATCACAAATTATTTTTCAATGCAGGGGAAATTTATATTTAATATTAGTTAAGTGGAAAAATAAATGGAAAAGTTAGGAGAAATATGGAAAGAAAAAAATGTGCCAATGTGGGAGGTCAGGCTGTCATTGAAGGTGTAATGATGAGAAACGGCTCTCTTCTTGCAACGGCTGTGAGAAAACCAAACGGAGATATAGTTTACAAAAAGACTGTGTTTTCTGACAAAAGAACAAAATTTACAAAAATTCCTTTTGTAAGAGGAGCTGTTGTTCTTTTTGATTCTCTTGTATTAGGGATAAAGGAGCTTACATTTTCTGCAAATCAAAGCGAGGAAAATGAAGAAGAACAGCTTTCAAATAAAGAAGCAGTGATGACAACTGTTGTTTCTCTGGCACTTGGAATAGGGCTTTTTATGGTTCTTCCATCAATTCTTGGGGGATTTATTTTTAAGCATGACAGAATTTATGCAAATTTAATGGAGGCATTTTTAAGACTTGTTTTCTTTTTAATATATATTTGGGGGATTTCTTTTTCTAAAGATGTGAGAAGAGTTTTTGAATATCACGGAGCAGAGCATAAAACAATTTATGCTTATGAAAACGGAGATGAACTTACAGCTGATAATGCAAAAAAATATACAACTCTTCACCCAAGATGCGGGACAAGTTTTCTTCTTATAGTTATGCTTACAGCTATAATTGTTTTTAGTGCAATGGATTTTATAATTCCTGTCCCTAAAACTGTAATTGGAAAAATTGGTCTTAAGGTTGTGCTTCGTGTTGGGCTTATGCCTTTAATTGCAGGAATATCTTATGAACTTCAAAGATATTCAAGCAATCATCTGGATAAATTGTGGGTAAGAATTCTTGCTTCTCCGGGACTTGCACTTCAAAAGATAACAACGAAAGAGCCGGATAAGAGCCAGCTTGAAGTGGCTGTTGTTGCAATGAAAGCGGCACTTGGAATGGAAATAGATAATGCCACTGAGGTATATAAATAATGGAAAAAGAAATTTATGAAATAGAAATAAATGAGACAGGAAAATTTTTAGAAAGACCGAACAGATTTATCTGTGAAGCAGAGCTTTCTGATGGAAGAATAATAACTGCCCATGTTCATGATTCTGGAAGAATAAAAGAGCTTCTTTATAAAGGAAACAGTGTTTCATTTAGAAAAGCCAAAGATATGTCAAAAAGAAAAACAGAATGGGATTTAATTTCTGCAAAGGCAGAAGACGGAGAAGACATTCTTTTAAATTCATCTTTTCACAGATATATTTCTGAAAATATTTTAAGAGACGGGGAAATTTCTCCTTTTGGAAAGGCAGACAGTGTAAAAGCAGAGGTAAAATACGGTCACAGCCGTCTTGATTATCTTTTGGAAAAAGATGGAGAAAAAATCTGGATAGAAGTAAAAGGGGTTTCTCTTTCAGAAAATAAGCATGCAGTATTTCCAGATGCTCCAAGTACAAGAGCCTGTAAACATCTTGAAACTTTAATGAAACTTAAAGAAAAAGGGGATAGAGCTGGAGTTCTTCTTTTAGTTTTCAGAGACTCAAAGGATTTTTCTCCAAATTTTAAAACAGACCCAGATTTTTCAGAACTTTTCTATAAAGCAATAGAAAAAGGTGTTGAAATCTATCCTGTCCAGCTGAAATTAAAAGAGGGAAAGATTTACTACACCAATAAAAGAATAGAAATTTTAAAAAATAAAACTTTATAGTTTTGTAATAAAAAATACCCTGCATTGAAAAATAGTTTGTAATTAATGCAGTGAACAAAACGTAAAAATTCATATGTTTGAGGACGAAGTCCGAGTTTATGAATTTTAGTTTTGAAAACAAAATTAATAAAACTATTTTTCACCAGCAGGGCAATTTTCTTTTGGTTACTTTTCTTTGTTTGTACAAAGAAAAGTAACACAACATACACTATGCTTCGTATTTAGAAGTTTTTTCTATAAGTCTATTGATGATTTTTTCCATAGCTTCATGAGCAGCATTTTTTTCTTCTGAAGCGATATAAGGGTGTCCGCTGTCTCCTGCTTCAACGATTTGAGGAATCATAGGAACACTTCCTAAAAATTCTATATTTAAATCTTTTGCAGCTTTTTCTCCTCCGCCAGTTTTAAATATATCAATTCTTTCTCCGCAGTGAGGGCATACAAATCCGCTCATATTTTCAATAATTCCAAGAACAGGCATTCCAACCATTTGTGAGAATTTTACAGATTTTCTTGAGTCAAGTATTGCTACGTCTTGTGGAGTTGTAACAATAACACTTCCGTCAAGATCTCCTAAAGATTGTGCCATTGTAAGAGGTTCGTCTCCTGTTCCAGGCGGTAAATCTATAACAAGATAATCAAGTTCTCCCCAAGGAATATCTCCTAAAAATTGGTGGATAGCTCCTATTTTTGCAGGACCTCTCCAGATAACAGGATCATCTGATGTTGGAAGGAAGAAACTTAGAGAAACAACTTTAAGTCTTCCGTCAAGAAGAGAAAGAGGTTCAAATGTAGCCATTTTCTGTCCTTCTTTTCCAAGCATTAAAGCAACGTTTGGTCCGTGAATGTCAGCATCAACTATACCAACTTTATATCCTTTCATTGCAAGTCCGTAAGCGATATTTGTAGACATTGTAGATTTTCCAACTCCGCCTTTACCACTCATAACGACTATTTTATGTTTAATCTTTTCCATATTGTTTTTAACTCTAAGGTCAAGGTCGCTCATAGGTTTTGTTCCATGATTAGTCATATGTTTTCATCTCCTCATTAAAATGTTAATCAAAAGTATACTTATTAAGTATACTCCTTTATATAATTTATGTCAACGTGATGAAGTCACTTTATTTTATGAAAAATAAAATTTTATTCTAAACAGCAGTTTGTGATTTTTTATAAATTTATGTTAGAATATAAATAAAAAATAAGTTAAAAGGAGCTGAAGAAATGGGAGCATTAAATGGATTAAAAATATTAGATTTTTCAACATTACTTCCCGGGCCTTATGCAACGCTTATGCTTGGAGATTTAGGAGCTGATATAATAAAAATAAGTTCCCCTGACAAAGCTGATATAGTTGCAGATTATCCTCCGTATATAGAGGGAACAAAACTTTCAGCAAATCAAGCATGGCTTGGAAGAAATAAAAGAAATCTGTTTTTAAATCTTAAAACTGAAAAAGGTGTTGAGATTATAAAAAAACTTATAATGGAATATGATATTATTGTGGAGCAATTCAGACCGGGAGTAATGGAACGTCTTGGTCTCGGGTATGAAGATTTAAAAAAAATAAATCCCAAAATTATTTACTGTTCACTTACAGGTTACGGGCAGACAGGACCTATGAAAAATAGTGCAGGGCATGATATAAATTATCTTGCAAGAAGCGGGAATATGAATTATTCCGGAAGAGAAAAAACAGGGCCTGTTCTTACAAATATGCAGATAGCAGATATCGGTGTAGGTTCTCTTCATTCTGTAATAGGAATTCTTACAGCTGTACATTACAGAACAATGACAGGAAAAGGACAGTATATAGATATATCAATGTTTGATGGACTTCTTTCTTTTAATGCAATGGAAGGGGCGGCATTTCTTGTAAACGGAATAGAACCTCAAAGAGAAAAAACAAGGCTTAACGGCGGAAGCGGCTACGATTTTTATGAAACAAAAGATCACAGATATTTAAGTGTGGGGTCGCTTGAACCAAAATTCTGGAAAAATTTCTGTGAGTGTATAGAACTTCCGGAACTTATAAAAGAAACAGTTATGCCGAAAAATATAAATTCATTAAAAGAAAAAATAAGAAAAAGAATTTTGGAAAAAGATTTGAAAGAGTGGAATGAAATTTTTAGAGGAAAAGATGTCTGTGTTGAGCCTGTTCAGACAATGAGAGAAGCAATGCTTGAAGACAGCCACGTAAAAGCAAGAAATCTTATTGCTGATGTAAAAGTTGCAGGAGAAAATGAAAGAACTGTAAAACAGATGACAACTCCTATAAAACTTTCTGAATCTCCTATTGAATATAAAGAAACAGGCTACCCTTTAGGATATCATACAGAGGAAATTTTAAAAGAAATAGGATATACTCTTGAAGAGATAGAAAAATTGGAAAAAGAAAAAGTTACAGCAGTATTAAAATAGTTTAAAAAGTATTTTCCAAATAAAAAAATTAGGGTATAATTATAATATAAATGAGTGATTTGTTAGAAAATAATTTTTTGTAAAATTAAAAAAGGAAATTTTTAATTAAAAGAGAAAAATATATAAAAGAAAATAAAATGTTTACACTGCATCTTAAAGGAGGAACGGATTGTGATGAAAAAAATACTTATACCTTTGGACGGAACAGAAAGAAGCATGCACTCAATAGACCTTGTAAAAAATCTTTACAAGAAAGATGAAATTGAAATTACTCTTTTGTATATAAAAGAGGACGTTAAAAATATGATTATGGAAGAAGACCTTATAGAAGCAGAAAAAGATATGCAGAAAATGGTAGCTCCTGCTGTGAAAGAGCTTGCAGGGTATAAATTAAGCTGTGAATTTGGTCTTATTGATCCGGGAACAGAAATAGTAAAACGTGCTGTTATGAACAGTATAGATATAATTATTATGACAAAATCAACAAAGAAAGGGCTTACACGTATGATAGGTTCTGTAACAAGCTATGTTGTAAGAAATGCTCCTTGTATTGTTATGATAGTTCCAGAATAAAATAAAAAGACTGCAAAGGCAGTCTTTTTTAATGAAATTGAGGGAGAAATAATGTTATTTAGAAAATCAGAAAAAAAAGATGTACAAAATATAATGGAAATAATAAATGAAGCAAAGGAATATTTTCGTGAAAACGGTATAGACCAGTGGCAGAACGGCTACCCCAATGAAGAAAGTATTTTAGGAGATATAGCAGAGGGAGAAAATTATGTGCTTTGTGATGAAAAGGGAGATATTCTTGCTTCATGTGCAATTTCATTCAGAGAAGAAAAAAATTATCTTGTAATAGAAAGAGGAGAATGGAAAAGTAAAAATCCATATGCTGTTGTGCATAGGGTTGCTGTGAGAAATGATTTGAAAGGAAAAGGACTTTCTGTAATTTTAATGAAAGAAGCTGAAAAAATGTGTGGTGAAAAAAATATAAAAAGCATGAGAATAGATACTCACGAAGATAATAAATCTATGCAGAAGTTAATTCTAAAATGTGGTTTTGAATATTGCGGGATTATTTATGTGGCAGACGGCACAGAAAGATTTGCCTATGAAAAAATTTTGTAATTCCTAATATTTAAAAAATATTTTTCAATGTAAAAAAATTGTAAACAAATTTGAATGAAGTGTAAAAAATTGTTAAAATTTTTTTACACGGATTTAATATTGAAAAAATTCAGGAGGAGAAATGTATTTAGAAATTTTGTGTAAAATTGTCGGAGGACTTGGTATATTTTTATATGGAATGGAAAATATGTCAGGTGGAATGCAGAAACTTGCAGGAAAGAGACTGAAAAAAATACTTGCGGTGCTTACAACAAACAGAGTTGTGGCAGTTCTTATGGGGCTTTTTGTAACTATGCTTGTGCAGTCATCTTCTGTAAGTACAGTAATGACAATAGGATTTGTAAATGCTTCGCTTTTAACTCTTAAGCAGGGACTAGGGGTAATTCTTGGAGCTAATATCGGTACAACAATAACAGGTTGGATTCTTGTTTTAAATATAGGAAAATATGGTCTTCCTATTGCAGGAGCTGCAGCTATTGCTTATGTATTTTTAAAAGGGGACAAAGCAAGAACAAGAGCTCTTACAATAATGGGACTTGGAATGATATTCTTAGGGCTTGAACTTATGAGCAACGGGTTAAAACCTGTAAGAAGTATGCCGGAATTTATAAGACTTTTCCATATGTTCAGTGCAGATACATATTTTGGTGTTGTAAAAACAGCATGTGTAGGAGCATTAATTACAGGAATTGTTCAGTCTTCATCAGCAACTTTAGGTATTACAATAACTCTTGCACTTCAGGGACTTATTGATTACAATACAGCAGTTGCACTTGTTCTTGGAGAAAATGTTGGAACAACTGTTACAGCAATTCTTGCAACACTTAATGCAAACGCAAATGCAAAAAGAGCTGCTTATGCTCATACAATTATAAATATTACAGGGGTTTTATGGGCAACAACAATATTCCCGTTCTATATTAAATTTTTAGGAAACTTTGCAGACCCTAATGTAAATATGACAATGGCAATAGCTACAGCTCACACAATGTTTAATGTAATAAACGTAATAATGTTTACTCCGTTTGTGGGAGTTCTGGCAAAATTCCTTTGTTTCTTAGTAAAAGACGACAGCGGAATTTCAACAAAGGTTACTCAGCTTGATATGCTTATGGTGGGAACCCCGAGTGTTGTTGTTGGTCAGACTAAAAAAGAAGTTCTTCAAATGGGAAGCAACATAAAAGAGATGATATTTACAATAGAAGAAGTTTTTGCAAAAAAACAAGATATTACAGAGGAACAGGTTGGAAAACTTCAGGCTATAGAAGATAAACTTGATGTTTACCAGCAGGAAATAACAGATATAAACTTCCAAATTCTTAATAAAGAACTTGATGAAAATATGAAAGAAGAAACAAGATGCAACTTAGAAGTTTGTGATGAATATGAAACAATCAGCGACTATCTTGTGAGAATAGCAAAAACTTTAAGAAAACTTCACGATAACGAAATTGTTTTAAGTGAGGAAAAAATTAAAAAACTTTCTTATCTTAATGATGCAGTAAATACATTATTTAAAAATGTAAATACAGCATATGAAACAAAAGATAAAGAGATGTTTATAAAAGCAATAGTTCTTGCAAACCATATTACAGATAAATTTAGAGAAACAAGAACATATCACCTTGAAAACACAGCAAAGGTTGAAGGGTCAGCTATGTTCAGTACAAGTTATATGGATATATTAAATCACTACAGAAGAATAAGAGACCATATCTTCAATATTATTGAAGTATATACAAGATAAAAATTTTAAACAGGCCGGTCTTTCCAAAATAATTTTTTTCTGGTAAAATATTTTTACACAGAGTTTAGGAGGAAGGAAAAGTGAATGAAGTTTTAATAAGAGAAATGAAAGATGAAGACTGGGAAGAGGTACAAGCTATATACAAACAGGGTATAGACAGCGGAACAGCAACTTTTATGAAAAATGTTCCTGACTTTGAATACTGGGATAAGGCAAAACTTAAAATAGGAAGGCTTGTAGCAGAGTATAATGGGAAAATAGTGGGCTGGGTTACACTTAGTGCAACTTCTGCAAGGGAAGATTATGCAGGGGTAAATGAAGTCAGTATCTATGTCCATGAAAATTATAAATCTTTGGGAATAGGAAAAAAACTTCTTCAAAAGGTTATAGAGGTTTCAGAACAGAATAATATCTGGACTCTTCAATCTGTAATTCTTGCAAATAATTTTTCAAGCAGAAAACTTCATGAAAGCTGTGGTTTCAGACTTGTGGGATACAGAGAAAGAATAGCCAAGGATAAACATGGAAACTGGCAGGATTCAATCCTTATGGAAAGAAGAAGCGAAGTAGTTCATTAAAAAATAACAAATGACAGAAGCTGTTGCAATTTATGGGTGTTTGCAGCAGCTTTTTCTTTCGTAAAAAATAAAAGAGAAAAGTATTGACTTGTCACTGACAGCATAGTGTATTTTAAAGATAATATACTAATGTGCCGTGATTAATATATTTTCAAACTTTGGGGGCTGTCATATTTTATAAATTTACATCAGCCCCTTCCCCACTTTTTAAATAAATTTATTATAAATTTTTTTAAAAAATGATTGACTTATCAGTCAGTGACACGTTTATAATAATCTTGTATTAAAAGTGCTAACTTTTTAATAATACTTTTCTCAAAGGACTCCTGCAGACTTCTCAACTGCAAAAGGGAGTCCTTTCCCATTTATAAATTTTTCAAAGAAAGGGAGATTTGAAAATTATGAAAAAAGATGAAAAAGAATATTTAACCTTGGGAGAGGTAGCAGAAATTTTAGGAATTAATAAAACTACTTTAAGGCATTACAACAGAGAAGGACTTATTAGTTTTGAAAGAGATGAAGAAAATAATTACAGATATTATCATAAAAATCAGATTGAAAATTTCAAGGTGATACTTAATTTAAGAAAGGTTGGATTTTCTATTGAAAAAATAAAAGAGATAAAACAATTTATAATAGAAAAGAAATATGATTTAATTCTTAAGAGTGTAAACAAAAGATTAGATGAATATGCTGAAGAAATGAAAGAAATTCAAAAAAATATAGAAATTTTGGAAGAAAATAAAAAATTTATGGAATATTTAAATGAAATTTCAGAAGTAGATCCAGAATTTTTATCAGCGAATAAAGAAACCAAATCTTTTTTAAGAAAAGAGGAAGAAATTTTTACAATAAAAAATATAGATGGAAAATTATACGGAACTTTATGTGTTGGAAAAAATTTTTCAGATAAAATTGCAGTAGAAAAATTATATAAATATATAGAGGATAAAGGTTACCTTGATGATGGAGATTTATCTATTGAAACAGTATCACCTTTTGGAAAGTTAAGTGAAGAAAAAGCTAAAATAAAAATTTTTAAAATCCCAATAAAACCCTTGACTTGTCAGCAAGTGACAGGTTTAGAATAAGTTATCTGAGGAATGGAGAAAACCTTAGAAGAGAAAATTTTTGAGGGAGGATTTTATTATGAAAAAAATAGCTTTATTACTTGGTGCATTATCACTTGTATCTTCAGTTGCTTATGCAAAAGAAGTTGTTCCTGCTGTGGAAGAAGTAACAGTTGTTGAAGAAGCTCCTGTTGAAGTTGCAGCAGCTCCAATGTTAAGAGTTACAAATGTTGGACAATACGTAGAGTTTGATAATACTTCTGGTGGAGCAGACATCGGTGAAGATGTACACTTTGCTAACTTCGTTGGATTAGCATATGGAGACGACTGGACATTCAATTTCATGGCAAGAAAAACTTGGTCAATGGATACAGATGATGGAATTCACTCTAAAGATCATAGACTTGATTTAGATGTATGGAGACATTTCAATGATAACTTCTCATTAGGTTTCAGATTTAGAAACCAAGATGAATTTGACAGATACTATTTAAGAACTAAATATTCTTATGGAATGTTCTCAGGTTGGATTGACGGTTGATACTCGGTGAGCGATAACCCATCGAATAGTTGGCACGAAGGCTCCAATGCT